>Ga0364881_10044_pt1 | contig 78962 bp, 84 predicted proteins | sample ExccelJu500001D4_5_FD_206923 | JGI IMG/M metagenome (GOLD analysis project Ga0364881, IMG submission 206923) | Enriched cells from Trout Bog Lake Hypolimnion, Wisconsin, USA - BchlTB.July30.5000.01.D4 | ecosystem: Environmental > Aquatic > Freshwater > Lake > Hypolimnion/Profundal zone | place...
AAGATTCGGCTCCAGCAACCAGGGGGTGATCGGACAAGGCTGCAAAATGATTAGCCAAGTGTGGACCGGTGACTTCCCTGACCCGGTCAACTAGTCCTTCACGCTCAATAATATCCAGATTGGCCAATGCCACTGCACAAGCCACCGGGTGACCTGAGTAGGTGTACCCGTGATTGAATTCGCCACCCTTTTCAATCAGTACCTCGGCGACGCGTTTGCCGACAACTACCCCACCCAGTGGTATATATCCGGAGGTCACTCCTTTGGCGAAAGTCATGAGATCAGGTTTTGCACCCATCCGCTCTGATCCAAACCAGCTACCCAACCGTCCGAAGCCACAAATCACTTCGTCACAAATCAGCAGAATGCCGTATTTATCGCAAATTCTCTGGATTTCAGGCCAATAGGTTTTCGGTGGAATGATGACACCACCAGCGCCTTGGATTGGTTCGCCAATAAATGCTGCAACCTTGTCTGCCCCGACTTCAAGAATTTTTTGTTCAAGCCAGCCAGCCGCTTCGATTCCAAATTCGTCCTTGTTTTGGTTGGGAGCCAAGCCAAAATGATAAGGCTGTTCGATATGGACGATACCGGGAATGGGTAATCCGCCTTGGGCATGCATGCCTGACATGCCACCCAGTGAAGCACCGCACATCGTCGAGCCATGGTAGGCATTCTTGCGGCTGATGATGACACTACGCTCAGGCTGGCCTAATGTGGCCCAATAATGGCGCACCATGCGCACGATGGTATCGTTGGATTCGGAACCGGACGACCCGTAAAAAACATGCGAAAAGTTGTCCCCGGCCAATCCGACAATACGCTCCGCCAATTGAGCTGCCGGTACATTGGTGGTTTTGAAGAAGCTATTGTAAAAGGGCAATACTTCCATCTGCCGTGAAGCCGCCTCCACCAATTCCTTGCGGCCATAACCCAGATTGACACACCATAATCCGGACATACCATCAAAAATCTTTTTACCTTCCGAGTCCCAGATATAGACCCCTTCTCCTCGGGTGATTACACGGGCACCTTTGCTGGCCAAAGATTTATGATCCGTGAAAGGGTGAATGTAGTGAGCTGAGTCGATCGTTTGAATTTCGCGAGTAGTGAGCGTCATGATTATTGCTCCTCCACTGGTATGCGATAAATCACAAATTGATGAATTGATTGAGCGCGTTCATATTTGTCTGGATGCCACTTTAAAAGATGTTCAGTCAAGAGGGTGGCTGGACTAAGCGACCAACAATCATGGTGTGTCGAACCAACCATTGTTGTGACAAAATTGTTATATTTTCTTTACCTGCTATAAGAAATGGGTGAACCAATTGGTTCACCCATTTATCAAATTTGGAGATTTTATGTCTATCCAGTTAAATCACCCTGCACTCCTCAAACAGGCTTCGGCTTGGCTGGGAGGACAATGGGTAGGAGCAGATTCCGGCGAAACATTTAATGTTCTGAATCCGGCTAATGGCGAATCCCTTGCCCAGGTTCCGCTGATGCGGCGCACAGAAACCGAACGTGCCATTGCTGCAGCCAACGTCGCCCAAAAACAATGGCGACAGGTTCCGGCCAAAGAACGCTCGGCACGTTTAAAAAAATGGTTTACCCTGATCATGCAACATCAGGAAGATCTGGCGCGAATTCTGACCGCAGAACAAGGCAAACCCTTGGCTGAAGCACGTGGCGAGATTGCCTATGGTGCGAGCTTTGTCGAATGGTTTGCCGAAGAAGCCAAGCGTGTGTACGGGGAAGTCATCCCCTCCCCGACCAATGACCGACGCTTGCTGGTGTTGAAACAACCGATAGGCGTGACCGCCGCCATTACACCATGGAATTTCCCGAACGCCATGATTACCCGCAAGGCAGCACCGGCTTTGGCAGCGGGTTGCGTGATGATAGTCAAACCCGCCGAGCAAACTCCTTTGTCGGCTTTTGCCTTGGCCGTTCTGGCTGAAGAAGCTGGCATTCCGGGAGGCGTGTTCCAGGTCATTACCGGAGATGCTCCGCAAATCGGTGCTGCAATGTGCGAAAGTCCGTTAGTGACTAAATTATCGTTTACCGGCTCCACCGAAGTGGGTCGCATTCTCATGCGTCAAAGTGCTGACACCATCAAAAAATTGTCGCTCGAACTGGGAGGCAACGCCCCTTTCATCGTCTTTAATGATGCCGATCTGGATGCAGCCGTTGAAGGAGCCATGGGAAGTAAATACCGCAACGCCGGACAGACCTGCGTATGTGCGAATCGCTTGTTTATCCAGGACGGTATATTTGATGCCTTCACCAAAAAACTGACTGAACGAGTTGCACTATTAAAGGTGGGCGATGGTTTTACCGAGGGGGTAACCCAAGGCCCGTTGATTGATGACGCTGCACTGGCCAAAGTGGAAAGTCACGTGAGCGATGCGCTCAGCAAAGGCGCGCGTCTGGTGGCGGGTGGCAAGCGCCATGCATTGGGAGGCACTTTTTATGAGCCAACCGTGCTGGCAGATGTCCCTCCCAATGCACTCGCTTTCCGCGAAGAAACGTTCGGCCCCGTTGCACCTCTGTTCAGATTCAAAACCGATGAAGAAGTGATCGAGTTAGCTAACCGAACTGAATTTGGTCTGGCCTCCTATTTCTTCAGTCGGGACATCGGTCGCATCTGGCGGGTTGCAGAAGCCCTTGATTACGGCATGGTGGGCGTGAATTCAGGACTTATTTCCAACGAAGTGGCGCCGTTTGGTGGCGTAAAACAATCAGGACTCGGACGCGAAGGATCGCACCATGGCATAGACGAGTATTTGGAAATCAAATATGTTGCCATGGCAGGACTTTGAATTCAGTCAACTCCTGAAAGGATGAACATGAGTACAGTAGATTGGCATGCCCGCGCGGCTTCTTTAACCATAGATGGCCGGGCAGTTATCAACGGCCAGCGAGTGAATGCTGCTGATGGAGGAACGTTTGAATGCCTGTCTCCGGTAGATGGCCGGAAATTGGCGGATGTTGCACGTTGCCAGAGCGCTGATATTGATCGTTCGGTTTCAGCCGCCCGGACTGCTTTCGAAGACCGCCGCTGGGCTGGCATGTCCCCCGGTGAACGCAAGCGCACTTTAATCCGCTTTGCCGATTTGTTAATGGCTAATCGTGAAGAACTGGCACTGCTGGAAACGCTGGATATGGGTAAGCCGATTACCGCCAGCATGAGTACCGATGTGCCAGCGGCCGCGAATACCCTACGCTGGTTCGGTGAGGCCATTGACAAGGTTTACGATGAAATTGCTCCGACCAATGATCGTACCCTAGCCCTGATTACGCGCGAGCCGATCGGCGTGGTGGGTGCCATCGTGCCGTGGAATTACCCCTTGCTGATGGCCTGCTGGAAGATCGCACCTGCCTTGGTAACAGGTAACAGCATCATCCTGAAACCTTCTGAAAAATCCCCGTTGACTGCGCTGCGTCTGGGTGATCTTGCGCTGGAAGCAGGAATTCCTGCAGGGGTATTAAACGTGGTGCCTGGCTTCGGCCCCGAAGCGGGCTCGCCCTTGGCTTTGCACATGGATGTGGACTGCATTGCCTTCACCGGTTCGACTGGCGTCGGCAAGAAAATTCAGGTTATGGCCGGGCAAAGCAATCTCAAGCGCGCCTGGTGCGAGCTGGGAGGTAAATCCCCCAACATAGTGTTTGCCGACTGTCCCGATCTGGATCGTGCAGTCGAAGCTGCGGGTGGCTCGATTTTTTATAATCAGGGCGAGAGTTGCAACGCGCCTTCGCGTCTGCTGGTCGAACGCTCCATTCGTGATGAGTTTGTGGAAAAGCTCAAGAAGTATGCTCCCAGGCATACTCCGGGTGATCCTCTCGATCCGGCCACCCAAATGGGCGCATTGGTCGATCGGGGGCAGATGGAAAATGTACTAAAATATATCGATAGCGGAAAACAACAAGGCGCCCGTTTGTGTTGCGGAGGAGAACGGGTACGCAGCGAATCAGGCGGCTACTATGTGGCCCCTACCATCTTTGATAATGTTAGCAACGAAATGAAGATTGCCAGCGAGGAAATCTTCGGGCCGGTGTTGTCAATTATCACTTTCGATACGCAGGAAGAAGCGATCCGCATTGCCAACGATACCAACTATGGTCTGGCGGCGGCAGTTTGGACACGTGACATTTCCCGTGCCCATTTGGTCGCACGTGCTCTGCGAGCAGGCACAGTGCATGTCAATAGTTACGATGAAGACGACATTACCGTACCGTTTGGCGGTTACAAACAATCCGGTAACGGACGCGACAAATCGCTGCACGCACTGGAAAAATATACTGAACTGAAAACCACCTGGATTAGCCTAGGCTAATCGGACGAATAAGGAAAACATCATGAATGCAAATACACACAATCCAATCAGCAATGCCGACCTGCATCAACGCCGTCTCGCCGCCACGCCTCGGGGTATTGGGGTGATGGCCAATTTTTTTATAGACCATGCGCTGAATGCCGAGGTATGGGATGTGGAAGGCAAACGCTACATCGATTTCGGTGGCGGTATTGCCGTGCTGAATACCGGCCATCGTCATCCCGTCATGGTGGCTGCGATTGAAGCCCAACTCAAGCGCTTCACTCATACTTGCTATCAGGTATTACCCTATGAAAGCTATGTCACCCTAGCCGAACGTATCAACGCACTCACCCCCGGCAACTATGCCAAGAAAACTGCATTTTTCTCAAGTGGCGCGGAAGCCGTTGAAAATGCGGTGAAAATTGCCCGTTACACAACGGGTCGTGCAGGTGTCATCGCATTTTCAGGCGGTTTTCATGGTCGCACCATGATGGGCTGCGCACTCACTGGAAAAGTAGTCCCTTACAAAGTAGGTTTTGGTCCCTTCCCTTCTGAAATTTATCACCTTCCTTTCCCGATGGAATTGCATGGTGTGTCGACTGAAGATTCGCTGGATGCCTTGCAAACTTTATTCAAGTCGGATGTTGATCCCAAACGCGTGGCCGCGATCATTATTGAATTGGTGCAAGGCGAAGGAGGTTTCTACGTTGCCCCTCCCGAACTGATCCGCGGATTACGTCAAGTGTGCGACGAGCACGGCATCCTGCTCATCTTTGATGAAGTTCAAACTGGGTTTGGCCGCACCGGTAAATTGTTTGCAACCGAGCATTATGATGTGTTGCCCGACATTATGACCATCGCCAAAAGTATGGCTGGCGGCATGACCCTGTCAGCAGTTTGCGGCAAAGCCGAAGTGATGGATGGCCCCGCCCCGGGTGGCTTGGGTGGAACCTATGCCGGCAATCCGTTGGCGATTGCCGCATCCCACGCCGTAATCGACGTGATCGAGCAAGAGAAACTGGTCGAGCGTTCCAATTTACTGGGGAACAAACTCATTGCGCGTCTTAAGGCAATACAAAGTAAAGTGCCTTCACTTAAAGACGTACGCGGATTGGGCTCCATGGTCGCAGCAGAATTTTTTGATCCCATAAGCGGGGAGCCTTCGCCAGACGCCGTTAAACGAGTTCAGCAAGCCGCATTGGCAGAAGGATTGATTCTGCTCACCTGTGGCGTGTATGCGAATGTAGTTCGGTTCCTTTATCCACTGACCACGGAAGATGCGGTATTTGATGAAGCTTTGGACATTCTGGAAAGAGCCTTGCTGAAAGCGAGTGCATGACTGTTCTCCCGGAAATGACGCACGAGATCTCGCATGCATCGGTAGGAGATGCCCGGAAACTCATGGCTGCCGCAGGCGTCCATACGATCATCGCCCAGTTCGTTGATATACATGGTGCTGCCAAGGGCAAGTATATTCCACTCGCTCATCTGGAAGATATTTTAGGATCGGGCGTCGGATTTGCCGGACCTTCCATCTGGGGTTTGGGGTTGCCTCGTAACGGCCCGAATTCTGAATTCTATGGTCGCGGTGATCTGGACACTCTGCAAGCCTTACCCTGGATGCCGGGTTACGCTCGCATTGTGTGCAGCGGCGTTGTAGCCGGTGAAGACTTTGGGCGGTGCCCGCGCCGCTTGCTTAAACGGCAGATTGCCCGTCTGACTGAGCGCGGCTGGACGCTCAATGTGGGAATTGAGCCGGAATTTTTTCTATTGCACCAAGATCAAGCAGGACGACCCGTGCTTCCCGATTGTTCGGACAAACTTGATAAACCGTCTTACGATCTCAAGGCCATGTCCCGCGTTCGGGATGTGTTACGACGCCTTGAACAAGGTTTGAATGCCTGCGGCTTGGACGTATTTCAAATCGACCACGAAGATGCCAGTGGCCAGTATGAGCTGAATTACCATTACAGCGACGCGCTAACGGCTGCGGATCGTTTTATTCTGTTCAAAATGGCCGCGCATCACATCGCCGAAGAAGCCGGACTAGCATTCTCGCTGATGCCCAAACCGTTTGCTGACCGCCCGGGAAGTGGACTGCATATGCACCTGTCTTTAACAGACAATGCGGGGCAACCTGTTATGGCCGACAAGCAAGATTCGCATGGCTTATCCTCAATCGGCAGGCAGTGCGTCGCCGGTTTGTTAGCCCACAGTCCCGCACTTGCGGCCTTTCATGCACCCAGCGTGAATTCTTATAAGAGACTGGTGATTGGAAGATCCTTGTCCGGTACCACTTGGGCTCCTGCCCATATAGCCTGGGGCGACAACAATCGCACCACAGTGTTAAGAGTTACGGGTGGGCGTATTGAATACCGTCTCACCGATGGTAGCAGCAATATTTATGTTGCTCTGGCTTCCACTATTGTAGCCCTGCTTGATGGCATTGATCAAAACAAACAGCCTCCTGCCTCCATCGATGATGACATCTATGAATGGACAGAAGCAAGATTGACCGAATGCGGCGTAGCAACCTTACCTCAAACATTGGGGCAGGCTCTGGACGCTCTGGAAGCCGATCAAGTGCTTATTGACGCAGTCGGAGTTGACTTTGTAGCTGAGTTTCTCAATACCAAGCGGCCGGAATGGATCGACTATTGCCGCTCGGTCAGTGATTGGGAGTATCAGCGCAATCTGACCTGGCCCTAACGGGCATGGCAAATGTGCCGTTCTGAATAATGAAACTCGTAATGCCCGCGCGCCCTCGCTGCGCTCTCCCCCTCCACAGCCCTCCCCCGTTAGGAGAGGGGGACAGGGAACTCGCTTCGCGAGTTTCACGTAAATACATTACTCGCTATGCGCCAACGCCGCTTGTTGATGGCGAATTTCTTGTTGATGAGCCGCCCACATTTGTTCATTAGGCAAATAACGAGTAGGATCCAGTGCCTGCTCACCCTCGGCATCCAGTGAAGTTAACGCCTCGGCAATCGTACTGAAAATCCGGTCGATCTCATGTTTCTCGATGGTCAACGGAGGCGAAATAGCAATAATCTCTCCGGTATAGCGCACCATCACGCCCATCTCGTAACACTTAAGATAAGTAGCAAACGCGCGAGCCCCCACTTTGCCCGCACACGATTCCAGCTCAATGCCTGCCACCAGGCCAATGTTACGAACATCCTTAACGAATGGCACGCCTTTCAAGGAATGAGCCGCCTGCTCGAAATGGGCACTTAGATGAGCAGCACGCTCAACCAGTTTTTCATTTTCAAAAATGTCGAGCATGGCGATGGTCGCTGCACAGCCAATCGGATGCGCCGTGTAGGTATAGCCATGCGGCAGCTCTATCGCTCCCGCCGGAGTGTTGGACATGAATGCATCGTAAATTTCACGCTTGACCGCTACTGCTCCCATGGGGACAGCCCCATTGGTAAGCCCCTTAGCACAAGTAATGATATCTGGGACGACGCCAAAGTAATCGACCGCAAAACGGGTACCGAGACGACCAAACCCGGTAATCACTTCGTCAAAAATTAACAGGATGCCATATTTATCGCAAATTTCGCGCAAGCGTTTAAGATAACCAGCCGGAGGCAAAATCACCCCGGCCGAGCCTTGCATCGGCTCAACGATCAGCGCTGCAATGGTAGCCGGATCATGCAGGGTGACAATTCGTTGTTCAAATTCATTTGCCAGCTCAATGCCTCCATCTTGAGGCACGCCACGGGTAAAGGCATTGCGGGCGATATTCAGGGGGTGCCTGATGTGATCGACTCCGGCCAGGCCATTGCCAAATGCTTTGCGGTTTCCGGCTATCCCTCCCACCGCAAGACCGCCAAAATTAACGCCGTGATAACCCCGCTCGCGGCCAATCAATTTATTGCGTAGCGGATTCCCTGTCACACGCTGGTAGGCCAAGGCAATTTTCAAAGCTGTGTCGGCCGACTCGGACCCCGAACCGGTAAAGAAAATACGGTCAAGACCCTGCGGCAAAAATTCTGCGAGTCTTTCAGCTGCCTCAAAAGCCAATGGATGGCTATTCTGGAAAGCAGGAGCGTAATCCAGCGTGCGCAACTGGTGCGCTACCGCACTGGCAATCTCTTCACGCCCATGCCCCCCCGCTACGCACCATAACCCGGCAGTTCCATCCAGTAACGTGCGGTCATCGATGGTGGTGTAGTAATTCCCTTTAGCCGCCTTGATCAAGCGCGGCATACTCTTGAATTGGCGATTAGCCGTAAACGGAAGCCAGTAATGATCGAGATTAGGTAAGGTAGGCATGATAACTCCTTGGATAACAGGTGTACCAGTTTCAGGGTGTTCAATACACCATGTCAAGACTGTATTTTTATTAAATTAACCAGCTGATTTATTTATCATATAATATTTAATTGTTATCGTTTATTTAACACTTTTAACATTATGGGGCTTATAAAAATTCGAAATCCTAAGTGAGGCAAGGCGCGAGTAAAAAATTGCGACGACACATATGCCTGATATGTTAGAAGTAATTTTTTATGAGCAACACAGCATCGCAACGGATTTTGGATTTTTAGAAGCCCCATAAAGGGAGCAGGTATGGATCAGGAAGTAGGTTTTAGATTGAAGTTAGTGCGTCTGCGCTTCCAACTCTCTCAACGAGCGCTGGCTAAACGCGCCGGGGTTGCTCACGCCACCATCTCACTCATCGAGTCAGGACGGACCAGTCCATCGGTCAGTGCCTTGAAGCGCATCTTGGCGGGCATCCCCATGACTCTGGCTGAATTCTTTTCTGATGAACTTCCTCCAGCTGAAAGTAATATTTTTTATCACGCAGCAGAATTAACTGAAATTAGCGGTGGCGAAGGAATATCTTACCGCCAGATCGGTTCGGCACGGGCGGGGCACGTTCTGCAAATACTTTTCGAGCGATATGAACCCGGTGCAGATACAGGCCTCATCATGTTGAATCACGAGGGTGAAGAAGGTGGCGTTATTCTTTCTGGACAACTTGAAGTTACCGTCAGTGAATGGACCCGTGCACTCGGGGTGGGCGATGCTTATTATTTCAACAGTCGGCAACCACACCGATTTCGCAATATAGGCTCAAATCCTTGCACGCTGGTTAGTTCATGCAGTCCACCGTCGTTTTAATCTCCAAGCTCAATCGGCAAATATAAAACCTCAACCACGTCCAGTTCATCCACCCCGCCGGGTACATGCACGGTAACCATATCACCTGCTTGTGACTTGAGCAAAGCGCGGGCAAGCGGTGATACCCAGCTTATCAAACCACGACCCGCGTTTGCCTCATCCACTCCAACAATGCTGTAGGTACGCTCATCCCCATCCTGCCCACACACGGTCACAGTCGCCCCAAAAAAGACTTGCTCGCAATTCATCCGCAGGGCCGGATCGACGACCACAGCATTATCCAGCCGTTTGGACAGAAAACGAATACGGCGGTCGATTTCGCGCAGCCTTTTCTTGCCGTAAATATAATCGCCGTTTTCGGAACGGTCGCCGTTGGAGGCAGCCCAAGTGATGGTATTTACCAGCACGGGCCGCTCGCTTTTCCATAATTGATCCAGTTCGTCCCTCAGCCGTTGGTATCCTGCCGGAGTAATATAATTCTTCAGCCCAACCGGAAGTTCTTGCGGCAACTCCAGTTCGTCTTCCTCTTCTGATTCCTTGGTAAATGCTTTACTCATTGTCAGAGTGCGACCGATCAGGAAGCTTTTTCGCTTAAAATAAGCCAGCGGCCCCGCACATTTTTAAGTTCAAGTTGTTTTGTAGTTTTTATTTCCACGTGATTATCGGCTTTGAAAGCTTGTGCGAAAGTTACGCTCGCAAAATTTGCGCCATGCAGGCTGACTTTAATATTTCTCAGTGTCACTTTAATCGAGCGGTACTTGCCCAATCTTGATTTACGCTGAGCCTCCCAATCTGAGCGGGACATCCCGTCCGACGTAACAAAATCAGGCGAATAATAAGATAGATAAGCTCCCGAATCACGTCTAGACCAGGCATCTCCCCACTTCATGACCGCATTGTGAACTTCAATTTCGCCGGATTCCTGTAATTTGACAGACGGTTCAACTTCCGCAACAGTCACTTTTGAGGCAGGGGGAGGCTGCACCTTCATTGAGGAAGGTGCAGGAACCGTTAATTTGGGTTGGGGAGCCGCTGCAACAACAGTTGCCGGGCTCGCTACCACTTCTGCTTTTACTTGGGGAACCGCAACAGTGGCTGTCATAATTTCCGTAGCAGGAGTTCCCGCTTTGACACTCTCGGTAGACGCTTCTCCAGCCGGTTGCGCTCTAAGTTCAGCAGATTTATGATCAAATGTTCGTGAACCTACTGTCATCCAATATAGCCCACCGGCAACCAATAAAGCCAAGGAAAAATAAGCTGCAGGGCGCTTCTGAAAAATGGCTGTAACCCCGGACGAATTGAGTGTAGCCTGTTTTCTGGCATCAGTTAACCCAACAGACTGCTCGTAGCGAGGCGTCCGGTTGGTTCGAGATTGCAACTCATCCGACTGCAGTTGTGGTTCCTGAATATACCGTACTGTTTTTTTTCCGGTGTCAGGCACACTTTCAATTTCACGTTTATTCGGATCCCTTCTCGCGGCATCCGGAGGCATCGATTGCGCTACGAATTCTCCATTTTGTAGTCTGCGCTCCAAAGCCTCGCGTTCGGCAATTGCCAATTTCAGTTTTTCCCCGGTGGATTCCCGCAAAGCTACCTGCTCAAGTTCAAGCCTTTCCTGCTCAATCCTCGCTTCTATCCGGGCGGTCAATTGACGCTCGGCTTCAATGCGTGCCGATATTGCAACCCGTTCTTCATGTTCACTTTGCGTTCGCTGGTACGCCAGCGCTTCAAGGTGCGCCTCTTCCGCAAACTGGGCAGCGAGTTCCTCGGCAAGTCGCTTTTCATCAGCAGAACGTTTTTGCGCTTCTTCTATTTCAGCCTGATGAAATTCGGCTTGTGTTGCCAACTCTTCCACTCGAAGTTGGCGTTCTTGCGCCTCTCGCTCTGCTGCAGCAATGCGCAACTGCTCCTCGTGGGCCACTCTCTTGTTTGTCTGGATACGCCAGTTATTTTCCTGCTCAATTCGAAGCTCGATTTGAGCTGCCACTTGGCGTTCTGCCTCAATGCGACCGGCAAGCGCTATTCGTTCGTCCTCTTCGGCTTCGGCTCTCTCGCGTGCAAGCGACTCAAGCCGCTTCTCTTCCTGAAGCTGAGCCGCCAGTCTATCGGCCTGCCTTGCTTCCTGTGCAGCAAGGTTGCGAGCTTCCTCTATCGCAGCCTCATGCAGTTTTTGTTGTGCTGCGTTCTCATTAGACTGAAGTTGACGTTCATTTTCCTCTCGTTCAGCAATGACACGCCTAAGCTGCTCTTCCTGCGCCGCGCGCTGAAAGGCTTGCGCATGATCGAATTTCTTTTGTTCGATTTGCAACTCAAGCTGTGCGTTTAATTGACGCTCCAATTCGATACGATGAACAACTGCATTGCGTTCCGCTTGCTCTGCCTCGGCTCGTTCACGAGCGAGCCGCTCTATTTGCGAGATTTCCGAAAGCCGAATGGCATGTTTCTCAGCCAGCAGCTCTTCTTCTTCTGTGTGTGCTTTAGCTCTTTCTATCGCTGTGATATGAAGACGTGCGTGGTTAACCAACTCGTCTATTCCTAATTGGCGATCCTGTTTTGTACGTTTGGTTGAAGGATTATGCGAGGCTTCTACAGAAGCTTCTTGCTGACTGACTAGCTGATGACCGGTCTTTCCCGTCTCACCCCGCATCTCCGGTAACGTCAACTGATCAAAAATTCTACTCATGTAGGTATCCCTTGGCACATCTTGTCAGCTCTTTCTTTGCCCCCGATGGTCGACTAATTGAACATCTGGCAACAGTGCTAACATACCAACTAATTGAAAAGATGTAAACAAATAAAAAAATCATTCATACATAGGCTTTTTTATAACTTACCTGACCATACCGGTTAGAATATTTCAGAAAGCCTTCGAATACCGCTACAATTACCTTCTGGCAAACATTTCCTGACAAGCCGTTTTGCTTATACTTTTCCCCAATTATTTTAAATTATGAACGCAATCACTCAACCCATCCAATTTGAACACCACTCCGGTAATTTCAACCGGCTAAGGGGACGTTTGGAACATCAGGTCGGTAAAGCGATCGGCGATTTCAACATGATTGAGGAAGGGGACACGGTCATGGTGTGCATGTCCGGAGGGAAGGATTCCTATACCCTGCTGGAAATTCTGCGCGCACTGCAAAAGCGTGCACCGATTAATTTCAAATTGATTGCCATGAATCTGGACCAGAAACAGCCGGGGTTTCCCGACCATGTACTGCCGGAATATCTGAAATCCACAGGAGTACAATTTCGCATCGAAACCCAGGACACCTACTCCATCGTCAAGGAAAAAATCCCCGAAGGGAAAACCACTTGTTCGCTATGCTCGCGTCTGCGGCGCGGCATTATTTACCGGGTGGCGGGTGAACTAGGAGCCAATAAAATCGCACTGGGGCATCACCGTGACGACATGATTGAAACACTGTTCCTGAATATGTTTTTCGGCGGAAAACTGAAAGCCATGCCTCCCAAGCTGGTCACTGACAAAGGCGACCACATCGTCATTCGCCCACTGGCCTATTGTGCAGAGAAAGACATTGCCCGTTTTGCGCGCGGCATGGAATTTCCCATCATCCCCTGTAACCTTTGCGGTTCACAGGAAAATCTTCAGCGCCAGAACATCAAGGAAATGCTTTCCCAATGGGAATTACACTATCCGGGCCGCAGCCAAACCATTTTCACTTCCATGCAAAACCTCAAACCCTCCCATCTTCTAGATGGCACTCTGTTTGATTTCAAGAATCTTAAAATGGGAGATCTGGTCAGTGAAGGAGATGTTGCTTTTGATGAGTAAAGGTAAGGCGATGATTAAATCGTTGGTTACGTTCGTGTGTATTCTGCTCGTTACCCTGTTGACGGGATGCGCTACTCTGCGTCAACCGGATCATGACCAAACCATTACCGTATCCAATCCGATTAAAGATGTTCCGATAACGGTCAGCTATCAGGGAGGGGTGTTTTATCGCCTCGAAATAAGCAACACTTTGCCTTCAACCATCAACCTGCTGTGGGATGAGAGCGCCTATGTCACGACTACAGGAGAGTCGGTCCGTATTCTCCATTTAACCGACAAAAACGATCTTCCCAAATCAGTCCCAGCACAACAGGCTTCTACTTCAATTCCTTCCAATTCAAAATTTGAGGCTGATTTTACAGGCGACGAATGGCTGGATTGCGCTAGAAGAAACTGTACACCGCATCCCAAAAATAGTGTCAAAAAAGCCGGTATCTCGCTAGCCTTCAAGATCAAGGGCAAGCGGGTCAGGTGGCAGGGAGAGGTCACTTTCGCTCCGCCCAGGCAGCCTTAAATATAAGCAACCATTATCAGTTCAGGCACTGCCGGATAGTGTGGGCAATGTGGCAACTTTGAAAATCGCCTTACGGATGTTTCCTGTCGAAACCAGTGGTGCATGAACATCTTCGGGAAAGAAAATGCAAAACGCATCGGGTGGAGTAGCAATCCAACTTGCAGGAACATCACGGAAGAACTGGATATCTTTTTTCTCGTTGTACTCCTCCATCGGATCACGACAATCGGATAAAGATTTCCAGCCCATTTCGTCTACTCCTTCGAGCACAAACTGAATGTCGATGTAGCGACGATGGCACTCCAGACTGGCTTGGTCACGACTGCGACCGGAGACGGACTCAACAATAACCAGCAAATCATCGCCGACGATAGGATAGCGTCCCGGCTTGAGAGCACGCAGATCGTTATTTCGGATGAAGTCAAAGGCTCGGGAAAATAGCGGGTGCAACGGCTCATAGCGCCAAAAGTTTTGTATGGTGTCAAAGATCACGTTAAGAGCCTTTCGATAGTAAATAATGGCGAGGTGCCAGATACCCCAAGCCAAATATCAAAGTCGTGGAGCAGAATGTCTTCCATCCTATTTGTTTATAATGCAATCAACGCTTCTCGAGCATATCCTTGATTGCGGCTTCGAAAACTTCAAGCGGTTGCGCCCCAACAATCACTTTTCCCTCCACCGAGTCGCCCACCACTTTTCCAAGAACAAACGTCGGAGTACCGCTGATACCAAGCGAAGCAGCATATTTGGCTTCGTCGCCTATCGCCTTTAAATGGTTTCCTGCGGCCATACAACTCTTGAAAGAATCGACGTTGATTGAAACCTCTTTTGCATAACCGGCTAAAGCGTCTGCATCCAGATTGGACTGATTTTTGAACACACGTTCTTTCATTTCCCAGTACTTGCCCTGATCTCCGGCACAATGTACGGACTGAGCTGCTTTCAGGGCAAAGGGATGAAAGTCCAGCGGTAGGTCTCGCAAAATGAAGCGTATCTTGCCCGTATCAATATAATTCATTTTAAGCACAGGAAAAGTGCTGGCTTCGAAGCGCCCGCAAAACGGACATTGGTAATCGGTAAATGCCACTAGCGTCAAGGGCGCATTCGCTCTTCCGAGAACATATTCCGCATCACCCTTTACCGTCAATTTTTCAGGTGTCGGGGGAGCTTGCGGAGGTTGCTGGGGTGCCTGCTGCCTGGCAAGCAATTGCTTGATCTCTTGAAGTTCCTTGAGTATGGCATCTCCTTGATCCTTAGTCATGGGGGCGGCCTGAACAACCCCACTCATTGAGATGATCAGCGTAACCATTGATACCCTGAGCCAATTCTTCATTGTGTATTTCCGATTGATTGTGAACTCAATTAAATTGAATGCAATTTAACCTTCTAATTATTAAATGCGATTTTTGTGCTTAGAATTTATATCCTCGATGTACTGCTACGACTCCGCCGGTCATATTAAAGTATTCTACGCGCTCCAGTCCTGCTTCAAGCATCATCTGCTTTAATTCTTCCTGCCCGGGATGCATGCGGATGGATTCGGCAAGGTAACGATAGCTCTCCGCATCGTTGGCAATAAGTTCTCCCATCTTGGGAAGCAGTTTGAAGGAATAGGCGTCATACAGCTTTTCAAGCGGCTTGGCGACTTTGGAAAACTCCAGAACGATGACTCGTCCACCCGGCTTAATCACGCGGCGCATTTCACGCAATGCCGCATCTTTGTGTGTCACATTACGCAAGCCGAAAGCGATACTGACACAGTCAAAATAATTGTCGGGAAAGGGCAAGTGTTCAGCATCGCATTGCGCAACCGGAGTGCTAATGCCTGCGTCGAGCAGACGGTCGCGCCCGACACGTAACATTGCGTTGTTGATATCGGTAAGCACGACTTGCCCACCGCTGCCGACTTTCTTCAGAAACAAACGGGACAAATCTGCAGAGCCGCCCGCCACATCAAGTACCCGCTGCCCCGTTTTTGCGCCACTGATCTCAATAGCAAAGCGTTTCCACAAACGATGTAAACCCACAGACATCAAGTCGTTCATCACATCATATTTGCTGGCAACCGAAGTAAATACACTTGCCACGTGCTTGGCTTTTTCTTCTTCGGCAACGGTTTTAAAACCGAAATGGGTGGTTTTGCTCATTTTTATTCCTTGATCCAAAAGATCAGATTACACTGAGATATGGATATTAACCCAGCTTGGCATTTAATTTCACTGACAAATGTTGCGCTTCCTGTTCGAATCCGGTTAAATCCTCCCCCATTTACCCACCCCAAACCCTTATAGAATTAAGGATTGACATGTCAAATGAAGAACAAGCCGTCTTGGATTTTTTTTCGAAGGAAGAAAATTTACCCTTGGCTCTTTCCGTTGCAGAATTGGTTGACGGCATTCGCCAGCGCTTGAACAATCAATTTTGGCGTGAATTGCACGGTCATATTTCACGTTTTCTGGAAGATCACCAATTACCGTGGTCCCTGGCAGTCACTGAGGACCGTAACACACCGGAGTGCGTAGTTGGATTACATCTGCACCCCATGTCGGATCAATCCCTTTTTTTGCGGCTGATGATGGAGCAGCAAGCTATGGGCGAAAATTTGCGCATTTATTATGGCGTGATGTGGAGCACCGCGCCGTCGCCTGATAAAGCCAATATTCCAGGGGTGGCAAAATTGCGTGACGCCTTGCAAGAAGAACACTTCAAGAATAATGAAAATTTTCTGGCTTGGAATTGGACTTCCTATCATCCTCGCCGTAAAGATTTTCTTCTGCGCTACTCAACTGAATGCGATACCTTGCTTGACGAAGTTTGCGAACTGTTGCGCCGGTTGTTGTTAACTCACGGTAAGGATTTAAATTCTGCCAATATGGCATTAAGTGAAGTTGCGCCTGCCATGACGGTTTCACTTGATCAATTGAGGTCTACCATTTCGAAAAAGGCCAGTGTAGATTGACAGTTTTTCTTGCTTGGATAAGTTTTCAGAGAGAAACCATTTGTGTGTAAGCTGCAATGGCTTCTGAGGTACTAGTGCTTAAAGTCTGACTTTGCTGTGGCGCAGAACGGGATGAGTTAGCATTAATTTTTTGTTGCCCCGTCGCTTTGCTCCCCTGATTTTTCGCGCGAATATTGGGTGTTCCACTGCCGTTGGTGCCACCTAGTTCATTTTGGGTAATCTGTACTGCTTGCGAGCCCACTTTTACAAGGGTCTCTTGAACCGAGGTTGGGTTGGTCTGCACTGCACTTTGTAACGCAGTGGAATTAACCGACAAGGTTCCGTCTGAATTCAAGTTGACACCAATAGCCTGCAGATTCGCCGAATTGCTGCCACCAGAAACGATTCCTTTCAGACTACTGCTTGCCGCATTGACCTGGCTGTTATTAGACAGCGATTGGCTGGTATTAATAATACGGGTCGCATTGTTAAATGCATCGGCAAAATTCTGCACGGCCTTGGTCGTATCCTCGACTGAGCTGACCTTGGACGGTGTAGACAAGGTTCTCCCTGCGGACTGAACTTCGACAAAGCTGGATTTGACTTGACCGTAGGGCGACAACTGCACGCTGGTTGCGTCCGATTGTTTTCCTACACTTTGGCTGGCAAGGTCAAAAGCCCCCGTCGCCAAATCAGCCTTGGTTGACACAGGAACGCCTGCCTTCTGTCCAGCCGTTGGATTCCTAACCAACCCATCAAGCGTGATCGTCAAGACAACCTCCTGAAAACATCAACCAACTTATACCGGATTATCCATCTCAAAATAATGGTGCTCAATTCCGTACTGGTTCGCCAAATGCTCCCCCAGTGCCTGAATGCCATAGCGCTCCGTGGCATGATGCCCCGCAGCAATAAATGCCACCCCGGTTTCGTACGCGATATGTACGCTTTGCTCGGAAATTTCGCCGGTAAGAAAAGCATCTACCCCAAGGGAAACGGCCTTCTCAAAAAAATCCTGTGCTGCTCCGGTGCACCATGCTATGCGGTGAATCACACGATCGCCCTCCCCGATGGACAGGGGAGTGCGCCCCAATACACCCTCTATTTGGGAAGATAATTCATCCAGCGTTTTTGTGTGGACTAATTCTCCGTAGCAGGCAATGTTCTGTTCACCGAAATGTCCTTGCTCAACAAACCCTAATTGGCGACCAAGCTGAGCATTGTTACCGAGCTCCGCATGAGCATCCAGTGGCAAATGGTATGCCAGCAGGCTGGTATCATGTTGTAGTAGCCGGGCAATGCGGCGTTTTTTGATACCAACGATTGCGGCGTCTTCATTTCGCCAGAAAAAGCCGTGATGCACCAGAATAGCATCCGCTCCCCACGCAGTGGCCACTTCTATCAGACGCTGTGAAGCAGTGACGCCAGTCGCAATGCGGTGTACCTCCGGTTTACCTTCCACCTGTACGCCATTCGGACAATAATCACGAAAACGCCCAATCTCCAGCAAGCTTCCGATATAATCTTGCAAATCGCTCAGTAACATGTGCACTCCAACTTTTAACCAAGTGTTTTCATCATATCATGCGTAAGTTCTGGTTACTTTTTGCGCAAGCCACCGCGATTGGTCTGGCGATGCTTTTTATCATCAATACGCTCAAGCCCGGCTTGTTGCCCAATGCTGCGCGTAGCGGTGTAGTAACCCTGTACGAAACAGCTCAAGATTCCGGTAGCAAAATTCCGCAATCGGGATTCAGCGTTGCCGCAAAAAAAGTCATGCCGGCGGTCGTCAATATTTTTACTACCAGCACGGTAAAAGTTCCCGGCAATCCTTTCATGGACGACCCTCGCTTCAAGTTTTTCTTTGGCGAGCAGGGCGATAATGCTGCCACCGAGCAGAATTCCAGCTTGGGATCCGGCGTCATTGTAAGCCATGACGGCTACATCCTGACCAATCATCATGTAGTAGATGCAGCTGACCAGATCGAAGTGGCGTTAACTGATGGACGCACAGCCAAAGGGCGGGTCATCGGCTCTGACCCCGATACTGACCTTGCGGTAATCAAGATTGATTTACCGGGTGGTGATCTTCCTGCCATTACCTTCGGGCATGCTGATCAAGCGCAAGTAGGTGACATTGTTCTTGCTGTAGGTAATCCGTTTGGCGTGGGTCAGACGGTAACGATGGGCATTGTCAGTGCATTGAAGCGAAATCATCTCGGCTTGAATACTTTCGAAAATTTTATTCAAACCGATGCGGCGATCAATCCCGGTAATTCGGGTGGAGCTTTGGTGGATGTAAACGGGAATCTGATCGGTATTAACAGTGCCATTTATTCGCCAAACGGAGGTTCGCTGGGCATCGGTTTTGCCATTCCCGTCAGCACCGCGAAAAAAATTATGGAGCAAATAATCCAGAATGGTTCTGTAACCCGCGGTTGGGTCGGTGTGGCTGTTCAGGAGTTAACCCCGGAACTGGCAGAGTCCTTCAAGCTTGGTAATGTACAGGGCGTACTGATCTCCGAAGTGATGCGCGGCAGCCCGGCTGATCTGGCAGGAATTAAGGCAGGCGACATTCTCACCACCGTGGACAACAAACCGCTCACTGATTCTAACGCCATGCTGGAAACCATCTCCGGCTTACCGCCAGGCAAAATTGCGGTACTTAAATTGCTACGAAATCAGCGCGAAATCGTGGTACAGGTTAAGGTAGGCAAGCGTCCTAAACCCAAACCACAGGAATAATCATATTAGCGTCGAAAGGATGGACCATGGCTATCGTTATGACTCAAATAAAACCTGTCCAATCGAGGAAAATTGAGCGTCTCATTGAGGGCATCGCAACTTCCGACGGCGCAGGCGTGAAATTAACCCGCGTGTTAACCGGCAAACTACAACGCCGACTTGATCCCTTTCTGATGCTGGATGCCTTTGGCAGCGACATTCCGGATGATTATATCGCGGGCTTTCCCGACCACCCCCATCGCGGTTTCGAAACCGTGACCTATATGCTTTCCGGCCGCATGCGGCATCGTGACAGTGCCGGACATGAAGGCCTGCTGGAAAGTGGCGGAGTCCAATGGATGACAACTGCCCGAGGGGTAATTCACTCCGAGATTCCGGAACAAAATAAAGGTGTGATGGAAGGCTTTCAGTTATGGCTGAATCTGCCCGCAAAAAACAAGATGGACGAGCCCTGGTATCAAGATTTTCCAAGTGGGTCGATACCCGAATACGTCACTGCTGAGAACGTTACCGTGCGAGTGATCGCAGGGACAAGTAATGGCGTGACTGGTGTGGTCACGCGTGAACAAACTGCCCCTCTATTTCTTGATGTCCACTTACCCGCAGGCGCTTCGTTTTCTACAGAGCTGGCGAGCGCATTTAACGCATTTATCTACGTTTATCGTGGTGCAGTCAAAGTCGATGATACGCTTGCGGAAACGCGCCGAATGGGCATTTTGACCAATGATACCGAGGCGGACGGGCTGATACTTACCTCGCAAGAAAGTGCGCGTTTGATTCTGGTTGCCGGCAAACCGCTGAATGAGCCTATTGTGCAATACGGCCCCTTCGTTATGAATACAGAAGCCGAAATTGAACAAGCACTGGTTGATTATCGCTCTGGGTTTTTAGCCTGAATAGCAGGAAATTCTTGCTTGTAGTAGCATCGAAGTTATCTGTCAAACAGCGTCCGAATTGATTGCGCTGTGTAATTGGGTTAATGGCAACCAACTCACATCCGAGCGACTGTAATTTCTGCAGTCAAAATGGTATCGTGAACCTCTCTCAGCAATTAGTGAACATTCTGCTTTGTGGCTGGCAAGTTTGGTCAAGTTAATGGTCATGCGGAAGGCTTTCCACACCCCGAAGGATGAAAGATAATGTGAGCGCGGTGCGTAGCTGCCGAGGTCGTGCAAAATTTTTGGGGCTTTGACCCCGCACGTTAATGTGACCCGAGCGACCAACTCGTACCCCAAATTGTTGCCATTGAGCACGCACAGTAAAAAGGCCGTATTCCTTCACTGAATTTCAGGCTATTTTGGTCGCTTGCCAGCGGAATTGCGCACCGTTGTTGCTTCGTTAGTTTGAAATGCTGTTTCATCTTTTATCCATGCCATTTTTTGGGGGAAAGGGGGTGTTTATCCCTTTAGCCGATAACTTTCACAGTAAAATATTTTTCCAGAAGACAAGAACGTGCCCGTATTTTCAGTGCATTATGAACAACCAATCCTCAGTCGATAAAAACCAGCCAGAACTCTCCCTTGCAGTCGGTCGGATTCTGGCTTCATCGCTTTTAAAAAAATCACAGACTTCCAGCCGTCTACTGCAATACCTGTTGATTCAAACCTTGCAGGGAAAAATACAGATCACCCCCTATCACATCGTTTCTGAGGTTCTCGATATTGAGGAGGGTTTCGACGCCCACAGTAATCCCATCGTTCGGGTTCAGTGTTCGCGGTTGCGCAAGTTGCTCAACACTTACTATGAGACCGAGGGCCGTGATGATCCGTGGCGGGTCATCATCCCGCCGGGGAAATATGTGCTGACATTGGAACCCGGCCAAACCGACGTTTCCCGTTTTGGTCCGACGATCGCTGTGCTGCCGTTGCTAAACCAGAGCGGCAACAGCGAAATTTCTGAAGGAATGACACGGGAAATCATCTATGCACTCACGCAATCAAGAGAGTTGCGTTTGATGGCACCCGATACCGTATTCAAATTCCGCAACCGCACCGCCGAACCGGCTGCAGTGGGGAGGACGTTGGGCGTGGATTACGCCATAAATGGCTCGATTCGCACCAACCGGAGCAATATTCGAATCACCCTGCAATTAACCGATGTCAGGCTCGGGCAGATCATGTGGTCAGGCGACTATGAGCTCGAACTGACCTCCCCGAGCGTGGACCAGTTTCTGGAAGAAGCCGCCCAGCGTATTACTTCGGTGCTGGTCGGCCCCAGTGGAACCATCGACCGGCTTTCTCGCGGTAAGCCGCATCAGTTCTCTTCCTATGCTGCGGTGCTGAAATTTTATTCCCACATCGAGACCTATACACCGGAAAGTCATAAGTCTGCCAAAGGCGCCCTGGAGCTGGCGGTGCAGGAGTCACCCCAGTATGCCGAGGCCTGGGCCTGTCTGGCCGGAATCTATTGCAATGAATATATGTTTGGCTTTAATCCCGAACCGGATACACCGCCGCTTGACCGTGCGCTATTCGCCGCAAAACGTGCGGTGCAGTTGGCACCCGATTGTGTGATGGGACAGTACGGCCTTGCTCTTACCTATTACTACCGGGGCGAATTTGAAATGTTCCGGGATGCGGCTGAACGCGCACTGTCGCTCGCGCCTTACCGCTCGGATCTGCTGGCCAGTCTGGGATTGCATCTGGCCTATGACGGCCAATGGGAACGAGGCCTTCAGATGCTGGATCGTGCCAGAGCACTTAACCCGCTGCACCCGGGCTGGTATTGGTTTCCCTATTCCGCAGATGCCTATCGCCGTCAAGACTACCCTCAGGCTTTGCTGTATGCAGGTCGCCTCAACATGCCTGACTTTTTCTGGTGTCCCTTGTTCACCGCCGCCATTCAGGCTCAACTGGGACATGATAGCCGTGCGCTTGCGGCACTCAATAATGCCGTCGAACTCAACCCGGCGCTGAAAACCTCGGCAAGGGAAATCATCGCCAGAATATTCCCGGATGAGTCGCTGGTAGATGGCTTCATGCTGGGATTGGCAAAGGCAGGGTTACCCCGGCAATGAGGCAACAAATGCAAATTACCTCCCGCATCGCGGCACCCGCTTTAAATTATCCGATTTTCTTGTATTAATTTTCATGTAACACGTTACACGATGGGATTTGCCGATGTTATTTGATAATTGGATATTTTCAAAACTAAAGTAATGCTCAAGTGCATTATGTCAATCAGCAAGCCTGTAAAACTCTTGGGTACACGAGAGAAAAATCACTCGAATTGTAATCTTACAAAGGAATAATCTTGACCCCAGCAGGTAAAATTCTCGTCGTCGATGATAGCGACTCCCTGCTCGCTCTCACCAAGGCCATCATTCTTGACGCAGGGCATGAAGTGATGGCTTTCAATGAAGGCTTCAAGGCATTGGAAGTGGTAGCCTTGGGTTGGCCCGATCTGGTTGTCACCGACTGTGTGATGCCCTCGATCGACGGGGTTGAATTGGCCGCGCGAATCAAGGGAAATCCGCGGACAGCACATATCCCTGTGATCATGGTGACTACGTTAAGTGATCGGTCTGAACGGATGCGTGCTTTGGAAGCGGGTATCGACGATTTCGTCAATAAACCGATTGACCCGGATGAACTGATCGTTCGTGTGCGTAACCACTTGCGCATGAAGAACAATTACGATGAGTTAAATATGCGCGCCAAACTGCTGGAGCGGGAAGTCGAAAGAAAAATAGCCGAAATTGACGGCATCGCCCGTGAAACGATTTTCACATTGACCCATGCCGTAGAGTCCAGAGACGAAGATACCGGTGATCATGTTCTGCGGTTGGTGAACTTTGTTCAGATTCTGGGCGATTATATGCATCTGGATCGCGCGGAGCTCTCACTCATTGTTCAGGCAACTCCTCTCCATGATATTGGCAAAATTTCTGTCCCGGACCAGATTCTGACCAAAGCGGGAAAGCTCACCGATGAGGAATTCGAGATACTCAAGACACATACCCTGAAAGGTGAAGAGTTACTGATCAACTGTAGCTCTGCTTCACTGAGAACAGGGGCCGAAGTTGCAGCCAGCCACCATGAACGCTGGGATGGCGGTGGTTATCCACGTGGATTGAAGTTTAATGAAATTCCGCTTTCGGCACGGATGGTTAATTTATGTGACCAGTACGATGCGTTGCGCAGCGCCCGCTGTTATAAGCCAGCATTCAGTCACGAGAAGGCATTTGAAATCATCACCAAAGGCGATGGACGCACCCAGCCGGACCACTTTGATCCGATGGTGCTGGAAGCTTTTCGTGTGCGGCATGAAGCATTTCGGGCGGCTTACGACGTACGGGCAAATGCAAGTAACGCAGCGGCATTAATATAATTCAAAATCATAATGATCAACACTCCATCCGCACCAACAAAAGCCCTCATCGTGGATGATTCAGCCACCTTGCGAGAAGTTCTGGCCGCCATGCTCTCATCAGAAGGGATCAAGGTGATCGGGCAGTTAGTCAGCGGCAAGGGCTTACTTCAAGCGATCGTCCAAATGTCTCCGGATATTATTTGCCTTGATTACAATCTGCCCGGTAGTAATGGAATTGAACTGCTCCAGACAATAGTATCAGAACATCCCCACGTTGCTGTTGTTATGATCACAGGGGAAAACAACCCTGATTTGAAAAACGCGGCAGCTGAGGCCGGTGCGGCAGGATTCATTTATAAACCGTTTTCACAAAATCAGCCTATTTTAAATTCCGAGTGGGTAATGCTTCATCTGGGGTGACATTTTTGGCATGATTATATTTTCCATTCTGAGTGAAATTTCATGTCAAACCAGATATTCGAAGCGGCTTTGGGCATAGTCAATCCTTGGTACATTAAGGGTGTTGATTTCGATGCCGAACGAAAGAGCCTGGCTATCCAAATTGATTTTGTTGCTGGCAGCCGGTTTGCTCACCCCGGCGCTGATGGTGTCCATCCTGTCCACGATACTCAGACCAAGCGTTACCGGCATCTGAACTTTTTCCAGCATGAATGCCACCTCGAAGTCCGTGTTCCGCGAGTCAAATTACCTGATGGCAAAGTCGCTCTGGTTGAACCTGGCTGGGCCGGAAAACTGTCCGGCTTTACTCTGCTGTTCGAGGCGTTTGTCCTTATGCTGGCCCAGCAAATGCCGTTCGCTGCCGTGTCGCGGATAACAAGCGAGTCTTGGCATCGCGTGTACTCCGTATGCGCCAAGTACGTCGATCTGGCCGTGGATGCGATGGACTTGTCCGGAATCAGCTCCGTTGCTATCGACGAGACGTCTAAAGAGCGCGGGCAAAAGTATCTGACACTGGTCGCCGACTCTGTTCAACGCAAGGTTATCTTCGTCACTGACGGCAAAGATGCCAAGACTATCGAATCCTTTGCCGAACACCTGACCACTCATGGCGGTGATGTGGATAGCATCACTTCTGTCAGCATCGACATGTCGCCAGCCTTTATCAAAGGCGTTGGCGACTACTTGCCCAACGCCCGTATTACGTTCGACAAATTCCATGTCATCGCACATGCCTCGACCGCCGTCGAAGAGATGCGCCGAACTGAACAGAAGACAGACCCGGCTATCAAAGGATTGCGCTGGCCTTTACTCAAAGGCAGGGAGAAATTGTCCACCACACAGAGCGCCGATCTGGACGCGCTGGTCGCCAAGATAACAACCAAGCGCACTGCTCGTGCGTGGCTTTATAAAGAGCAGTTGCGGGACATTCTCGAACGCAAGCAGATCAATGTCGTTTCTGCCATGCTGAAGCAGTGGTGTACCAATGTCATGCGTTCCAAAGTCGAACCCATGAAAGAGGTCGCCAAAATGATCCGCAACCACTTCGACGGCATCGTGGCGTGGACTCAAACCAGGCAAACCAATGGCTTCATCGAAGCGCTCAATGGATTGTTCCAAGCTGCCAAACGGAAAGCCCACGGCTACACCAATTTCAATACCATGAGAACGGTGATATTCCTCATTGCTGGCAAGCTCGATTTTAAGAAGTTCAACGCACATGCTGCATAAGCCACTCGGAATTCAAGAAAGCCCAAAATCAGATCATTAAGGAACTCAGGCAAATTATTCATACGCAACGCCAATTGGGTGCAGTAGAAAAATCCGGTGCGGTCACCTCCAGTTCTGCTGTTAAATTCAAAGCTGTTGTCGTGGACGACAGTAGAATGTTTCGAGCTTTTCTGGCTGCAATATTAGCCAAAAATGGAATTCAAGTGATAGGCGAGGCCATAAACGGTTTACAGGCGGTTGAGATGACAAACGAATTACAACCGGATGTTGTATTTATGGACGTTATTATGCCGGTACTGGGTGGAATAGAAGCGTTAAAACGAATCAAGAATCTCAGACCATCTACAAAAATAGTCATGATCACAGCCACCAGTAGTCGTGAATTAGTGATTGAAGCTGTCAAGGCCGGTGCGGCCGGCTTCATAGTTAAGCCATTAATTGCAGAAAATGTGAGTGCTGCGCTTGCCAAGGTGTTTACGCCATGCGAGTAGTCGATGTGCGCACCATTTTTCGTTTGGAAATTCAGCCTGGACGTTTAGCTATCATGCTACTTTTAAACATTCCAACTTTTGGGACATTAATCGTATGACCGTTCTTTCCTGGAATAGTCAGTATCACATTGGTGATAGGACTATTGATGAAAACCTTAAAACGTTGTTCAAGATAATCAATGAATTTTATTCATGCTGGGCAGTGCAACGTCATTCAAAAGACCTCCTTGCTGTTTTGAATAAGCTCATCCAATATGGTGAACTACATTTTCAAAATGAAGAATCTATTATGAAAAGAGCAAATTATCCGGAGTGGGAAGATCACCGGCAAGAACACAAAAATTTACTTAAACTCGTCGCCCAAATCAATGATCAATTCACCGCACGAGGCCACATGACGGCCCGGGATGTGCAGATGTTCTGCAAACACTGGTTGATTGATCATATTATTCACTACGATTATGAGTTTAGGGATTTTCTTGCAAATCAGAAAATTATGAAGGGCGTTTGATAACAACGAACGGATAAAATATTGTATCCACCCACGATTCAAAAGTCGAACCTTAACTATGCGTGGTTTTAGGCTGATTGATCTAATCACTATCATTGCTATATTGGGGACTCCTTCTGCAATCGCTTTGCCTGAATTTGTGGAGACAGGTAATGCGTCCAGAGTGAGTGCGGCCCATGCCTTGTGCGGTGCTGTAAAATATGCCAATGCAAAATTTGGGGGGCAGTTGTACATGTCGCAACTTGGGAAACGCCTCCTAATGGGCGCAATTGCGTTCGTTCTAAGGGCGACGGTATAGATAGTTAACAACCAACTTTACAAAAGAGCATTTTATGAGTCTTGTTTGGCGTGAACAATTGAGCGTGGGTAATGATGTGATCGACAATGATCACAAGCATTTGATTGAGATCATCAATCAGGCTGAACTGAGTCTTCATGAGAGGAGCCGGGAAAAGTTAGCCGAAGTGTTTGGGGAACTGGAGAGTTATGGCAATGACCACTTTCTACGTGAAGAGTTAATTGCCAAATCGGTGAGCTACCCCAATAGTGATCTCATGCATAAGTCACACGCCAACCTTCTTATAGAATTGAAAAAGCTCAAAGAAGAGATAGGCACCGCCTGGACCGATCAGGTTGCCAGTCATTTTACATCCTTGCTACGAGATTGGTTGTTACAGCATGTAATCAAAGAAGATATGCTCATGAAACCATGGATGGTCAAATATCCGCCCAATTACAATCCGTGTCTCCAGCTAACACACAAAGAAAAATCAGACTCAGGGAAAGACATGCCTATCGATCAGCGTGTTGCTGAGGAATTCGACCAACCTGGCGTTACATTGCAATGGCATGATGAATTAAGCGTTGGAAATGATGTGATCGACAATGATCACAAGCGTTTGATTGAGACTGTCAATCAAGCTAAATCAGGTTTTCACGAGAAGAATCACGAAAAATTAGTAGCTGCGTTTGAAGAACTTTCAACCTTTGGCAGTCTCCATTTTAAGCGCGTAGAGCTAACTGCTAGCAAGGTGGGCTATCCCAAGGTTAAAAATTTGCAAGACTCTCACATTAAACTCCATATCAAGATGTGCAAAATAAGAGAACAAATTGGCTCATCCTGGTCTGATGACATAGCCAATCTATTTATGACTTTGTTGCGCGATTGGTTGATTCAGCACGTGATCAAAGAAAATCTACTTATGAAGCCTTGGATGGTCAAATATCCGCCAACATTTAATCCAAGCGGCTATAGCAAAGCGATTATCTAAAGATACCTTGAGTATAGAGTGGGTCAATCGGACTGTTTGTGTAAAATCAAGTTGAGCTAATGCAACTTACGCTTGCTCCCAGGATTCAAAATGATGCAACCAACAGGCAACTATAAACTTTTCTGCGCTCGGAGTGATTACGGCTTCGTTCCAGTTATCCCCAAAAAAACTCTTCAATGACTCTTGGTTCTGCCACTGGGAAATCATGGCGTACTCGTCAGGACTCCATTTTGATGGTTTAAGAATCGAGGCCGAAATAAATCCTGGAGCCTCACGAATTTTGTACATGGCATCAATTGAAAACTTGCCTTCAAACTCTTGCCGAAATTGGCTATCAATTCTTACTCTAAATATTCTAGTAATACTCATGACATCGGGACTCTCGGTTGCGCTTCTTGCCTTTTGAGGGCATTCTTCAGAATAACCATACGCTCTGGATTGCTGGCTTCATTCCAATAGGTAATTTCTTCCAGCGACCGGAAACACCCAAGACAAATATCACTCTCATTCAGACAACAATTTCGTACACAGGGGGTTTCCATAAGATTTTGGATATCGCTCAAGTCATTTCTCCTTCCTGTGTTTCGATTATTCTAATGTGGCTGTGGTTTTTTCTTTGATTTTCCATGTTTCTTGGTTTTCTTGCCGCTCTTTTTCCCATTCTTTTTGCTAACGCTTTTTCTGGTGGATTTGCCAGGTTCAACTGCAGGGTAAGTAGCCGATTCAGGTTTAATTACCGGTTGGGTAGCAGGATGAATCACTGAAATAATTTGACTTTTATCGGAATTTGACAGGTGACCACCATGCTCTATCCCACTATTGATGGACTCCATATCCATACGCGTCATGGTTAAGTACGAAGGTATTGTCCGACTGCCTATTACGGTGCTTTCAAATGGCTTGTGACATACATTGCATTTGGCAAATGATTCAGTTTTAAACTGTTTTTCATATTGACTCTTCTGTAGAGGGGTTGCATCACCTTCGTTCTTTGCATATGTATTTGATACTACTGCGCTTAGCAACACTAATATTGCATATTTCATTTTTGCCTTAAATTTTTTGAGCCGCTACGCGTATAAAATGCGTGCTTGAAATGTATATCGTACGGATGCTTCTTCGAAAAATCTTAAATTAAATTCAACTTGGATTGAAGTTGTACATCGCGTGTGCTTCCTCCAAAGCCAGACATCCATTCAGGGCAAATTTTTATTGTTTGCTGCGGATGGCGTTATCTTTGAGTAACACTCATAATAGGTTCCCGAGGCTAATTTACAACTGCATCAGTCGCAGATTATGTATCCCTTATATGATAACCATAAATCAGTGGCATGTCCTTAAATCCGCACCTCACCGCGTCATGTTTTTGGGAGGAGCGCTCCAAACTCTTGCCGTCATGCTCTGGCTTATGGCCGAATTGCTGACTCGCTATGGTGTGTTCATGCAGCCCATTAATTGGACGATTGCACCCAGTTATGCACACGCCTACCTGATGATATTCGGAATGTTTCCACTGTTTATGTTCGGAGTCCAAATGACCACCTTTCCCCGCTGGATGAAAGGGGTTGAAATTCCTCAGATGCTTTATGTTCCTGCGTTTGTGCTTTTGATGTTGGGGGCCGTCGGCTTTTATGCCGGGCTTATTGTAAGTCAGTCTTTGCTGATTATTTCTGTTGGTTGCACATTAGCCGGATGGGGATTTATTTTATACGCATTGATGCGTGTCTTGCTCGACACACCACCTCAAGACAAGCGACACCCAAAAGTTATTTTTGGGGCACTTTATCTCGGTTGGTGCTGCCAGTTTTCTTACTTCGTATTTCTGGTGAGTGACAATGTTTCCTGGATACGTTTTTCAATCGAAGGCGGAGTTTGGCTATTCCTGCTGCCGATCTTTGCTACGGTTTCGCACCGGATGATCCCATTTTTTACCAGCAGCGCATTGCCCCAAACACAAATGAAATCGTCATTTTTGGCTTTGTGGATCATTCTGGGCTCAAGCGCAACCCACTGCCTGCTTGATTTTAACGGCTCTTACACTTGGTTATGGCTTTGTGATTTTCCACTTGCACTGGCTGCAATTTATCTCTCTTATAGCTGGAAATTTGGTCGTAGCCTGAAAGTTCCAATGCTTGCAGTGTTACATATTAGTTTTGCCTGGCTGAGTATTGCCATGCTACTTTTTACTGTACAAAGCATGGTGTTATTTGCCAGTCGCGGAAGCACGTTTATTGGCGGGCTTGCCCCCTTGCACGCGCTGACACTCGGCTTTTTTGCCACTTTCCTAATTGGTATGGCAACACGTGTCACCCTGGGTCATTCTGGACTTCCCATGACAGCGGATCAGCCGATCAAAATAATGTTTTCCGGAATACAGCTTGCTGCGTTTCTGCGAGTCCTAGCAGATTTAATTCCAATGGAAAACCATCAATGGCTATACTTCGCTGCAGGAGCAGTTTGGCTCGGATGCTTCACTCCCTGGGTGGTGCGCTATCTACCCGTATATCTAAAGCAACGGGCAGATGGACATCCGGGCTAATACTTCACCACTTCCAAAATCAGTAAGGCTAATGCATCGCTTTACTCTGGACAATATGATCTTCAACCTGCTGGTCAGCATAACGAATATGCGCGAGTACATCCGCGAATGGCCAATGATTAAACCACTCGGTAAACATTTCCTCTCCAACATAGTCCAATTTCTTATGCAAATTCTGCGCATCAATGATCAGTTCTTTATGCCGATCTTTATGCCACTCAATCCCCGAATATCCTGACTGTGCCATGAGACGCTCTTCAGTTTCAAAATGGAAACGGGTCAATTCAATAGCTTCATCGATAATCCGGTATATTTCTTCACGCGACTGCCTGTTTTTCACGGCATCATTCAATCTGTTAAACGTCTCAACGAGTTGCTGATGCTGCACATCAATTTCTACCACGCCAGTCATATTTCAATCCTCCCATTTTTTAAGTCAGGCTACTGATAGACAAACAAAACCAACGACCATTGCAACAAGTACAATTCCCAAGAACAGACCGATGCTACGCACAACTTCAGTGATGTGTTCATTGGGAATATGATAGAAAATGTGAGGATTCATGATTCGTACCTCCACCAGATCATTTGAAAAGCGATCAAGTCAATCGTGATTGTTTGAACCAACTTGAATTTACGCTAGAAATTACGTTTCAATTGTACATAACATATCATTTTAGTCAAGTATTTTCGCCACCACATGGTAGCTCAGCAGGTGTGCGAAGCCCTTATTTTCAAAATTTCGTGATCTACTATGTCCTTTTGAAACTCCTTCAGCCTTGAATCACATTTAACATCATTATCTTGGTGGGTTTAATGTAAACTTATCTCATGCTACATGAAGGTAATGTCAACATAAGGAAAAAGGAATGATCTGGCAAGATATTCTCAAGATTAGAGCTACATCACCTCTCATACACAACATAACCAATTATGTCGTGATGAACACTACAGCCAATGCGCTTCTTGCGATTGGCGCCTCCCCCGTTATGGCCCATGCCATTGAAGAAGTTGAGGAGATGGCGGGATTAGCACAAGCACTGGTTATCAACATTGGCACATTAAGCAGTCCCTGGATCGAAGCGATGTTGAATGCAGGAAAAGAAGCTCATCGTCGCAAGATACCGATCGTACTGGACCCGGTCGGCTGTGGTGCAACTCAGTTTCGAACCCGGACGGTGCAAAAGCTGATTGATGAAATCCATCCCACGGTGATTCGCGGAAACGCTTCCGAGATTAAGTCCCTGATTGATTCCGGGCAAGGCACCAAAGGCGTCGACAGCATGCATCATCCCGATGAGGTTTTTAATGATGCGCGCTCCCTGTCTTTATCGGTTGACTGCGTTGTTTCCATCAGTGGCCCAGTGGACTTGATCGTTCAGGGGGATGAGGTGGTACGAATTGAAAATGGACATCCCATGATGACCAAAGTGACAGGTATGGGATGTACATCAAGTGCGATTACAGCGGCCTTCCTCGCGATAAATAATTCGCCCATCCAAGCTGCAGCCCACGCCATGGCAGTCATGGGAATCGCCGGTGAGTTTGCCGCAAGGCAATCTATTGGCCCAGGAAGCTTTCAGGTGAATTTTCTGGATTTTCTTTACTGCATGAACGAAGCCGAAATTATGCAAAATCTTAAGATGCGATGTATGTCGCCAGACAAACTAAATTTCTTGCAAAGCTAGTCTGTCATAGTTGATTTCCGAAAGAGATGAGGCAAATGGGCAACGAGCAAAATGTCTGTTGCCCATTAGAAGACTCTCGCTTAATTTATAGTCAAACGCTTCGACTTAACGGTTGTTTTTTTCTGCAAGACCAGTTCCAAAACACCGTCATTGTATTTGGCTTGTGACGCTTCCTCATCAATTTCCTGAGCCACCGTGAAAGCCCGGGACACCTTACCGTAATAGCGTTCACTACGCAGCACTTTTTGCCCCTCTTTGACTTCTTTTTCATTTTTCACTTCGGCACTGATGGCAATCTGATTACCATCAATTGTGATGTGAATGTCATCTTTTTTCACACCGGGAATTTCGGCATGTACAGTGTAGGCCTTGTCGTCTTCTTTTACGTCCAGTTTTATCTGTAACTCCTTGCCCTCATCCATGCGAACCGGACGCATAAGGAATCCGCGAAACAGGTCGTCAAAAGCATCGTCAACTTGGTTATAACGTATCAGGTTTGGCATCATAATTCTCCTTGTCAGATTATAGTGATAAGAAAAGTGTGTTCCCACATTTGCTAATATAGGGTTTACAACTTGGGTTTCAAGAGTTTTCAATATCGTTTCGAATAAATATTTTAGCGTTAAGGCAAAAGATTATTTGGTAATATTCCACACCTTGGTTTTATTCAACTTTGATTGCTATAAATATTTTCATTTCACCGCGCATGACGTGAAAAGCCAACCGCTTACCTGCTTTTTCTACCAGACTGCGTAACTTTTCCACAGTGGCAACCTTCTCCCCATTGACCGATAAAATAATGTCCCCAGGACGAATACCGGCTTGAGCCGCAGGACCTTCGGCAATCCCCTCCACAACCAATCCTTCCTCTTTAGACAACCCGGTATTCGCCCGCTCTTCCGGTGTCAGCGGGCGGAGGGCAAGACCAAGTTTGCCTTTGTTTGTGCTTTCCGGTTCGACTGTGGCGGCTGCGGCATTCATTTCACCTATTTTCATGGAAATAGTCTTGCTCCGTTTTTTATGCCAGATTTCCAGAGAGGCCTCAGACCCAGGGGACACTTCCGCTACCAAAGGAGGCAAATCTGATGAATGAAGAATTTCCTTGCCATTAAATTTCAAAATGACATCACCGGATTCAATTCCTGCATGTTCAGCCGGACCGCCCTTTTCAACTGAGCTGACCAGCGCGCCGACAGGCTTTTCAAGGCCAAATGAAGTGGCCAAATCCTGATTCACTTCCTGAATCAACACACCCAATCGTCCACGATTGACCTTACCATGGTCTATCAATTGAGCTTCCGACTTCATCGCCACATCAATGGGAATGGCGAAGGACAATCCCTGATAACCGCCACTGCGTGTGTATATCTGCGAATTGATGCCAATCACTTCTCCGTTCATGTTAAACAAGGGGCCGCCTGAATTACCGGGATTAATGGCCACATCAGTTTGCAGAAAAGGAACATAGCCTTCATCCGGTAAAGAGCGGGATTTAGCAGAAATAATGCCTGCAGTTACGCTGTTCTCAAATCCAAAAGGTGAACCAATTGCAATCACCCACTCACCGACACTGGATTTTTTAGGGTCTCCTATCTTGACGAAGGGCAAATCCTTGGCATCAATCTTTAAGACTGCAACATCACTGGGTTTATCCGCACCCACGACTTTAGCCTTGAATTCACGCTTGTCAGTGAGTTTCACGATTACTTCATCCGCATCCGCTACCACATGGGCATTGGTCAGGATGACACCATCGGCGCTGATAATAAAACCCGAGCCCAGTCCGTGGGTGGGTTGGCTCCCCTGTGGCGCAGGCACCTGGAAGCGGCGGAAAAATTCATAGAATGGGTCGTTTGGATCAGACTCAGAAAATCCGGGGAAACTCTGTATACCCGATTTGACTGATCCCGACACACTAATATTGACAACTGCAGGCCCCTGTTGCGCGGCGATTTCTGAGAAATCCGGCAAGCCCACAGATACTTTTTGAGCAGGTGTTTGTGCTACTTCTACACCATCGTTATTTTTTGATCCGCTTGCCGTCGCAGAGGTGTCATGCGACGCATAGCTGCAACCGGATGCCAGCCCAATAAAAACACACGCAATTGCAAATGATCGATGAATATTTAAAGACAGATTATTGAGTTTCATTTTTAACCTTTCGACAAAGAAATATCAAGAACACCAGAGTGGTAATCACTGTGCAGGTATTCAGTAAGATTTATTGAAAAAAGAAAACAGTCTCAAGTCGACCTGTTTCAGCCGGAAAATATGGGCGCCTCGAATTGATTTCAAGTACCTCTTGAGAGAGTTCATTTCAGCCCCTATTCTCGCAAATAACCCATTGATTTATTCTTATGTATGCCGAGCGAATCAGTGCCTGTTTCCACCTGTTTCAATTGCAATCAAAATCCACAATTCAAAAAATGCATTTCATGCTTAAGCAGCTCTCAAAAGACTTTGTAACTTTTTTTCTACTCTGTTCGAATATACGGTCAGACTGACTGATTCACTTTGGATTGTGTTTCCAATTTTGAACCGGATTCACAATTTGCCATCAAAGACTCAATGACATGGAGGAAATAGTATGCAACGCAGACAGTTTTTAACCGCTTTATCCGGCGTTGCCATGGGATGGGCTACACGCACTTTAGCGAGCCCGGAAACCGGTAACAATTTGGTAACTGTGATGCAATTTTCAGATGACGGAAAACCTTTGGGTAGAGCTAATTTATCCAAAGTACATAGAGAGGCCGAATGGCGCAAAATGTTGTCACCTCTCGCCTATGAAGTAACCCGTGAACAAGGTACGGAATATGCGTTTTCCCAACCGGGTTACGATCGGCATGAACCCGGTTTATATCGCTGCATCTGCTGCAACAATGCACTGTTTGACGCCAACACCAAATTTGATTCACACACCGGGTGGCCGAGCTTCTGGCAACCCATTGCCCGCGAGAACGTACACGAAATCGCCGATCATATGTTTGGCATGACGCGAACTGAAGTGCAATGCACGCTATGTGACGCTCATCTTGGGCACGTTTTTGACGATGGCCCGAAACCCACCGGTTTGCGCTACTGCATGAATACAGTAGCCATGCGTTTTATACCCAGGAAAACCTGAATTATGTTAATTTTTTTTCTCTCCTATCTGGGCGGCTTGCTGACTATTTTCAGCCCGTGTGTATTACCGGTATTACCGTTTATTTTTGCCCGTTCAGATCAATCATTCCGCCGGTCAGGCTTACCCATTTTGCTCGGCATGGCTGCGACCTTTACTTTGCTAGCCAGCCTTGCTGCGGTAGGAGGAGCCTGGCTGGTTGAGGTCAATCAATACGGTCGCTATGTAGCCATGTTGCTGTTGCTGCTGATGGGTATGGCGCTTATTTTTCCTGCCTTGTCGGAACGGCTAACTCGCCCACTGGTGGCTCTGGGTGGTCGCTTGCAACAGCATGCCGACCAGCAGGGAAATCTCAAAGGTTCATTGCTGCTAGGGGTTGCGGTTGGCTTTTTATGGGCACCTTGTGCCGGGCCAATTCTGGGTCTGGTGCTGGCCGGTGCCGCCCTGAACGGTGCGAATTTATACAGCGCCATGCTGCTACTGGTATTTGCCGCCGGGGCAGCCACTTCTTTGGGGCTTGCGCTACTTGCCGGAGGAAAAATATTCAGCTTGATGAAGCGCGGTCTTGGAGCCGAGGAATGGGTACGTCGAGGCTTAGGCGTGGCGGTGGTAGCAGGTGTAGTCGTCATCGCACTAGGATGGGATACACGCTTTCTGTCGCAATTTACATTTCTAAGCACCGCCAGGACTGAACAAAAACTGATTGCGAATTTAGCCGATCAACCTGGGATAACCAAGGTTAACGAAATGATTTCCATGCCACCGTTGACCGGTGCAACGCAGTGGTTTAATTCCAAGCCTCTCAGCAGCGACATGCTTCGAGGGAAGGTGATATTGGTCGATTTCTGGACTTACTCGTGCATCAACTGTTTGCGTACCTTACCCTATTTGAAAGCTTGGGATGAAAAATATCGTGACCAGGGTTTGGTCATCATTGGTGTCCACGCTCCCGAATTTGCTTTTGAAAAAGACCCGCACAATGTCGAGCAGGCCATCCACGATCTGGGGATCACCTATCCGGTGGCCTTAGACAACCAATATTCGATCTGGAATGCCTTCAGTAATAAATACTGGCCCGCGCATTACCTGATTGATGCCAATGGCAAAATGCGCCATCAACACTTTGGTGAAGGTGCCTATCAGGATACCGAACAAATGATCCAAACGTTACTCAAAGAGTCGCATCAAGGCGATCTTCCTACGGATAGCCAACTCGTACAAGTAACTGGCACAGGCGCAACCGCTTCCTCCACTGATTTGGAGCATTCACCCGAAACCTATCTCGGCTTTGCACGTCAGCAGAATTTTGCTTCACCTGAAGCAATTACGAAGGATGCGGCAGTACATTACAGTGTACCGAATTCGCTCAAACTGAACCAATGGGGGTTAACTGGAAAATGGCAGATTTCTGCTGAATCTGCTCAACTGCAGAATGCGGGAGGCGCGATCAGCTTTCGCTTTCAAGGACGCGATTTGCATTTGGTTCTGGGGTCCCGGAACAATTTGCCCGTTCGTTTCAGAGTGACTTTGGATGGTGCTACCCCCGGCGCCGATCATGGTTCGGATATTGATGCCCAAGGGAATGGCGTCGTTAACCAACAGCGTCTCTACCAACTTATCCGGCAAAGCAGGAAAGTTGCTGCCCATACATTTCGTATTGAGTTTTTAGATGCCAATACCGAAGCATTTGCTTTCACTTTTGGCTAATTTTAAGGAGCCTCATCATGTTGCCCATCAAACTTTTTCGACTCTATTTATTCAATGCGGCGATCTCATTGCTATTTGGTTTGAGCTTGCTTTCCAATGCGAATGCCGCCTCGACCGAGCAAACGGCCGTGTTTTCCGGTGGCTGCTTCTGGGGGGTGGACGCAGTATTCAAACACGTCAAGGGTGTAACCGAAGTGGTGTCCGGTTATGCCGGTGGAAACGCGTCCACGGCACATTATGAAATGGTCAGCAATGGCGATACAGGTCATGCCGAATCAGTACGCGTCCGATTCAATCCGACTCAAGTGTCCTACCAACAATTGCTGCAAGTATTCTTCAATGTGGCACACAACCCTACAGAGCTTAATCGACAAGGTCCCGATACTGGTAGCCAGTACCGTTCGGCCATTTTTTACACCAGTAACGAACAACAAAAAATAGCAGAAAATACGATCCGGCAACTCACCGTTGCGCATGTTTTTTCTGAACCGATTGTCACTCAAGTCGTTCCGTTGAAAGAGTTCTATCCAGCCGAGGAGCATCACCAGAACTATCTGGCATTGCATCCCTATCAACCCTATATTGTTTTTAACGACATGCCGAAACTGGATCACCTTAAAAAGCAGTATCCTGCACTCTATCAATAATTCATGAATCAAGACCGCTCAGCCCAAGCTTCTCGAATATTCGTACCAATTCGGGAAGCGAATTGGCTGCCATTTTCTGCATAATATTATGGCGATGAACTTTGATAGTAGCTTCAGATATTCCAAGTTCTCCTGCAATTTGCTTGTTTAACATTCCTCTGACTGTCAGCACGATTACATCACGTTCACGCGCAGTGAGCTTGTCGTACATTTTCCGGATCTCAGTCAAGTTCGCACGCTTTTGCCGGTCAATCAAATTTTTATCGTGTGCCTGAAATACCGCATCCAGCAAGTCCTGATCATGGAAAGGTTTTGGTAAAAATTCAACTGCACCCGCCTTCATGGCACCCACGCTCATGGCGATGTCACCGTGTCCCGTAATAAAAATAATCGGAATGGGGTCTCCTGAATTGACCAGTTCGCGTTGGAGATCTAGTCCGCTCATGACAGGCATGCGTACATCCAGTACCAGGCATGCAGCAACATCGGGGCGCTTGTATCCCAAAAAATCAGTCGCAGAAGAAAAAGTTTCTACCCGCAATCCAGCTGAACGAAACAGACTACTCAGTGCTTCACGCACAGAAGGATCGTCATCGACTACAAAAACCATGGAATCGTCCGATTTCATTTTCTACCCTCTAGTTAAATGGGTAACGAAAACTGAAAAGTCACGCCCGGACCCTCGTTAGGTGTTACCCAAAGTCGACCGCCATGCGCTTCCACAATCGAACGACTGATTGCCAATCCCATACCCATCCCTTGAGGCTTGGTAGTATAAAATGCATCAAAAATCTGATCCTTATGCTGCTCACTCAGGCCTGTCCCTGAATCACGGACCGAGACAATTATCTCATCGGGTTTACAGTGCCTTGTCGCAATGTCCAAAACCCTTCGATCTCTTGGTATCAGTGTCATGGCTTCAATCCCGTTTATCACAAGATTCAAAACAACCTGCTGCAACTCAATGTTATCTGCCAGTACCAAAGGCAAACTCTTATCCAGTGAACTGCGCAGCAAAATACCGTGACTGCGCGCTTCTCCTTGCACTAATTCGATCACATCCCGTATCGTTTCATTCGCGCTTACATTCGATCTTTGCGGCATGTCCCTCTTAAAAAATCCCCGTATTCTCGAAATAACTTCACTCGCCCTTTTTGAATCGCGAATGATGGATTTGGTCGCATCATTAGCTTCCTTGATATTGGAAGGCTCGGCTGCCAGCCATCTCAGACAAGCGTGCCCATTCGCCACGATTGCAGCCAACGGTTGATTGACTTCATGGGCAATAGAAGCCGCAAGCTCGCCCATTGTAGTGACTCGTGAGACACGAGCCAGTTCAACTTGCGCCAAGGTCAAAGCTTCTTCTGCCTGCTTACGTTCGCTGATATCCTCAACAATCACGATGAGCATAGGCAACATGCTTTCCGTACCCTGAATAAGAGATACGCTGGTATTTGCCCATACTATGCTTCCATCCTTGCGCTCGTAACGTTTCTGGAGGTGATATTCGGGCAAGGTGCCCGCCAGAAGTTGCGCAATATTCGAGCGGGTGATTTCACGGTCATTTTCATTGGTAATTTCGCGCAGGGAAATACCCAGAATCTCATCACTCGAATATCCGAATATACGTTCGCAGGCAGGGTTGGCCATGATAATACATGCACTTATATCGGTAATGGCAATACCCACTGCTGAATTCTCATACACAGCCCACCAGCGATGTTCGGACTCCAGCATCGCATTAAAGCTTTGCTGGAGCTCTCTCCGGCTTGAGATGAGTTGATCGGTCATCTGTGACAAATCTTCATTCTGGGTGGCAAGCTCCTTTTGCAACGCATCCCTCGCACGTTTCATCGTCACAAGATTGCGCACCCGAATTTTGAGTTCCTGCGGTGAGAAAGGCTTGGTCACATAATCCTGAACCAGTTCGCCGAGAAGTTTTAGCCGCAATGTTTCGTCAGCCCTTGCTGACAGTACAAGCACGGGGACATGCGCCAAGGTTGGGTGCTTGCGCATTTCATCAACCAGTCGATCCCCTCCAAGCTCAGGCATCATTAAATCGGTCACGACCAGATCAGGTGGTTCAGAAATCGCTTTAGAAAGGGCTTCGACCCCATCAGCCGCAGGAATAACGCAGTAGTCGTTACCAAGCACATCTGTGACAAAGCGCAGCATGGCAGCATTATCTTCAGCAACCAACACCCTTGGCCGATCTAATGATCCTGCGTCCTTGTGAGACTCAAACTCATCGTCCTGTAACTCCATGATCGCAAGGTCGGCTGTCGTATCAATTTCTTTGGGTGCAACTGGCGACTCGGCGTTCCGGACGTAGGCATTCGCTGGAGCACTTAACGGAATTTCAACCTGAAACAGCGCACCACCACCCGGTGCATCGGTCACAGAAATTGTTCCTCCATGCAACCCCACAAAATCCTTGGCAATCGACAGCCCCAAACCGGTGCCTCCGAAGTGGCGAGTCGTGCCGCCCTGAGCTTGTCCAAAACGGTCAAAAATCGCGGCTCGCATATCCGGCTTGATCCCCGGACCGCTATCCTGAACACTCAGTAGCAGGCGATTTGATCCGCTCAACTCCAGAGCGCATTTTATTCGCCCACCCGGAGGAGTAAACTTGAAGGCATTGGATAAAAGATTAAGTAGAATTCGATCAAACTTTTCCGGATCCGCTTCTGCGGCCAGGATTTCGGGCGTTGCAATGACATAGGAAAGCGATCTCTCCAATGCCAGAGCATCAAAATGTGCCGCAACCAAACGTACTGAATTAGCCAGATCAATGCGCTCATAATTGAGAGTCATCTTGCCAGCATCAATTTTGGAAAGGTCGAGCAAGTCATTAACGTGCTTGACCAATGTGGATGCGTTTCGATGGATCACTGCCAGATTGCGCTGCTGCGTTTCAGTGAGGTTGCCCTTGGTAGCTAGAATAGCTTCGACCGGCCCCAGGATGAGCGTCAAAGGAGTACGTAACTCGTGACTTACATTCGCGAAGAAATCACTTTTTACGCCATCCAGATGCCTGACCTTTTCGAGCAACTGCTGCAATTCTTCGTTTCTACGGGCGATTTCTGCCTCAGCCAGTTTCTTATCTGTGATATTTCGGCCTTCAGGAAGCAAAAATACCACCTTCCCGTTTTGGTCCTTAATAGGGCGTAAGGAGTAATCAATAATGATTGTTTCGTTTCCTGCAGCCTGTCCGTAAATCTCAACGTCGCAGCGTATAAACTCCCCTTGAGATGCTCGCCGAACCAAGTCTCGTTGGGATTCCTGTGAGTCTTTCGACACTGCCCACCAGCGAGCCTCCCAAAAAGGTTTACCCACAATATCTTCAAGCCGGATGCCAGCTCCATCAAGTGCCGCCCGATTGATCTCCAGCACCATACCATTGGCGTCCAGTAGTCCGCCGAACTGATACATTTCACTCTGCACAATACACTTGAGTTTTTGTTGCAGCGTCTGATCATCGTCAGTTGAGTAAAACTTTACATCCTGAACCTCAAAAGTCGATGAGTTATTGAATAATTTACGTGTTGTGGTTGACACTCGTCACCTCTCGCATCAATGAGTTTCCCGTGAATTTAGGCTTCCGCGATTGAGCACGTATGCTAACAGTTACTACTTCCAATGAGCAATGAGCCTAACCTCCATGATTGAATGGATAACTATTGTCAGAGTTTGAATGATGAAATTTCGTGGGGTGATTTGATTGGCAAGATCGATGGATCATCAACTCATTTGTGCTGATCTCGATTACCTGACGGCGCCATGCTAAAGCACTTACTCAAGGCAAACTCAGAATTAAACTGGTTTGCCCTGTAGTGATACAGGGCAAACCAGTATTGCATAGCATCCGTTTATGACGTAAGAATTAATCTCCACCGCGCAAGTTTTGAACCGAGAACAACGACGGTGGATTCAGTTTTCCATCGCTGATCATTTCCAGTTGCAAAGCTGTGCAGTGCTGCGACTGTGCGTCCAACATTGACGCAGAAGTATAGATTGCAATACCTGCATTTTTGTTGGCAGCCGCATGATAGGCAGAGTCAGTGAACCCAACTACCCAACGCTTCCACAGCTCACCTCTATGGTCATAAATATCAATGACCGGGAATACCGAGGTCTGCGCATCCATATACATCAAACGCTTGCTAATCGGACTGGCCTTGTTCGTCGGAACTCCTTCCAGCACATGCACTGTTCTCAACGACCATGGAATATTGGGGAAGCAACCTCCCTTGCCGCCGAAAGTGACCTGTCCATAGCCATCAGCAAATTTGGGTTCGGTGTTCTTTAAGTCACTATGACGGTAAACCGGCATCAGCATTTCCCTGGTTTCAACGTATTTCCAGTTATTATCCAGAACACGACCGTTGTACCCTTCAAAGTCCTCAATCATCAGGTCAGAACCCAGGAAAGAGTCCGTGGTCTGCCCGGTGGCCAAACGCCGTACGCGACGCTGGAATCCTAAATACAGATAGGAGTCATCCAGCTTGGTATCGTCGTCATAGCGCTGAATGAGTAATTGGGTATTTTTGAGCTCAGTCGGCGCAAGCACTTTCAAATAGATATCTCTGTAGATCTTGGAGGGATTCGGCTCGATATCCTCCTTGGGTTCCTGTACCACGCGGTGTTTCAGACTGATGAAGTGGAAGTCGAAGTCGAGTTGACGTTCCAGTTTGCCTGTCTTTGCATCCTTGTAAGACCAGATAAACGGATAGATACGACCACTATCCCCAACCACTTGTGTGTATTTGAAATTGAACGCCAGTTTTTCGCCGGCACGGGGATCACTCTTTTCCGGCTTGATCGGGAAAGGCCTGCCCGCCACATACCCTTCAATCGTGCCCATATTGCTGCCCAGCTTTACCTGAGAAGCATATTTCTTGGTCGCCGCGATATAGTTGGGATGCAGCGGGATTGAATTCGTTTGTTCGGTAACAATGTCAAAACTCCCCTGCTCGATTAAAGCGTAAGTCGCAGGATCAAACAATTCCTTGAACTTCTGCACATTGGCTTTATTAATCGTCATTCCCGGAGTGAGTCCGGGGAAAGACGGGGTTCCGTTTTTATACGGATTAAACGAGTTTTCTATATCCGCATCGGTCGCTGCCAGTGCCACGCTGGTCACACCGGCCAGCAACAGCGGCAACAGTGTGCTGAGTTTCTTTTTTATATTCATACAATTTCTCCTCAATGTTGAAATACAAATTTAAACGTACTGCTACTTCTTGCTTTTCCCCCAGTTTTCCAGGGTGTTATTAAAAATAACGATCGAAATGTACCTGTTCAAAAGGTACCCGATGCTCCAGCATCAACATCTCCTGAATGGCTTGCGTCATCGGGGGAGGACCGGCAAAATAAAATTCATACTTCGGCATGTCCGCACCCAAAGTGCGTTTCACCAAGTCATGCACGAAGCCGGTTTCTCCATTCCACGCTGTTGAACCTTCTTCAGCTTGGGAAACGATAGCGTGATATTGAATATTTCCACCCAACTCGGGCAATTCACTCAGGATCTTTTCACCGCACACATCTCGGGGGGTGCGTGCGCCATAGAAAAAGTGCAATTTGCGGTCTTTCAGCAGGCCGCTTTGCGACGCACTGCGGGCGATAGAGATCATCGGTGCCAAACCTGAACCTCCCGCTACACATACGATGTCGCGTGCAACATTCTTTCGTAAATAGGCGACGCCGAAGGGCCCATCGAGATCGATCACATCTCCGGACTTAATATGATTGAATAGGCAACCACTCGCCTTTCCACCCGGAACCAGACGGATTTGAAAATGCCATTCGCCCTGTTGATTGCCGGTATTGGACATAGAATAGGCTCGTGGCGCAGTCACGCCCGGAATAAAAAGCAATGCGTATTGACCTGCCTGAAACTCAGCCCCCCCTTCCGTCACAAAACGGAACTCGCGTATATCGTGGGTAATATCGAGCGTCTCGACCAACTTGGCACGTTGCCGCTTGGGTAAAGTGAGGGGTTTGTATTCGAACGAGGTATTGACCCTGATTTTCAGAGCTTCCTTGGGACGGCACTGGCACGCCAGCAAGCGATTCTTGCGGCGATCACGGTCGGTGAGGCCACCTGCTTCCGGCCACAAATTTTCGACTTCCCCTTCGAGCAATTCGAATTTGCAACTACCGCATCCACCCGAACTGCATTCATAGGGGAACCCGATTCCGGCACGCAATGCTCCTTGCAACAAGGTATCGTTTGCAGCCTGGAAGTAAGCCGGCTCGGCTCCTTCAATCCATATTTTATGCTCTGTCATACCTGCGTCCTTGTCAAACAAAATGTAACCCGTTAGCGTTTCACTAACGGGTTACATTCAGCTTTTAGCTAGTTTTGCTATGTATTACAGACCAAGCGACTGTCTAAAGTCCCGGGTTGCCTGTTTTGTTGAGGCCGCCGCATTGGAAACATCAGGGAGCGCGCTGCAATAAGCTTCAATAGCTTGGTCGGCCAGCGGCTCCCACTTTGCAATCCATTTCTGGATGATTTCAGCATTGCCGGGGGTCTCCAGCGCCATCTTGACCAGCGCGGTTGCCCAACGACGGTGACGTGCCGCATCAAGAAGTTGTGCATCGGTCAGGAGCCCAAGCAAAGTATCTCCGTTATGGCGGGCTGATTCTCCCAGCTTGCGCAGTACCGATTCTTCAATGGCAGGTTTTGCAACCAAACTGATGACCACGATGGCTTCACCCCAGTCCCAAACCGTCAATGCCTTTTCCATAAGTTCACGGAACCCCTGCCAGCAAGGGTCATTCTCCCAATAGTTCCGCTCGTCAGCCGCAAACCCCTTATCAGGAAAGGCCGTTGAAAGCTCCTTGGTACGGTAGGCAGTATGACTTACCCAGCGTAAAGAATCTGCCATCTGGAAATAATTACAATTGGTGATGGTGCTGGCGGGTGATATTTGGCCAATATAAGCCGAAGCCATTTGTACCGTATGGAACAAGTAACGGGACGGTGTATACAAACGCGCCAGTGTACCTGCCCACCGCGAATCAAGGGCTTTGTCGTGTTCACGATTGTTAAATTGATCGAAGAGGCTGAAAACATAGGTTTCTTGACCATCCTGCATCATGTTGTAGGTACGGTAAATAACCTCCTCGGGATCGCGGAAGGCATTCCAGTCAACATGCTTGAGCGTAGTAGCAAAAGTATTCTTCTTGTACCACTCGTTCATGAACATGTTGGGGTCAAGCTCATAGGGAGCATTGGCATCACGATCGTTGAAATGCAAATTAGAACTCACGATTTCATACTCACTGGGTTTGCGACGACGCCCGGCGAGATGGCTCCATGTTTTCAGTGGTTTCAATACTTGTGTATCAGACATGTTGTCTCCTTCAGATATCTCGTGTTATTTTTTGATAAGACCTACAGGCTCAAAGACGTTTTTCAAGGTAAAAGCGCACGGAGTCATCCCGGCTTTCTATTTGCCCAGCAAAAGAACTTAGATCCACTTCCAGATCATTCATCTTGAACGGACGACCCAGCGCATCTTCAATGGTTTGCCGATTCAGAATCATCTCCTGCTCTGTGTGGATACGGATGTAAGCCCGCTTATCATCCACAAAAACCTCTTTGCCGGGATTGTCCTCCTGTGCAGCTTCAATAATGGCTTGAGCCAACTCACCCGCTCGCATCACCGGTCCGACCATATTATTGACATAAGCCTGTGCCGACGTTTTAGTACTCATAAACTTTTCCCCTAATTAATTTCATTATTTCCCCCCTGAGTTCGGTATAAAGCTTTAGCTATGTGAAAATACCGGTACGACACCCTCGGTATCGACAAAAACATGATCTCCATCGATTTTCACCGGATATTCAGCCAACTCACAATCAGATGGATTAATGCCCTTACCACTATTGGCATCAAACTGCCAAAGGTGTGCACGGCAAATAACCGTCTTACCATCAAACTTGCCTTCAACCAAAGGAATGTCCTGATGCGGACAAATTCCCTGGAACGATTTGACGGCACCACCATCGGCGCAAACCAGAAGAATTTCCTGGCCATTCACCGTAAACGACTCCATCTCACCTTCCCAAAGGTCGTCCAGGGCACATACTTTTGTGAAGCTCATTTTTAACTCCTGTTATTTTCAAACAATCCAGAACTGACCTTAGAGAGATTCATGCTCAGTGTTTTGGAGCTTCCCAAACAATCTCAATGGTTTCGGTAGGTTTCAGTCCTGACTCGGAAACTTTCAGCGTGCGGGGAAAGAAGTCTTCCTCGCCTTGACGGCGAACACGCATAATACTGCCGGGCCTTGCTTTTACACGCCGACCGACTGAATGCACAGCAGCTGCAGCTGCAACCTGATCCATAGTGTCTTCCGTATCCACCGCCACGAGTTGCAACACAAAATCGCCTTCAAAATTCGAACTCACAGGAAACAATGCCATTATCCAATCCTCCTATTTATCAAGGACCGGCGACACACCCGCCGATCCGCATTTCCATTCAAGCCTTAACTGGCCTTTTTGGTAGCCCGCAGCGCTCTGTACACTTCCGCCCATGCATAGTTATGCGCATCGTCGCCCATTTCACCGGGTGCAATATCCATGTACTTAAGTGCACCACTCAGGTCCATCGGCTGAATCATTCCGGCCAGGAATCGATCAACGATACTCATGTGACCCGCATAACGCTCCGGTTCCTGTTCAAATACCCAACGATCCACTTCTGAACCGAAGTGATAGAGACGTCCTTTATATTCAAGCGGATAGTCTTTAACATTCCACTTTTTCCCTGGTGTTCCCAAAATTGGTAACTGGCACATATTGCATACCATGGGCAAGGTTTCCGGGTAGGTCATTGCCATATTGCCATCGACGACGTTATCAATGATGACATCCCAGCACTGGCCCCAGGTGTCGTTCCAGCCGGGGTACTTTTCTTCCAGCCAATCACGCTCGGCAGGCGTCACACCCGCAGCTGGATTCCACCAAATAGTCGGCCGCCAGAAATAGGTACCCATATGCATTCCATGATGGGTATTGCTCAAATCCTCAAGGAAGGTCTCCCAGTACCAAGGCAGATCAAGCCCCATATCGGTGAGGGCGCGCTCAAACTGGGCAACAATCCACTCTTCCATAAATTCCTTGAACGATTGCTTGCGATGCTCAAGGGGGGTGTAGTAGTCCATGATCGGACCGGTGAGCACCGAGAATAATTTCCATGCCCCCCAAACAGCGATATCTACACGCTTTTGAGCTTCGGCTTTCTTGCCGTTTGCAATGAGAATCTTCAACGCAGGGCCGCCAATCTGTGCGTGGCGAGACTCGTCCGTCTGAATACTGGAAATCAGATTCGCGAAGGTGTGATCGCCCGTTTCGGCCGCATCGGCTGCCAGCCCGAGGAATTGCATATTGGTAAAACCAGTCTCAAAGCTGAAGGTCAGCATGATGGAAACACTGATTGCATCACGCGTCATCATGATGTCGTCAAAAAAGTGACGCGCGGCAATCATTGCCCATTCATTGGTGTCATAGGCTTTGAAAGCCCAGTCCATCTGACGATCTTTGGAAACATGCTCATGAGGGAAATAGAGCTGCATCTGGGCATGACGAATTTCATCCAGACACCCCAGAGTCGACATATTCCGCATTCCCGGAGCCTTGGAAAAACGCATCATGCGAGCTTCTGCGCTGGCTGCCGCATATTCACCACGTGCGATGGCACCATAGTGCGCTTTCATCACGGACTTCCAGCCGGGATCCGAATTTTCGAAAATTCGGCTTCGTTCCAAAGCAGCTTTAACCGAGTACGCTCCGGCATCTTTGTCGCGTTGAACTTTTACATATTCCGGATACGTCTGCTTGTAAGGCTCGTCATATTTTTCCCATGCATCCTGAGGCAAACCAAAATCGCCTGCCAATTTTGGCGGAAACAGCTCATCTTCAGTGACGTATTTCGCCGACCAGTTGGTCGTTCTGGCAATGTCGTACCAATCCATCCGATTTAATAAAGCCATCTCATCTATCTCCTTAGTATTATTTTCGGACTGGGCAGCTCGTCCTGTGTTGGCCTGCTCTTGCGGCATCTACCCGGTTAATAGCTGGCGCATGGTAGGAGGCTCCCAGGTATTGATCAATTCAACTTTGGTTTAGATTGTTTGGTCATTTGTAATCTGAGGTTGAAAACCAGGTATCAACGGCACTTTGAAAGTGAGCCGTTTTGTGCAAAATAGGGTTGAACGACGAAGGTTCATTGACGGCAATGCAACAAGAGTCGACCGTTGGTGTAACATAACGGCGGTCGGTTGTGTGCCATCAGGCGACATTCGAGGTGCTAAATAGACAGCAATAATGCGGTCGATCGTGACCGTCAAAAAAAAGTGCATCAGGCTGTCTGTGAGTAGAATGATATGATTACATGAGCTTGCCACTTCAACTGAGTGTTGAGGGGGGCGGCATGAACATGACTAGCATTTCATCAGAACATTAGGGGGCAGCCATGACTCGCACACGATATCGCCAGCTCATCATCGCAATATTCTTGCTCGTGTTATTTGATATGGCGGTCGGGCAATTCTTACCATCGCTCATCCCCACCCAGATACAAACTGCCGATGAAGCCTACCAACAGGCAAGCGTAAATGGTCAATCAATGTCGGGTCTGCTATTGGCATCGGTCGTGCCTCTTGTCTACATCGTCGCCTCGTTCGTCGGTCTTGCTGGTCTATATTTCTTTCGTCGCTGGAGCCTGTGGCTCAACGTGGCGCTCATCATGGTTGCGCCTGTGTTGTGGTTCTCTATTGGTTACTCTCTTTCTTCTTGGGTAACAGGATTCATGTCTCAGTGGATTGCGACATGCATTGGCGTTGCCCTTGCCATCGCATACCTCACCCCGCTCAAGTCCGAGTTTAGATGATATGCCGAGCATCTTTCTTAAAGAATTTAGAAAACATACACAGCCACATATACTGGAGGTTGTCGACCTCGTATGGAAACAAAAGGAACAGTTTGTTTGTTGGCCCGAGAAAAGTTTACTGTTCATGCCTGGAGTGGTTCGCACAAAAACTCACACCTATACAGACAAACAAAAGAAACAGCTCAAGGATGGTGGAATCAAGCCAGATGCGCGTTCCAATGGACCAGCCATATGTGCATACCTGCTGGCTAGTGGTGAGCGCCCTTTTCGCCACGGTGAGCGGAGGGGATGGAGCATCCATCACATCTATGATGGCAAGTTCCCCGCATTCGAAAACGGAACAACTATTCACGCCGTCAAGGATGGAAACTACTTTACCGAATCGGCGGGACTTGTAGCCATTCATCCCATCGCGGATGCGCTGGCGGATGAGGTGCCATACTTCGCTTGGCTCCTACGCCACACCGCATTCAAGAAGTTCAGCTTTGACCCAGACAATGTCTTTTTGAATATTAGGGGGAAGAAATGAAACGGATAATAGTTTTTCTCGTTATTTTTGGGCTGTCCAGCTCGGCAGAATCCGCCCCGTATGAAGCCATCGAAGCCTTCTTTATAAAACTGTTCAAGGGCGGTGGCGAGGAGGTCGCGAACGTCGCAGACCATTCCGTCGCGACGGGTTCGGCCAAAAGTCTTGAGCACTTACCAGCGAATACACAAGCTGTCGTTGAGCCGACACCGAATCTGCTATCGGAACCAATTTCGAAAAACGCCAAGGACGCCGAAGAATACAAAGCACTGCGAGTCAAAGCCGAGAAGGGCGACGACAAGGCGATGCTCAAGATGGCACAAATGGCCATTGATAACAAAGTTTCTAACCCTGGAGACCCCTATTATGGCTACTGGTTGTTGCAGGCTGTGAGAGCTGGCAACCAGAATGCTTTAGGGCTGTTCAATACCGAGTGCACGCAACACGCCGACAAACGAAAAACCGACCGTTGGTTCGATGCTGGTTGCCAAAAGAACGACGGCAAAACCTTATATGTAGGCGAAAATATTTCCGGAGTAGTTTCTCGGTATTATACCAAACCCGACATGCAATTACGGTAGCCAAGGAGGCCAAGCCATATGGTTGATATTGGCTTAACGCGGTTTTATTCAAGTAAGGAGTAGCGTGAAAAATATTGTACTGACATGGTTTGCAATAATATTTTTAGGATCGCAATTCTCTGCGCATGCTGAAACATACAAGCTTGCCGAAAAGACTGGAAATGTAACCGATTCCTCACCTTCAAAGAAAGGTGCGGCCCCCCTGCCACCGATTCAAGATGTGGTAAATGCCTATAAAAGTGGTGACGCAATCACTCAGATCAAACTTGGAAATATGTATTATGAAGGCAAAGGTGTTGCACAAGATTACATACAAGCAATTTCGTTGTATCTCATGGCTGCGATGCAGGGTGAAGTCCACGGGCAATTTATGCTTGGGTTCATGTATGAAAAGGGCAAAGGTTATGAGCGAGACTACAGCCAGGCTCTATTGTGGTATCGAAAAGCTGCTGCGCAAGGAATGCCAGAGGCACAGTTTCGACTCGGCTTTATGTATTTCAACGGTTATGGAGTAACGCAGGATTTTAGGGAGGCAAATTATTGGCTAAGTTTGGCTGCATCTTCTGGAATGGTTTCCGCACAAAAGCTAGGAATCAAGGCTCAAGATCTATGGATGGCTCAAGAATTTGAGTTGAGAATGATGCCAATCAGGCAATCAATAATTGATCAGCAACAGAACCAGCAACTATTAGAATTTGCGGCAAAGGTTGGTCAACCAATATCTTCTGGCGCAGAAAATTTATCTCCGCCACTGGTTAGCCTTCCACAAAATGGCTATTCGCCCGATTATCAATATAGAAGCAACACGGGACATCAATATAAGTATGATTTAAGTAACCCTAGCGATAGAATCCGCTACCAAGTTGATCCATCTGCCCAAATCAAAGATGGTGTTAACCCGTTGATCCAGATCGATAGATCAATGGGGCAGTATGGCGGTGGAATTAAATAAATACAGATCCTATAATTGTGCCTAATCTTATATTTATGAAGTTGAGTATCTGCTTCGCGTCATGTGGAGAAATTAGACCCGCTAAATTGGTTGCAGGATAGCTGCCTATCGCCAAGGGCCGCAATGGGTCGGTTGCGGTCGCTGGTTGCCGACACCAGAATGTCTCTTGGCAGTCTAAAGCAGGCATTGCCCCGCTGGTTTAATTCTAACCTATTGGAGCAAGCGTAGCCCGGATGCAATGCAATGGAATCCGGGATGTTCGATGTAACGCATCCCCGGATTCCGCTACGCTGCATCCGGGCTACGACTCGCTGTTTTCCGCACCTGCAATGAGGGGGCGTATGGCTTCATTCACCATGTAATGGCGTGCAAACCAATGCGCCGTTTCGTCAAATCGGCCGGGGTAGATCGTGTTGTTTGTTCAGCTTTCCAAAGCACCGGCAGGATAGGGCGGTTGATGGATGTGAAAAATGAGCGGATGTCCATTCAAATATGTCAGCCCCACAACTGATTCCGGTCATTGTTCAAGCGAAAGGGTTATTAAGACCTATCCCTGTTCCTCGAAAATCATCCGTGTTGCGGGTTACCACTATCAGATCGTAAATCAATGCAATTGCGGCAATCTGTTTGTCTATTGGATGTTGGTGATGTGGCGACATTAATCGCCCCCACACTTGGGCACATTCTTCATCAAAGCCCAGAATTCTATCAGCGTAATCGTCCACTATCTGGCCAAGCCATTTCTCAAGTTTTTTTGCCTGGGTTAGATCGCCCCGATGCCTAATGCTCTCCAGGCCACAACGGATTTCTCCAATCGTTTGGACAGAGAGATAGATATCCATGGCATCAGTTGTCTGGAAAAATTTCCGAACTCCGGGGTTGGCTTTTGAACCCTTACGAGCCTCACTGATGACATTGGTATCTACCAAGTACACATGAACTCCTATAAGTTTCTGAAATTGAAGTCGGTGTCTTCACCCACATTTGGCATGCTTGACAGAATCTCTGCAACAGATCGACGTTTCGGCCGTTGCAAAACCGTTCTAAGAATCTCACGATGCTCAGCCTCAGCACTTCTTCCGTGCGATGCAGCCTGCTGCTTGAGTGCGAGTGCAATATTCTCATCAACATTGCGGACAACAAGATTGGTAGCCATACTAACCTTCCCGTTTGTAATCATTGATATCATCATATCAATGAAGTGATTGCACTGCAATCGTTTTTTCGTTGATTATTCTGAAGGGCTGTTTTGGTACACAACTTAGATTGATTTGCCAGAGGGCCGCCAGCGCTTGATCAGAAGGGCATTACTGACTACCGACACCGAGCTCATAGCCATTGCCGCGCCCGCAATGACAGGATTCAACATCCCCAACGCGGCAAGGGGAATGCCCAGCGCATTATAGGCAAATGCGAAAAAAAGATTCTGGCGGATTTTATTAAGTGCAGTGCGCGACAGTTCGATAGCATCAACCACGCCCATCAGATCATTGCGCATCAAAGTAATATCTGCCGCCTCAATGGCAATATCGCTGCCGCTTCTCATGGCAAAACTCACATCTGCAACGGCCAGCGCCGGCGCATCATTAATTCCATCGCCCACCATGCCGACCACTTCTCCCGCCAACTTGAAAGACTGCACATGGGCTGCTTTGTCTTGCGGCAGCACTTCGGCGCGAAGTTCAGCAATACCTGCTTGATTGGCAATCGCCTGTGCGGTAGGTACGTTGTCGCCACTAAGCATCACCACGCGAATCCCCATCGCAATCAATTTTTTAACTGCAGCGGCACTATCCGGTCGGATAGTATCGGCGAAAGCAACGCTACCAAGTAAAGCCCCAGCTTGTGCAACAGCGATCACACTTTGACCTTGCAGTTGCAATGAGGATATATTTACCTGGTCCAGCGTAATTCCATTTTCGCCGATGAATGCCGGGGAACCCAGCAAACAATTGATTCCTTCTATCTCTGCACTCAACCCACTGCCGGATTGCTCAGTCAGGTTACGGATTTCGAGAAGTTTTACCTGTTGTAGCTGCGCGTATTCCAGCAAGGCACGCGACAAGGGGTGATTAGAGCCTTGCGCCAGACTGGCGGCAATTTGCAGCAGTCTTTTTTTGTCCGAGCCTGTTGCTGGAAGTAAATTGGTCACTCGGGGTTGCCCCTCGGTTAACGTCCCGGTTTTGTCCACTACCAGCACGGTTAGTTGATGAGCATGCTCCAGTGCTGCTGCATCTTTGACCAAAATACCCGCGTTGGCAGCTCGTCCTGTAGCAACGACTACAGCGGTCGGAGTGGCTAACCCCAATGCGCAGGGACATGAAATCACCAGCACCGATACTGCATTGATTAATGCCCCGGCATATCCGCTACCCAGCATCCACCAGACAATGAAAGTCAATGCAGCAATCAACAGCACGACCGGAACAAAAATGCCGGAAATTTGGTCCGCCAGTTTTTGAATGGGCGCCTTTGAGCCTTGCGCCTGCTCCACCAGACGGATAATGGCTGCCAGCTGGGTTTGTGACCCCACGGCCACCGCACGACATTTCAGCTGGCCGGATTGATTGATGGTGGCGGTATACACTTTGTCTCCGGGAGTTTTGGCCCGTGGCACACTCTCCCCGGTAAGCATCGCTTCGTTCATACTGGAAAAACCTTCCAGCACCTCTCCATCCACCGGCACGCTTTCTCCGGAGCGCACCATAAAAACATCTCCTGCTTTGACCTGAGCTGCCGGTACATCTGTCATGATACCGTCACGTTCCAGATGCGCTATTTTGGGCTGCAGGTTGATCAAAGACTCCAGTGCGGTGGAAGCACGCCCCTTGGCACGAACTTCCAGCAATTTTCCCAGCAATACCAGAGTAATGATTGTGGCGCTGGCTTCAAAATAGGCTGACTTATTGCTATGCAATAGCAGGATGAAACAACTCAGCAGGTAAGCCGCACTGGTGCCAAGAACAACCAGCACATCCATATTAGCCTCACCGCCACGCAGGCTGTGCCAAGCCCCGGTATAAAATCGCTTGCCGATCCATAACTGCACTGGAGTAGCAAGCAGCCATTGTAGCCAGAGCGGCAACATCGAGTGCGTACCAAAAACCATGAGTACCATTTCCAGCCATAGGGGGGTAACCAGCAGCAGGGCTATAATAAAGCGAGTGAGCTCATGTCGATAGGCCAGAGCACGGGTTGCTTTTTCCGCAGCAAAATCCCGCACCGGATAAGCCTGATAGCCTGCCTTCTCTACCACCAGGATGAGTTCGGTGAGATTGGTCAACCGGGAATCAAATTCAATCCGTGCTTTTTCGGTGGCAAAATTCACTGAAGCAGAAACCTGACGCATGCCATTGAGTGCCTTCTCGACACGCGCTGCACAGCGAACACAAGTCATACCGGATATTTGCAGATCGGCATGTTCGATTGAATTTGACATGGATAACCGGATAACAGGAAATATCACCAGAAAGGAAACAATACGCCCGATAAACAGGAATGTCTATCGGGCGTATTAAACAGGAATTTTTTGCGGCAAGTCGCAGCCAAGCGCGACCCGCTTTAAATTATTTTTGCAAAGGACAAGAGTTGATGCCGATGATCGAGTAAAGTGGGCAAAACTTGATACTGCCCGTCAGCAACGGCACAACACCAATCCAGCCCCATGCCCCTACCGTTCCTGTAGCTGCTAAACCAATGAATGCCAAACCCACAACGATACGCAAGATGCGATCCATACCACCTACATTAAACTTCATTTTTTTCTCCATGGTTGTTTTATTGACGGCTTGATAATAGAAAAAATGAAGAGGGGTGTCTGTGATAAAAATCACATCATCAGCATGCAATTAATTGTCGAAAACCTGTCTAAACTCTTGTAAAAAAGCCCTCGAGCAACGTCGCCAGCTGTTTCGGTTGATCATGCTGAACATTGTGACCGGAATCCGCTATTGAAACTACACGCACGTTTGGAATACTTTCAATACGACTGCGAAATTCGTCCGGATCGTTACCAAAACGTTGCTGTATATAACCATGATCAGCCACAACCATCAGGACTTCAGCCTCAATCTGCTTCCAGCTTGCCCGGGAATCTTCGAACCGGTACGGAATGGGCGAGGGAATTTTATGCCATGGGTCACATGCCATTTCAATTTGACCGTCAGTGCAAGTTCGACTCACCGTCCGGGATAAAAAATGTGCCTGCTTTTCACTCAGCCGTGGATTGGCGGCCATTAACCGTCTCGCTAAAGACTCATGATCGGGATAGGCTCTTAGCTTAGGGCCTTCTTTGATGTTTTCGAGCCAGTTTCCGATCAAGGTAGGAGCATCGTTCTTTTTCTCCGGTTTGAGTCCCAGAAAATCTACCATCACCAGTTGTGCAACACGTTTCGGACGAATTCCCGCATACGTACTGGCGATATTAGCGCCCATACTATGCCCCACCAGCCGCGCAGGTTGATCCTTTGAAAACTGGTCCAGAATACAATCAAGGTCTGCATAGTAATCAGGAAACCAATAAGGCCTGAATAACCATTCTGAAGCACCGTAGCCACGCCAGTCAGGAGCTATAATGTGCCATGACTGGCAGAGTTCATCCACCAAAAACTGGAAAGTTGGGGATGAATCCATCCAACCGTGCAAAAAGAAAAGCTTGGGAGCGTCAGGCATTCCCCAATGTCGAATACAGGTGCGCAAACCGCGCACATTGATAACTTCAGTTTGTGATTCGGCATGACTCATGATTGGATGAATGTTCCTTGTTTTTCAGAACGACAATAATCGGATACGATGAATAATTGCAATCACTACATCCAGGATTATAAACACGGGAAAAGCAATCCGATTCCTAAAATTCAATTTCTGACATAAGATAGCTGCCAAATAGAAGTTTTGTAAACTCGAAAACCGCCTGCATATCGACACGGCTCACTCACACCCGGAAAACAAAATAATGATCCGAGAAGAACCTGCATTCAAAATTAAAAATGCCAATTTCCCCTTATTTGTTGTTCACATCCACACCACTGACTTTGACAAACTCAAAAGTGAGCTGGGAAAGCGACTGACGCAAACCCCAGATTTTTTCTCGAATGCCCCCATCGTTCTCGGATTGGCGGCCATTGCAGACAGTGGTTGCACGCCGGATTTTTCAGAGTTGGTATCGTTTATGCTCGGCCTAGGCATGAGAGTTGCCGGCGTGGCTGGAGGCTCTCCTGAACAATGCGAAGCTGCCGTGCAGGCAGGCCTGGGGTTGTTTCCCGACACCCCGACACGTCCTGCCCCCCAGATAAGTGCTACCCCTGATGAACTGCCCCCTCAATCAAACGCACCACTTCAACCCGAACTTCCCGGATTTGAGACGCAATCTGAAAAACCGGCAGCCAGTACTGAGTCCGAAAAAGTGTCACCCGATGATAACAACAAAACAATCCAACCCGATTCACCTTCGACAGAACCCCATTTTCGCCCGACCATGGTCATTGACAAACCCGTTCGCACGGGACAGCGCATCTATGCCGAGGGTGCTGACCTGGTTGTACTTGCCATTGTCAATGCGGGGGCAGAGCTGATTGCCGACGGGGATATTCACATTTATGCCCCCATGAGAGGGCGTGCAATTGCCGGTGCCCACGGTAATCAGAATGCGCGAATTTTTGTTCAGCGGCTTGAGGCCGAGTTAATCTCCATCGCGGGTTGTTTTCAAGTGTTTGAGAATGGCGTTCCGGAAAATGTACGCGGCAAGCCTGCCCAGGTCCATCTGGATGGCTCACGTCTAATTTTTCAGTCTTTACCCGGCTAGGGATTCTTTACCGGCTGCTTTACGTGTAAAATACTGCATTTTTCAGGAATTGAAACGTGCCAAAAGTCATCGTAGTTACCTCCGGCAAAGGGGGGGTGGGTAAAACCACAACCAGCGCCAGCTTTTCCAGCGGCCTTGCCCTGCGGGGCAATAAAACGGTTGTCATCGACTTCGATGTCGGCTTGCGTAATCTGGATTTAATCATGGGTTGCGAGCGACGTGTGGTATATGACATCATCAACGTTATCAACGGTGAAGTCTCGCTTAAGCAGGCACTCATCAAAGACAAGAACTGCGACAACCTTTATATTCTCCCCGCCTCGCAGACGCGAGATAAAGATGCGCTCAACCTTGAAGGTGTCGAGAAGATTTTAAACGAGCTCAAGGAAAGTTTCGATTGCATCGTCTGCGATTCTCCGGCTGGAATCGAATCAGGTGCGTTTATGGCCATGTATTTTGCCGATGAGGCTTTGGTAGTAACCAATCCCGAGGTTTCTTCGGTACGTGACTCGGATCGCATTCTCGGAATACTCGCTGCCAAATCAAAACGTGCGGTAGAAGGGCTTGAACCGGTTAAAGAACACCTGCTGGTAACCCGTTACGATCCTAATCGCGTGGAAGCCGGAGAAATGCTGTCGGTAACCGATATTCAGGAAATTTTGCGTATCCCCCTGCTTGGCGTGATCCCGGAATCAGAATCGATTCTTCAGGCATCCAACTCGGGTACTCCGGCAATTCATCTTGAAAAGAGTGATGTTGCGGAAGCCTACAGGGATGTTGTTGCTCGTTTTATGGGCGAAGAAGTCGCCATGCGTTTTGTTACTCCCGAAAAAAAGGGATTCTTTAAACGTCTGCTCGGAGGCCTTTGAAATGTCCATGATATCAGGCCTGCTTGAATACCTGCGCGGCAATGAAAAGAAAACCGCGTCCATTGCGAAGGAGCGTTTACAAATCATTCTCGCGCACGAACGCGCTGGGCGCGGGGCGGCCACCCCGGACTACATGCCGGCCCTCCGGGAGGAGCTGCTGGCGGTCATAGCAAAGTACATTCACGTTGATCGTGATTTGATCAAGGTACAACTTGAGAAGCACGGCGAGTATGACGTACTTGAAGTCAACATCACGCTGCCTGAAAGTATCCGGAATTAGAAACGAAAGGGCTAAACCTGCCCATCCAGGTGCGTAATCTTCTGCGCGCACCTTGCAAATCTGTGATGAAACACAACCAGGACAAAACCTTTACTGAGGTTCCCATCAAACCATTTGGAGAATCAACCATGAATACGAATGCCGAATATTTCATACAGGCGGGTGCCACGCTATGATGACGTTATACTCTGGGACAACCGATCCTTTTAGCCAGCGATGCCGCTTTGTTCTGTTCGAAAAGGGCATGGATTTCAAAATTATTGATGTTGATATGCTCAATAATGCAGAAGATATTTCTGCAAATAATCCATACGGGATTGTGCCAACCTTGGTTGAGCGCGATTTGGTGTTACATGAAGCCAACATTATCAACGAATACATTGATGAACGCTTTCCGCATCCGCAACTGATGTCTCCCGATCCTGTAATGCGTGCCAGAACTCGACTTTTTCTTCACCGCTTCGAACATGAGATGTTTTGTCATATCGATGCCATTGAACACGGTCAACCCAAGGTCGCTGACAAGGCACGCCAGACAATACGGGAAAACCTGACTCAACTGTCCGCAATTTTTGCCAAGCAGAAGTATATGCTGAACGATGAGTTCTCCATGCTGGACGTTGCTATTTCGCCCCTGTTATGGCGCTTGGATCATTATGGAATTAAGCTTGGCAATGATGCTGCATTACTGATGAAATATGCAGATCGTTTGTTTTCGCGTCCGGCTTATATTGCATCCATGACGCCTGCCGAGAAAGCGATGCGCAAGTAGGCAATTGGAATCAATTCACAGGCTGGGCAATTTATTGAACCGTAAATATGCCCAGCCTTGAATCATTATCACCGAATAAAATCAGCCGGCGGTGGTCAGCGCAGCGTGCATTTTAGCCATCGCCTTTTGCTCAATCTGACGGATGCGCTCTGCAGATACGCCAAATTCATCTGCAAGATCATGCAGCGTTAAGGCCGAACCTTCGCGCAACCAGCGCGCCTCAATAATTCGACGGCTTCTTTCATCCAGACTTTCCAGTGCATGTGCCAGGCCTGTTGTGTTCAAATTTTCCAGTTGCTTTTGTTCAAGCAGGCGCGAAGGCTCATCTTCCGAAGCGGATGCCAGATAGGTAATCGGCGCAAAGTTGTCATCTTCGTCGTTGCTTCCCGGTTCCAATGACACCTCGTGGCCATTGAAGCGCGCTTCCATTTCCACTACATCCTGTTCACTGACATTCAAATCGCGGGCGATTTCCTTGATTTGTTTGGGTTTGAGCGATTCCAACCCCTGTTTCATACTGCGCAAGTTGAAAAACAGTTTACGCTGAGCCTTGGTTGTGGCTATCTTGACAAGACGCCAGTTGCGCAAAATGTATTCGTGTATCTCGGCTCGTATCCAATGTAATGCAAAAGAAACCAGTCGCACGCCGCGCTCTGGATCGAAATGTTTGACTGCCTTCATCAATCCAATATTGCCTTCTTGAATCAAGTCCGCCTGCGGTAAGCCATATCCTGCATAACCTCTAGCCACACTCACGACCACTCGCAAATGGGATACAACCAGTTGACGCGCTGCATCCAAATCATCATCACGGCGAAAACGGACAGCATAGTCCAACTCTTTCTCATGAGTAAGCATGGGAAATCGATTGACTGAATGAATATAACTTTCCAAGCTACCCACTGCTGTGGGAACCGGGAATGCTAAAGTCTGATTCATGGTTTACACCTCCTGATGAATAATATTAGCACTCTTAATGCTAGAGTGCCAATATTTTATAAAATACATCCACACTTCGGATAACCTTATGTTAATAACAGAATTATTTTGGCTCTATCTGCCAAAGGTGTTGTGCCACTGACAGCCAGGCTCCTAGCAAACCCAGGTAGGATGAAAACAGCAAAAGGGTGCAACTATCAACAACAGAGGGAAGTTGCAAGATAAAATTGCTGCCATACAACCGCGTCAATTCGGCTAGACTACTATTTAGAGTGGTCACGCTGACAGCGATGATCAGCCAAGCCATCGCTCCTCCCAGCAACCCTTGCAACAGCCCTAGATAAAGGAAAGGACGGCGAATGAATGCATGAGTGGCACCGATCAGCCTGGAAACTTCAATTTCGTCGCGCTGCGTCAAAATTTGCAACCGGATGGTATTAAAGGTAATTGCCACTAAAGCAAAACTGAGAAGCGATCCCAGGATGAGTGCTGCAAGGCGGCCAAATTTAAGCAGCGCTTCCAATTTTCTGGCCCAAGAAGAATCAAGTTGCACTTTTTCCAGTTTAGGCCATTTTTGCAATTCATCGCGCAACGCTTCCAAAGAAGGAGCATCGGATTTTTTCGGATAAACAATATAAGCATCCGGTAGCGGATTTTGAGCCAATCCTCCAATCACATCCGTCAATCCGGTGTTATGTTTAAGTTGCTCAAGTGCTTGGTCACGTGAAACATATTCAATGTGGTCAACCGCTTTGTGTTGTTGCAACTGATTGCCAATATGTGCAACCTCCTCCTTGCTTGCACTCATGTTGAGAAATACACTGATCTGAGGCGTACCGGTCACCTCATCCACAAGCGTCTGCACATTTTGCAAAAGAACATACACACCGGCAGGCAGGCCGAGCGCTATTCCGATCACCATCACATTAAGAAGCGTCGCCAGCGGAGTGCTGAATAAACGGTACAAGGTGGCGCGAAACACGCGAATATGCTGTCCAAACCAGATTTTCATATTTGCCCCGTTCCGGATTGGGAAATCTGCATAGCCCCTTGCTTTAACTTCAAAATACGCGTGCCAAATTGGCGCGGAATAGTTTCGTCGTGGCTGGCAATCAGTAGAGTAACTCCGACCTGGTGAAAGGATTTGAAGATCGCCATAATATCATTGGCATAATCCACATCCAGATTGCCGGTGGGCTCGTCTGCCAAGAGAATACTGGGGCGATTGACAATCGCACGAGCAATGCACAAACGTTGTTGTTCCCCGCCGGACAGGGCAATAGGGTGTGCCTTTTCGCGCTCCAGCAGATTCACCTTGTCCAGCGCTGCACGTGTTCGCTTAACGCTCTCTCGGTGATCAAAGCCACAAATCTGCAGTGGCAACATGACATTATCAAACACACTGCGGTCGAACAATATTTTGTGATCCTGAAAGACCAGTCCCAGATTTCGGCGCAAGTAAGGCAATGCCCTGCTTTTCAGGGTAGAAATATTCTGTCCGTTAACAATGACACTTCCCGAGTTCGGATGTTCAATGGCAGCAACCAGATTAAGCAACGTGCTTTTGCCGGCGCCGGAATGGCCGGTGACAAACACCATTTCGCCCTCGCCAATATCAAAGCTGACGTTTTTCAGTGCTTCGTAACCGCCGGGAAAGCGCTTGTGAACCTGATCAAAACTAATCACTGTCAATCCCCAGTAATGCACTGACAAAGTCTTCCGCCTCAAAAGGTCGCAAATCGTCCAACCCTTCACCCACACCGATAAATCGAACCGGAATAGGATGTGCCTTGGCGATGGCGGCAATGACCCCGCCCTTGGCGGTGCCATCCAACTTGGTAAGCACTAGCCCTGTTACATTCAGAGCTTCGTCGAATGCTTTCACCTGACTAAGAGCATTCTGCCCCGTATTCGCATCCAGCACCAAGAGCACTTCATGAGGAGCATCGGGCAAGACTTTGGATATGACGCGCTTTACTTTCCTGATTTCTTCCATCAGGTGTGCCTGAGTTGACAATCGTCCGGCAGTATCCGCCAGCACGACATCAATTTTGCGTGCGATGGCCGCTTGCACCGCGTCATAGATCACCGCAGCAGGATCGCCACTTTGTTGGGCAATCACGGTCACGTTATTGCGTGCGCCCCATTCCATCAACTGTTCGCGTGCAGCAGCACGAAAGGTGTCGCCAGCCGCCAACAACACCGATTTCCCTTGCCCCTGAAAATATTTTGCAAGCTTGCCAATGGAGGTGGTTTTGCCCGCGCCATTGACTCCCGCCAGCATGATTACAAAAGGTTGATGCGTTCCCACATCCAGTTTTTGAGCAAGCGGCTGCAGCAGCTTTATCAGACACGCCCCCAGAGCTTGTTTGAGTTGAGCTGCCTCCGTGAGTCGCTGTTCTTTGACCCGGTGGCGCAATTCCGCCAACAGCGAGCGGGTGGCATCCATGCCGACATCCGAAGTAATTAGGATCGTTTCCAGTTCTTCGTAAAGCTCATCGTCAATCTTGCCACTGCGTCCGAACAGTTCAGAGAGTTGATCACCCGTGCGTGCCAACCCATTTTTTAACCGATTGAGCCAGCTACGCTTTTCAGTTACAGGCTGCTCGGATGTATTGGCAGCAGGCGTTTTTTTTAGGAAACTAAACATAATGTGGGTAGTCCAAGAGCAGCAATATAGCGCATAATGCGCGTTTTTAACGTGATACTCGCGTAGCGAGTCCTTGTCCCCCTCTTCCATCGGGGGAGGGCTGGGGAGGGGGAAACGGGCATCACGCGAGTTCATTATTCAGGGCGCACATTTGCCATGCCCGTTGGGGCGGTGTTCCCGCCCCGACTATTCTATGCTGATTGGATGGTTTTAGGCTATAAAAATGGGACGACACATGCAGATAAAATGGTTCAAGAATTCAGCAGCACTCGCTGCATTTACTACGTTGCTGTTATCCGCTGCGGTACATGCGGAAGTATTTGAAAAGACCTTGGTTAATGGACTCAAGGTCATCGTCAAGGAAGATCACCGTGCGCCGGTTGTCGTGCAGCAGGTTTGGTACCGCGCCGGAAGTATCGACGAACGCACAGGCACCACCGGCGTGGCACATATGCTTGAACACATGATGTTCAAGGGCACTAAAAGCGTGCCCGCCGGAGAGTTTTCGAAGCGAATTGCTGCTGCCGGTGGACGCGAGAATGCCTTCACCAACGAAGACTACACTGCCTATTTTCAGCAGCTGCAAACTTCCAAACTCCCACTGGCCATGCAGCTTGAATCGGACCGCATGCACAACTTGAATTTGTCAGACGCCGAATTCAGCAAGGAAGTCAAAGTGGTCATGGAAGAACGTCGCATGCGGACTGACGATGAGCCTCATTCACTACTAAACGAAAAACTCATGGCGGTCGCATTTCAGGAACATCCCTATCAACATCCGGTCATTGGCTGGATGAACGATTTGCTGTCACTGACAGCAGGGGACGCGCGGGAATGGTACAAGACGTGGTACGCCCCCAATAACGCGACGCTCGTCGTAGCCGGAGACGTAAAGACCGCTGAGGTATTTAAACTGGCACAACGCTACTACGGCCCCATTCCTGCTGGCAAGCTGCCCGTGCGCAAACCGCATAACGAGGCACCGCAAACCGGAATCAAGCGCATTGTGGTCAAAGCACCGGCAGAATTGCCTTACCTTTTGATGGCCTACCATGCGCCCGAGTTGCGCAATCCGCAACAGGACTGGAAGCCCTATGCACTGGAAGTTCTGGCGGGAATACTTGATGGCAACGAATCGGCCCGTCTGAACAAATCCCTGGTGCGTGAGCAGCAATTGGCCAGTGATATAAGCGCCTCTTACGACCCAACCTCCCGAGGTCCAAGCATGTTCACCCTTGACGGAACCCCGAGTTCAGGCAAGACCGTGGCTGATCTGGAAGCGGGGTTGCGCCAGCAGATCGCGCAACTGGTAAACGATGGTGTAAGCGAAGACGAGCTCAAACGTGTCAAAGTGCAGGTCACTGCGGGTGAAGTTTATAAGCGCGACTCAGTGTTTTATCAGGCCATGCAGATTGGACAATTGGAATCAATTGGATTGGGCTACAAGGCTATCCCGGTCATGCTTCAGAAATTGCAGGAGGTCACGGCGCAACAAGTTCAGGATGTGGCACGCGAAATTTTTCAGGACGACAATTTGAGTATTGCCGTACTTGATCCGCAACCAATTTCCGGTGAACGTAAACATGCCAATATGGGAGGCAGCCATGACCTGCGCTAAAACTTTATCGGTTGCACTCTGGTGCTTCGGCATGGCGCTTGTTTCCGGCAACGCCTCTGCCACGCCCCACATTCAAAACTGGCAGACGGCTGTCGGGGCTCGTGTTCTTTTTGTTGAAGACCATGATTTGCCGATGCTGGATGTGGCAGTCGATTTCGCAGCAGGTAGCGCTTTCGACACCGCAGAGCAATCCGGTGTTGCCGGAATGACTCATGGATTACTCGATCTCGGCTCCGAAGGACTCAGTGAAGATGATATATCACGCAACACGGCTGATATTGGCGCACAGTTGGGGGGACGTTTCGAGCCGGATCGCGCTGGGATCTCTTTACGCACCTTGAGCAGCCCGACGGAGCGCAATCATGCCATCGATATTATGGCGCGTGTGCTGCAGCACCCTTTATTTCCGGACGCAGTTTTGGCACGAGAAAAATCTCGCTTGATTGCCAGTCTGAAAGAGGCTGAAACAAAACCGGAGAGCATCGCTGACAAGGCTTTCAATAAAGCCGTGTTCGGCACTCATCCCTACGGGTTCAAATCCTCGGGTGAAGTAGACACTGTTGAAAAAATTCAGCGGGCCGATCTTGAGGCATTTTACCGTGCACACTATGGAGCCAAGGGAGCCGTGGTTGCCATCATGGGAGATGTGACGCGCGCGGAAGCAGAAGCGATTGCGCAGCAATTAACGGATCATTTGCCACCGGGTGGCGCTTCGGCGACCGTTCCTCCCGTTTCCATGCAAATACAGCCGAGTGAGCAGCGCATTGCGCATCCCGCCACACAGAGTCATATTCTAATAGGGGTTCCCGGAATGGCTCGCAACGATCCGGATTATTTCCCGCTTTATGTCGGCAATTATGTACTGGGTGGAGGGGGGTTTGTTTCAAGATTGATGAACGAAGTGCGCGAAAAGCGTGGCTTGGCTTACAGTGTGTATAGCTATTTCATGCCGATGCAGCAACCCGGAGCATACCAGATCGGTCTGCAAACCAAGAAAGATCAGGCCGACGAAGCTCTTCAACTCACCCGGACGACTTTGCATGAGTTTATTGCCAAGGGTCCAACTGAAAAGGAACTGATCGCAGCCAAACAAAATATCATCGGCGGTTTTCCCATGCGTATAGACAGTAACAAAAAAATTATCGACTACCTGAGTGTTATCGGATTTTACAATTTACCCTTGACCTATCTTGATGATTTTGTTGGCAAGGTTGATAAAGTTACGGTTGCACAAATTCGGGACGCTTTCAAACGTCACGTCAATCCGGATGCAATGGCAACCATCATTGTCGGCGCTCCCGAACACCCAGTGGAGAACGGAAAATAAATCGGGTAAGAATCATCGGTGGAACCCACCGTAGCCGCTGGATTGACTTCCCGGATGCAGAGGGGTTACGTCCCACGCCCGATCGGGTGCGTGAAACTTTGTTCAACTGGCTGGGACAAACGCTAGCCGGAAAACGTTGTCTTGATTTGTTTTCAGGCAGCGGGGTATTAGGCTTTGAAGCGGTGTCTCGCGGCGCGGCCGAAGTGGCTATGGTTGAAAAAAACCGTACCGTATTTCGCGCCTTGAAGGCAAATAGCCAGAAATTATCCTGCGTCAATATAGCGCTACATTGTGAAGATGGGATAGAATTCATACGTAGGGAATCTGGCCGTTACGACGTCATTTTTCTTGACCCCCCGTTCCAAAGCGATTTTTTGATTAAGGTGTTACCGTTGTTGGGAAATAGGCTTTCCGAAGCAGGAACGGTGTATATTGAATCGGGAGAACCATTCCAGGCTGACACAGCAGAATGGAAAGTGACCAAGCAGGCCAAAGCAGGCAAGGTGTATTATCAATTGCTACAAAAAGTAAAAAGCTAATGATTAAAGTCATCTATCCTGGAACATTTGATCCCATTACGCGCGGTCATGAAGATGTGGTTCGTCGCGCTGCCGGGCTTTTCGACGAAGTGGTGGTTGCCGTGGCAGGAAGCCGTAGCGCGACACTGTTTACGCAAGATGAACGAATTTCAATGGCTCAAGAGATATTTGTCAGCTATGGCAATGTCCGGGTAACGGGGTTTGACGGGCTGTTAATGAATTATGTTCGGGCACAAGGCGCACGTGTGGTATTGCGCGGCTTACGCGCTGTGTCGGACTTTGAATATGAGTTTCAGATGGCAGGAATGAATCGCAGCATCCATCCAGATGTTGAGACCCTGTTTTTAACACCGGCCGAGCAATACACTTTTATTTCCGCCAGTATGGTGCGTGAAGTGGCTCGCTTTGGCGGTGACGTGAGCAAGTTTGTTTCGCCTTCAGTGGCGGCAAAATTAGTAGAAAAAAGATTTATTTAATAGGAGAGAATAGCATGGCCCTGATTATTACCGACGAATGTATCAACTGTGACGTGTGCGAGCCGGAGTGCCCGAATGACGCCATCTCGCAAGGCGACAGCATTTACGTGATCGACCCGAAAAAATGTACCGAATGCGTCGGACATTATGATACTCCGCAGTGCGTTGAAGTCTGTCCGGTGGATTGCATACCCAAAGACCCGAAACACGTGGAAAGCAAGGATCAGCTACAAGCCAAGTTTGAACAACTGGCTGCGGCAAAGGGTTAATCAGCAGAAGAGCACGCTTAATTGTGTGCTCTTTGTTTTTGCCAATAAGACCCCGTAATTTACCGCGTGCCCTACGTTTTGATGCTCTGGTTTATCAACCGATAGCCATTAGCTTGATCAATTTTGCATGGAGACTTGCATGTCTAATGATGAAAAGATTGTGTCTGGAACACGAGCGCATGCACCTGATCTTGATTGGAGTCAAGTACGCGAAACGGTGCTGATGATGGAGTTGTCAGCCGGGCAAATTGAAGCGGCCATGAAGGACAGCAACAGTTCGGTCGAAGTTCTGACCGATGTGTTCACGACCATGGCTGGCTACATGAGCATGATCGGCGAAACGGTTGCCGCTCTTCCGGACGAAGGCGAGAACGGCCCCAAGGCTAACTTGCTGGCTGCCACCACTCATGTATCCGGCATGGTGCATCAGGCGATTATAGCCTTCCAGTTTTACGACAAACTCGTGCAACGGCTGGCACACGTCAATCACAGCCTGGCATCACTATCCGGTCTGGTCAGCGACAAATCAAGGCTGTTCAATCCTTACGAATGGGTTGCACTACAACAAAAAATTCGCTCGAAGTACACCATGCGTGAGGAAGTTGAAATGTTCGAAGCGGTTCTGGCAGGAATGTCGGTTCAGGAAGCACTCGACAATTTCATGACCAAAATAAACGACAAATCTGACGATATCGAGTTATTTTAATTTTCTTAATTTATTGCTGCTGCAAGCAAGATAAATAAATCTGTGCATCGGGTGTAGTGTGATTGCGTTGCGCATGCCAGATCATCTCACTCAGACATTCCATCATCGCGTGCTGCGCCTCATGTTCTGATTCAAATTTATGCGTCAAACGTTCAAAGTGTGCGCGGATACCGTGAGGTTGATTGATGGATATTTGTTCTTCGATAGTAAGGTGCATCATTAGATGCAGAAAGGGGTTCGTCACCCCTTGCTCGGGTGCATAGTCTTTATTTTGGTAGCGTCCGGGGTCGGTTAGCAATTCATGATATTCAGGATGCTTGCCGATCAATTGTGACGTCAAATCTTCCAATGGAGTGAGTAGCGCCCCCTCGCGGCGCTTGCGCCAGGTTTCAAACAGGAAGTTGCGTGCTTCATCACGGCTCGGATTAAACATCAGATTACTTTCTTTCGGTATTCGCATAAATCCAGAATCAAACACTCCGAGCACTTGGGTTTTCGTGCCTGACAAGTATAGCGACCATGCAAAATCAGCCAGTGATGTGCGTCCAGCTTGAACTCATCCGGCACGAACTTGAGCAATTTTTTCTCAACCTCCAGCACGTCTTTGCCGGGGGCGATGCCAGTCCGATTCGAAACACGAAAAATATGCGTATCGACTGCAATAGTCGGCTCACCAAAAGCCGTGTTAAGAACCACATTGGCGGTCTTGCGGCCCACGCCTGGCAATGCTTCCAATTCTTCACGAGATCGGGGTACCTGCCCTGTATGCTTTTCCAGCAGCAGGTCGCACATCTTGATAATGTGCCTGGCTTTGGTTTTGTATAACCCGATACGCTGAATATACTCGCTCAATTTTTCTTCACCAAGTTCGATCAATGCCCTTGGTGTATTCGCTACCGGAAATAATATTCGCGTGGCGGCATTCACGCTCACATCCGTAGCTTGTGCCGAGAGAACCACAGCGACTAATAATTCGAACGGGGTGGCATATTCCAACTCTGTGGTCGGGTGAAGATTGGCGGCGCGCAAGCGCGTAAAAATTGCGTGGCGTTTAGCGGGATTCATTGTTAACTTTCCTTAGCGGAGGATTTCCTCTCCTGTTCGCGAGACTTTGCCCGACGCGCTTCTATCTCGGCAATCTGCGCTTGCTGCGCGGGTGCCAGATGCTCGATATTTTGGGGCTTGGCTGCTGCAGCTTGAGTCTTGGCTCTCTCCAAAGCGGCCTGAATTAGTGCCTGAGCATCAGTGGCTTTATCGCTATTTGATTTTGCGGCGACCTTTTCCTTCAAGGCCAGTTTCTCCGCTCTTTCCCGTTTATCCCGTTCAATGCGATTAAGGTGAAACTGGTAACGTTCCCGCGAAGCTTTTGCAGCTGAACGTTTTTGATCAAGTGTCGGCACGCCGTTTTTGGTGAATCTCAAATATTGTACTATTGGAATGTTGTTAGTTGCGTTTCGATCCACAAACTTGGCGGGTAACATGCTGATGCAATCAACCGGACAAGGGGCAATACAAAGTTCACAGCCCGTACATTGCTGTGCAATGATTGTGTGCATTTGCTTGGATGCTCCGGCAATAGCATCAACAGGACATGCCTGCAAACATAATGTGCAACCAATGCAAACATTTTCGTCTATAAAAGCGACCGATAGTGGCTTTAGAACGATATCGTCCTCAAAAGGTTTAAATGGGACGCGGAGCAATTCTGCCAATTCATGTATACCTTCCACCCCGCCTGGAGGACACCGATTAATGTCAGCTTCCTTATTTGCAAGTGCTGTAGCATAGGGTTTACAGCCTGGATAGCCGCATTTTCCACACTGTGTCTGGGGGAGCACGGCGTCTATTTGATCGACCAGCGGGATACCAGCAGTCTTGCGTTTGAGCGCTGCTGAGTATAGCCAACCCCCGAACAAAATAATAATAGCTAACGGTATTGCGATCAACGCACTCTGCATCGTATGTGAACTTAATTGTGGGTAATGGGTATTAGTTTGAATTCAGGCGAATGTTTATTCATCCCTTTGACTGCATCGGCAACCGTATATAAATCCAGCGTACTCAGAAAGTCGTCGCGCGCACGAATGAGCACCGACTTAAGTGCACAGACATTGGTAATAACGCAGTGGTCAGTCGTTGTATTAAAGCATTCAAGCAATTCAAAATCCGGTTCGACTTTTCTGACCACGTCACCTATCACAATCTCATGGGCCGGTCGCGCCAACCTGAGACCTCCATTTTTTCCCCGTGTTGTGTGGAGATAACCCTTAAGTCCAAGATTGTGCACCACCTTAACCAGGTGATTGCGGGAAATTTTGTAAAAATCCGCCAACTCGGAGTTCGTCACCATCTGGTCATTTTTGTGAGCAAGATAGAGCAAGACACGGAGTGAATAATCAGTGTACTGGGTCAAACGCATTTCACACCTCTCAAAGTTGGCTCATTATCCTTGACATCCTGCCTAAGTGGCAATAAGATATATTCAGGATATATATTTAAAATATAAAACAGTCTGAGTTCATACTGGAATATACATCCTTAAAAAGTATTTATACAGCGGCCGGAAAATATATAACCATTTTTTGGCTGGAAAACCATTATATAGGAGCGGGAACTATGAGTTTGTTTACTGAAATTGGTGGTGAAGGGGCTGTTAATGCTGCCGTCGACATTTTTTACGGCAAGGTTTTGAAAGATGACCGCATCAAGCATTTTTTTGACGGCGTGGATATGTCCAAGCAAGCCGCGAAACAAAAGGCATTTCTGACTATGGCTTTCGGCGGCCCGCATAATTACAGCGGCGAAGACATGAGAAAAGGACATGCTCATCTTGTTGCAAAAGGACTCAACGACAGCCATTTCGATGCTGTTATGGAAAATCTTGGTGCCACGCTCACAGAACTCAATGTTCCAGGTCACCTGATTGCGCAAGCGGCAGCTATTGCCGAAAGCACCCGTAAAGACGTACTTGGAAAGTAAGCTTTAGCCTCCATGCCAAAGGTAATCTATGGCGGGCAGTCTTACGATTGCGAGGAATCTTCTGTTCTCGATTGTTTGACTGCCCAAGGGGTTTCGGTCCCCTCCTCCTGCCGCTCCGGGCTTTGCCAAACCTGCATGATGAAAGCTGTTTCCGGTAAGATTCCGGAAAAAGCACAAGCAGGATTGAGCGATGCGCTCGTGGCACAAAATTATTTTCTACCCTGTGTGTGCACTCCACAGGAAGACCTCGAAGTGATTCTGCCTGACGCCACATCGGGCAAAATTCAAGTTCAAGTAAGCAGCATTGAATACCTGAATGCCGACATTGTCGGCCTCAAACTGAAACCAGCCCTGCCTTTTGAATATAGGCCCGGTCAATTCATCAATTTTTTCAAAGATGAGACCACGGTACGTAGCTATTCTTTGGCTAGCGTTCCAGAACTCGAAGAGGATCTCTTTTTAAATGTGCGCAAAGTCCCCAGTGGACTGGTTAGCGGCTGGATTTCCGAACACCTCAAACCGGGTGATACGGTCACCATTTCGGCGGCCTCCGGGAATTGCTTTTATGTATTGGGGAAACCCGAACAAGATATCCTGCTGATTGGTACCGGCTCAGGTCTGGCTCCCTTGTATGGAATTATCCGCGCAGCTTTGCACCATGGCCATCGGGGCAGGATCAGCCTGTACCACGGAAGTTACACCACCGATGGACTTTACCTGACTGAAGAGCTTCGAAAACTCGCGCAGTCATATTCCAATTTCAGTTATTCCCCCTGCGTCTCAGAGGGCGAGACAGATGAACACATTCGGCAGGGCATGGTGCTTGATGTTGCTCTACAGGACAATCCAAGCTTGAAAGGTTGGCGCGTATTCCTGTGCGGACATCCAGAAATGGTTAAATCCGCCCAGCGGGAAACATTCTTTGCCGGTGCATCAATGCGGGATATTTTCGCTGATCCATTTGGTTGAACTCCAAAACATTTTGTTAGACAATGAGCGCACATGTACAACCCGCTCGATCAACAAAAACTGCGCATAGACAAATGGCTTTGGGCCGCACGTAACTTTAAAACGCGCGCCCTCGCTGCGGAGGCCATAGAGTGCGGCAAAGTTCAGGTTAACGCAGCGCGCGTCAAACCTGCCAAATTAATAACTGCGGGCGACATGTTAACGATCCGCCTCGGCCCCTATCAGCACGTTGTAGAAGTTCTGGGTCTATCCAATAAACGCGGCCCGGCAACCGAGGCACAAAAACTCTATCAGGAAACTGAAGAAAGCCGCCAAAAGCGTGAAGTTCTGGCGCTGGAACTTAAAGCTCAACCAGAGCCAACCCATCATGAGGGAAGACCCACCAAACGGGATCGGCGCGAAATCGAAAAATTCAAAAGTGGAGTTTGGTAAGTAAACCGCCTTGTTACAAAGTTGACTCCAAGCTCTTGATAACTTCAGCCACCAAGTCCGGTCCCCGATAAATCATTCCACTGTATATTTGTATCAACGCTGCACCTGCCTGAATTTTGTCCACGGCATCCGCGCCGCTGAGGATGCCGCCCACCCCAATGATGGGAAGCGCGCCATCAAGGGCTGCGGCAAGTTGGCGAATAACAGCCGTCGACTTTTCCCGTACCGGGAGGCCGCTCAAGCCGCCCGCCTCATTTCCGTGAGGCAGGTTTTCCACGCCCTCGCGCGACAGTGTGGTATTCGTGGCGATCACGCCATCTATGCGGTGGCGAATGAGCAAGGAGGCAATTTGACGGATTTGTTCCTGATCCAGATCAGGCGCGATTTTAACGGCCAGGGGGACATACTTTCCATGCAAATTCGCCAGAATTTCCTGCTCGGCTTTCAGTTGCTCCAGCAGAGAGTCGAGTTCGTCGCCGCCTTGTAATTGGCGCAGATTTTTAGTGTTTGGCGATGAAATGTTGATGGTGATATAACTGGCATGAGTGTAAACTTTGCGCAGGCCGATCAGATAATCACTCGCTGCTTTTTCAATCGGCGTATCGAAATTTTTGCCAATGTTGATGCCTAATATTCCGCGAAATTTTGCGCGTTTCACATTTTCGATGAGCGCATCCACACCAAGATTATTAAATCCCATGCGGTTGATGATAGCCTTTGCTTCAGGAAGCCGAAACATGCGTGGTTTGGGATTGCCCGGTTGAGGTCGCGGGGTAACAGTGCCAATTTCAATAAAGCCAAAACCCAGCGCAGCCAGCGCGTCGATGTATGCGCCATTTTTGTCCAATCCGGCGGCCAATCCAAGTGGATTGGGGAACGCAAGCCCCATCACCGTGCGTGGATTTCCTGAAGTGTTTCTGGCACACAACATGCCGAGGCTGTGCGAAGTTTTGAGCGCATCCAGCGTGGCATGATGGGCTGTTTCAGGATCGAGGGTAAAAAGTAGGGGGCGAAGCAGTGAGTACATCACATTAAATTCCTTGAATGACTTGCCATTCTCCGTTCACCAATCCTTGCAGGGGTTTAAAGTTGACTTTATAGGCCATCTTTTGACTTTCTTTAATCCAGTAACCCAGATAGAGATATTCCAGCTCTAATTTTTTGCACAATTCAATTTGCCAGAGTACGTTGTAGGTACCGAAACAGGAATGTTCTACATCAGGATCGTAGAAGGTATACACCGAAGATAAGCCGTCATCAAGTATATCGATGAGACTGACCATGCGCAGCACACCCTTTTCGCGAAACTCAACCAGCGTTGAATCCACATGACTTTGCAGTAAAAAATTGCGAAATTGTTCCGGACTGTCGCTTTCCATTCCTTCGTCGCAATGACGTGCCGTCTGGTAACGTTGATACAACTCAAAGTGCTCTTCATTGTATTGTAGCGTGTGCAGCGATATATCGAGATTGGCGTGATGGCGGGCAGCACGGCGTTGGGAACGGTTTGGCTTGAATTGACCCACCACAACTCGCGCGGGAACGCAGGCACGACATTCATCACAGCGTGGCCGGTAGGTGAAAGTACCACTCCGGCGGAATCCGCGCCTTACCAGTTCCGAGTAGACTTGCGTGGTAATCAGAAAGCTGGGCGTGGCAACCTGCGATCGCGCCAGTGGCTCCCGTAAATAACTGCAGGGATAAGGGGCGGTAAGGTAAAACTGCAACGCCGAAAGCGGAATGTCATGCAGCAGGTTCATTGTCGAATTGCCATTGGGTACCGATATTCGGGTAGTGTATCAATTCTTTAAGGTTATGGATAAATTCTGTGCGCGAAATTTCTCGTGCGCCGAGCGAAGCAAGATGCGACGTATGCATCTGACAATCTATCATGCCAAAGTTCCATCGATTGAGTTGCGCGGCAAAATGGGCAAGTGCCACCTTGGAAGCATCGGTACTGACGCTGAACATGGATTCCCCGTAAAACATGCGCCCCAAGGCAACACCGTACAATCCCCCAACCAGGTGTCCATTCTTCCACGATTCAACCGAATGCGCATAGCCCATCCGATGAAGTGTGGAGTACGCAGCGATCATCTCTTCGTGTATCCAGGTTCCGGTCTGCCCATTTCTGGGAGCCGCACAGGCGCGCATCACCTGCTCGAATGCTGTATCGGTACGAATTTCGTAAACTTGATTGCGTAGAGTTTTACGCAACGAATGGGAAACTTTGAATTCAGCAGGAAACAACACCGTGCGCGGATCGGGACTCCACCACAGAATGGGATCCTCCTCATTAAACCAAGGGAAAATGCCAAGCCGATAGGCTTCGAGTAAACGCATCGGACTGAGGCTACCCCCTGCAGCAAGGAGACCATTAGGCTGACGAAGTGCCTGTTCTACCGGGGGAAAGGGCGCATTTTCGTACAGTAAGGCAATCATGGCACGAAGCTCGGTGTGAAAAAATGGGCTTGAATTAACCCTGTTTCAATCGCTGCCCCAGCCAGGTTGCGATATCACTCACCTCTTCCATGCACACCGAATGGGGCATCGCATATTCGCGCCAATCCAGATGGTAACCCAGGTCCAGCAATTTATTTGCCGAGCTTTTTCCAAGACTATAGGGAACGATGGGATCGCTACGTCCGTGTCCCATAAAAATAGGAGTACTTTTTGCAGCCTCAGTGCCTTCTTTTTCCAGGGACTCGGCCAAAGGCAGGTAAGTGGACAGGGCGAGTATGCCACCCAGTTTTTCAGGATATCTCAAGCCGGTTTGCAGGACGATGGCACCGCCCTGAGAGAATCCGGCAAGAAAAATATTCTCAGCCTTAACGCCACGCTGTTTTTCCTGTTGAATCAGTTTTTCAATTTCAAACTGGGAGGCTCGAATCCCCTTTTCATCTTGCTGAGCGTGAATCTCGGCGGAAGTAATGTCATACCAGGCACGCATCACAAATCCACCATTAATGGTAACCGGCCGTTTTGGAGCATGGGGAAAAATATACCGCATGGCAACCGGCAAATTCATCTCTTCTGCGACAGGTACAAAGTCTCCCCCGTCTGCCCCCAGACCATGTAGCCAAATGATACTATGCAGAGGCGACTTGCCTCGATCAAGGGTGATGTTGGGTAAAACACTATTCATTTGAATCTTCCGGAATAAAAGTAGGCTCAGGCAAAATTTCACGCAGCACTTGAAAAATCTCACGGTAACTCTTGGGAGGTTTCAGTAACTCTTTCTCTTTCAGAGCATTACGGATCAAGGTGCGCAGCCTTTGAGCATCGGCTTCCGGATGTTCGGCGAGCAGTTCGGTGAGTGCATTATCGTTTTCCAACAAGCGCTCACGCCAGCGTTCTACCCGATGCATATAGGCAATGTGCTGGCTGGATTTGCCGCTCCATACTTCCAGTTTAGCAATAATAGGCGCAGGATCAACATGTCGCATCAGCCTGCCGATATACTGCATTTGCCTCTTTATCGCACCGAACTTGGTGATGCGCTTTGCTTCAACAATCGCATCCCGCAGGGTTTCAGGAAGGTCAATTTCTTTCAACTGATCTTTACTTAAGGCCACAAGCTGCTCGCCGATGTCCTGTAGCTCGTGCATTTGTTTCTTGATTTTAGTCTTGCTGGGAGGCAAGTCCATTTCTTCTTCGTGGTTATCTTGATGGCGCATAGATGCGAAATATTAAATAGATGTTGTTATGATAGCGCCTTCCGCCAAAATCGTTTGCGAAATTCACGTTATGAATACTACTCTTAATTCAAAAAGCAGCTTCTCTCATTCTTCAGACACACTACGTCAACTTGCACGCGATATACTTCAATACGCAAAACAACAGGGGGCCACGGCCTGTGCTACCGAAGTTTCTGATGGCTTCGGACAAGCAGTCACAGTGCGTCAAGGAGAAGTTGAAACGATCGAATACAACCGCGACAAGGGAATTGGCGTCAGCGTTTTCCTTGGGCAAAAGCGCGGCAATGCCAGCACCAGCGACTTTTCGACGAAATCCGTACGCGATACCGTGGACGCCGCATTAAGTATTGCACGATACACCGCCAGCGACGATTGTGCGGGCCTGCCTGAGCAGCATATGCTTGCCACCGAGTTCCCCGATTTTGATCTTTACCATCCCTGGGCGCTCAGCGTTGAGCAAGCTATCGAGTTTGCCCGGGAATGTGAACAGGCAGCATTTGCTCGAGACAAACGTATCAATAATTCGGAAGGCGCCTCGGTCAATATGCACGAGGCTCAGTTTGTGTACGCAAACAGTCTCGGATTTATTGGCGGCTTCCCCACATCCCGCCACAGTATCAGCTGCGCGGTTATTGCCGGAAAAAATGAAGCGATGCAGCGCGACTACTGGTATAGCGAAGCACGTAACGCAAGAGAAATACTCAAAGTGGAAGAGATCGGGCGCATCGCGGCGGAACGCGCTGTGCGTCGCCTCAATTCGCGTAAGCTTGGCACCATGCAAGTACCTGTGCTCTATGAGGCTCCGGTCGCTGCCAGTCTGATTGGTCACTTTGTTGGAGCTGTCAGCGGTGGCAGTCTCTACCGAAAATCGTCCTTCCTGCTCGACCAACTTGGCAAACCAGTTTTTTCGGAAAATATCCACATTGAAGATATACCAGATATTCCCAGGGGATTAGCCAGCGGCGCATTCGACGACGAAGGCGTTAAAACGCGGCACCGCGTGATTGTCGAAAAAGGCGTGTTGCAAGGCTATTTTCTGGGCAGTTATTCCGCCAGAAAACTTGGCATGAAATCGACTGGTAATTCGGGTGGCAACCATAATCTCATTGTGCGACCTGGCAAACTGGATTTCGACGGGTTGCTAAAAAAAATGGGGCGCGGTTTGGTCGTAACGGAACTGCTAGGGCAAGGTGTCAATCCGGTTACCGGGGATTACTCGCGCGGAGCGGCGGGATTTTGGGTGGAGCACGGAGAAATTCAATATCCTGTTGAAGAAATCACCATCGCGGGTAATTTGAAAGACATTTATCGACATATTGCAGCGGTCGGAAGTGATGTGTTGGTGCAAGGGTCGCGGCAATGCGGTTCGATTCTGGTTGAGAATATGATGGTGGCTGGGCAGTAACACATTAATTTAAATGGGCAAGACTGCCTGACCACACAGTCATTTTTAGACTTTCATCAACATGTGATATTCTTACGGTCTGTGGCTGTGATTTTTTCTTAACGTAACAGCAAAGAATTCATTTATAAATTTCAAGGAAAGTCGGTATGACTAGTGTAGAAACCCTGGGTGCATTACAGCGCCGTCTTAATGCATTTATTCCCCAACAATTGGTGAGCGGTGAAATTGAAGCTCGCCTTAAACGTCTGGGACGTACAGCCAAGGTGCATGGCTTCAGGCCAGGCAAAGTTCCCTTCAAGATTTTGCAGCAGCAATATGGTGCACAGGTTCATCAAGAGGTTCTGGGTGATGCATTGCAACGTTCTTTCAGTGATGAAGTGCGTGCAAATAGCCTAAGAGTGGCGGGCTATCCTGAATTCGAACTCAAGCCAGCCGATTCGGCATCTGAACAAATTGAATACAGTGCTACATTTGAGATTTACCCGGAAGTTGCCATTGGAGATATCGGCGCTGAAAATATTGAGCGGGTAACCTATACCCTGAGCGAATCCGATGTCGATAACACTATTAACACCTTGCGCAAGCAACGTGCCGTATACGAACCCGCTGAACGCGCAGCGCAAAATGACGACCAGGTGCGCATTGATTTCACGGGTACGCTGGGCGGGATCGTATTTGAAGGCGGTGAAGCCAAGGATATGACCATTTTGTTGGGTCAGGGGCGCATGTTGCCGGATTTCGAAAACGCGATCATCGGGTTGAAATCGGGCGAGACAAAAGCATTTGATATGACTTTTCCTGAAAATTATCACGGCAAGGACGTTGCGGGCAAGCAAGTCACCTTTACCATTACCCTGCACTCGGTTGAGGCTCCCCGGCTGCCCGAATTGGATGCAGAACTTGCCACTCAACTTGGCATTGAAGATGGAGATGTCAACAAACTGAAAGCAGAAATTCGTGACAATCTGACTCGCGAAACAGGACGCCGCATCAAGGCGCTCAACAAAAACAATGTAATGGATGTTTTGCTGAAAGTGTGCAAATTGGAATTGCCAAAAGCGCTACTGGATTCCGAAGTGCAAAATTTGTCGGCACAAGCGATGCGCGATATGCAAGAGCGCGGTATGAAAATCCCGCAAGGAATGAGCCTACCTCCCGACTTATTTGTTGAACAGGCTCAAAAGCGCGTCAAGCTTGGATTGATTCTGGCGGAGTTGGTTAAGTTGCATGATCTGGGAGCCAAGCCGGAACAAGTCAAAGAACTGGTGCAGGAATATTCGCAAAGTTTCGAACACCCCGAAGAAGTGGTGAAATGGCATTACAGCGAGCCATCCCGTTTGAGAGAAGCCGAAGCAATGGTACTGGAAGATAATCTGGTGGCATGGGTCATGAGTTCGGGCAAGGTAAGCGAACGAGCGATTGATTTTAATGAATTAATGGGGAAAACAAACAATGCTTAGCAACTCACCTAAAATGAGCATGATTCCGCACAATAGTCTGGTACCGATGGTTGTTGAAACCAGCGGACGGGGTGAGCGTGCGTATGATATATTTTCCCGCCTGCTCAAGGAGCGTGTGATTTTTCTGGTTGGAGAAATCGACGATAATGTTGCTAACTTGGTGGTCGCCCAGTTGCTGTTCCTGGAATCCGAAAATCCTGACAAAGAGATCCATCTCTACATCAATTCACCCGGAGGTTCTATTTCGGCTGGAATGGCAATTTATGACACCATGCAATTCATTAAACCTGATGTGTCGACGCTGTGTATTGGCATGGCTGCCTCGATGGGAGCATTTTTGCTACAAGCGGGTGCTAAAGACAAACGTTTTGTTTTGCCCAATTCAACCGTGATGATTCACCAGCCGTTGGGTGGATTCCGCGGCCAGGCATCGGACATTGAAATTCATGCCAAGTACATTTTGAGCTTGCGTGAACGCCTGTATGCCTTGATGGCTCAACACACCGGGCGTACCATTGAAGAAATTGCCCGCGATAGCGAACGCGATAACTTCCTCACAGCTCAACAGGCGGTTGAATATGGCTTGGTGGACAAGGTGCTGGATAAGCGTATTTAATGTAAAACTCGTGCCACAATACCTTGTCCCCCTCTACCGCTTGCGGGGGAGGGATGTGGAGAAGGAAACGAGCTTTGCGAATTTAACGAATTCAAGCTAACGAATAAATAACAGCGGAGGTCTATTATGTCGTCGGAAAAAAACAAAGGTGACAAATTGCTGTATTGCTCGTTCTGTGGCAAAAGTCAGCACGAGGTTCGCAAGCTGATTGCAGGACCGTCTGTGTTTGTCTGCGACGAATGTATCGAACTTTGTAACGACATCATCCGTGAAGAAAGCAACAACACTGTTCCAGGCAAGTCTGATAGAAGTGATTTGCCGGTACCTCGTGAAATATGCGCGAATCTTGATGAATATGTCATTGGGCAAGAACAGGCCAAGAAGATCTTGTCTGTCGCGGTATACAATCATTACAAGCGGTTAAAAAACACCGACAAAGACGGCGTCGAATTATCGAAGAGCAATATTTTGCTGATTGGCCCTACCGGTTCCGGCAAGACTCTGTTGGCTCAGACCATGGCTCGGTTGCTCAATGTTCCCTTTGTAATGGCGGACGCCACTACGCTGACGGAAGCGGGGTACGTGGGCGAAGACGTTGAGAATATTATTCAGAAATTGTTGCAAGCTTGTGATTACGATGTTGATAAAGCACAGCGCGGCATTGTCTATATTGATGAAATCGACAAAATATCACGCAAGTCTGACAACCCTTCGATTACTCGGGATGTTTCCGGAGAGGGTGTACAACAGGCGTTACTCA
>Ga0364881_10047_pt1 | contig 77827 bp, 77 predicted proteins | sample ExccelJu500001D4_5_FD_206923 | JGI IMG/M metagenome (GOLD analysis project Ga0364881, IMG submission 206923) | Enriched cells from Trout Bog Lake Hypolimnion, Wisconsin, USA - BchlTB.July30.5000.01.D4 | ecosystem: Environmental > Aquatic > Freshwater > Lake > Hypolimnion/Profundal zone | place...
ACGTATCGAAGTAATCGCTGGCCAAGGTGGTGCCGGTAGTGCATCTATGCGTCGCGAAAAATTTATTGAATTCGGTGGCCCTGATGGTGGTGATGGCGGCAAAGGCGGTAGCGTCTGGGCCATTGCCGATCGCAACATTAATACATTGATTGATTACCGTTACGCTAAAACCCATACGGCAAAAAATGGAGAGCCTGGACGTGGCGCAGATTGTTATGGCCGCGCGGGCGACGATATTGAATTGCGGATGCCAGTTGGCACAATCATTTCCGATTACGAAACAGGCGAGCCTATTGCTGACCTTACTACACATGGCGAGCGTTTGTGCTTAGCTCAAGGTGGAGTTGGTGGTTGGGGCAATATTCACTTTAAGAGTAGTACTAATCGTGCGCCTCGGCAGAAGACAAACGGCAAGCCTGGTGAACGTCGAAAACTTAAGCTTGAGCTGAAGGTGTTGGCTGATGTGGGCTTGTTGGGTATGCCAAATGCGGGCAAGTCTACCTTGATCACTGCCGTCTCTAACGCGCGCCCTAAAATTGCAGACTATCCATTTACCACTTTGCATCCCAATCTGGGTGTAGTGCGTGTTGGTAGCGAGCGAAGCTTTGTGATTGCTGATATTCCTGGCTTAATCGAGGGCGCCGCGGAAGGTGCTGGCTTAGGTCATCGCTTTTTACGTCATCTGCAGCGCACCGGTGTTTTGTTGCACCTCGTGGATCTCGCGCCTTTTGATGAGAATATCGACCCCGTTGCAGATGCGAAGGCAATCGTCAATGAGTTACGTAAATATGATGAAGCCTTGGTTGAAAAACCCCGTTGGTTGGTGCTCAATAAAGTAGACATGATTCCCGAAGAAGATCGGGCTAAGGCAGTTGCTCATTTTGTGAAAAAATTTAAGTGGGAAGGCCCTGTCTTTGAAATCTCCGCATTAACAGGATTAGGTTGCGATAAGCTTTGTTATGCCTTGCAAGATTATTTAGATTCAGTGCATCGCAATCGTGATGAGGAAGATGAACGTGCTGCTGATCCGCGTTATCAAGTAGAAGATAAGAGTCCAGATTAAAGTATTGCCGTATATGAATAGCAAACAATCAAAACGTATCGTTGTCAAAGTAGGCTCTAGTCTTGTCACCAATAATGGTGAGGGCCTAGACCATGCCGCCATTGGAATGTGGGCGGAGCAAATTGCCTCACTTTTAAAAGCGGGGCACCAGGTATTGATGGTCAGTTCTGGCGCGATTGCTGAAGGTATGCAGCGCTTAAGATGGACTACTCGACCAACAGAAATTCATCAGCTTCAGGCTGCTGCAGCGGTAGGACAAATGGGCTTAGTGCAGGGATATGAAACCTGCTTTGCGCGTTTCAATTTACGTAGTGCACAAATTCTATTGACCAATGCAGACTTGGCTAACGATGATCGCAATGCCAATGCTAAAGCTACCTTAGAAACTTTATTGAAGCTGGGCGTCATTCCGATTATTAATGAGAATGACACCGTAGTCACCGATGAAATTAAATTTGGTGATAACGACAACTTAGCTGCATTAGTGAGTAATTTAATTGAGGCCGATTTGTTAATCATCCTGACGGATCAGGGTGGTTTATACACTGCTGATCCACGCCATGATTCAACGGCGAGTTTGGTCCTTACCGGCACTGCCGGAGATCCTGCTTTAGAAATAATGGCGGGCGGCGCTGGGAGTCAGCTCAGTAAGGGCGGCATGTTGACCAAAGTGCTTGCAGCAAAAGTGGCTGCCCAAACCAGAACTTCGACCATCATTGCTTCTGGCAAAGAGCGAGATATTCTGACGCGCCTTTTGGCTGGCGAAAGCATCGGCACTCGCTTGAGTGCCAACTAAATCTTAATTACCCATTACGCCAAAAGAATTGGTGGGTTGAGTCCCGCCAGTGAACTTTTCTGGGTCAAGTGATTTCAGAACGGTTTTGAGACTTGTTTCTTGAGAGCTAAAGTCGCACAAGGCTCCTTGAGCTAAAGCCGCTTGATAGCGATTCGGTGTATGTAATTTAATATCCTTCCATTGACTCAAAGGATTGGGTCGCCATGCTCCAGACTCATAGGATCCATAGAGACGCCACTGATAGGAATCGCAACGAATTCCTTCATATTGCGCTTGTTGCTCACCGCTAGGATTGGTGATTACAACGATATAGCGTGTTACCCCATCTGCACCAATCAAAATTGAACTGGTATCAATTGAAAACTTAAAAATAGTAGTGGGGGAGACATAGAAGGATTGAAGCTTGTCCGGATTAGGGGGATTTAGGGGCATCGTTGTTGTACCCTCTTTAAATACGCTTGGGGCAAAGGGATCCAAACCACTTACCATGGGATCACCACCACAAGCAGTTAAGCCTAAGCTAATTAAAACGTTGAAAATGTATGACCAGAGTTTTGGAAAAGATTTAATCATTTGAGTATTTGCCCTCTTTTGCATCTTTGACTGAACCTTCTTTTGGATAAAAAGATTGCATGAGATCAAGAGGAGATCCCCAGACCAGTTCCTGCATTTTGACGCCACGGCTGAGATATCGAGCCAGTTCAGAGAGGGCAAGTTGATAAACCCCGCGCTTAAATTCAATAACGGAGTTGAGTTCAATCCAAAAAGGAACCCAACGCCATGCATCAAACTCAGGGTGCTCCGATGCTCTTAAATGAATATCGCTATCCAGCCCCACTAAACGCAATAGAAACCAGATTTGTTTCTGGCCACGATAGGCCGCGCGATGGACCCGAGTAGGGTGCTGTCTACGGAGATACTCTTCTGGGACGTCATAGCGTAGCCAATCCCGGGTACGCCCAATAATTTGGACGTGCTCAGGCAGCAAACCGACCTCCTCATGCAATTCGCGGTACATGGCCTGTTCTGGACTCTCGCCATGCTGAATTCCGCCCTGCGGAAATTGCCACGAATGCTGCCCAACGCGTTTTCCCCAGAAAACCTCGTTATGGCTATTGAGGAGGACAATGCCAACATTGGCTCTATATCCTTCACGGTCAAGCATGATCGTGCCCCAAATCCTTTAAAATCAACGATTTGATTATATCCATACATGAAAGCCTCACAATCATTTCTCGCAACGCTAAAAGAAGCCCCCTCTGATGCTGAGGTGGTTTCGCATAAGCTCATGGTGCGTGCAGGACTCATCCGCAAGCTAAGTGCTGGCATTTACAACTACCTCCCTTTAGGTTTAAAGGTGATTCGTAAGGTAGAAAACATCATTCGTGAAGAAATGAATCGGGCAGGTGCTATTGAATTACTCATGCCTATGATTCAGCCTGCTGAGCTCTGGCAAGAAACTGGGCGCTGGGAAAAAATGGGTCCAGAGTTACTTCGTATTCAAGATCGCCATGAGCGCGATTTTTTGATTCAGCCTACATCAGAGGAGGTGATAACTGATCTGGCGCGTAATGAGATCAAAAGCTATAAACAATTACCGGTGAACTTTTATCAGATTCAAACAAAATTTCGTGATGAAAGACGCCCTCGCTTTGGAATCATGCGTGGGCGCGAGTTCAGCATGAAGGACGCCTATTCCTTTGATCGCGATGTTGAGGGATTAAAAAAATCCTATCAAACGATGTTTGATGCCTACACCAAAATCTTTCAGAGAATGGGGCTTAAGTTCCGGGCTGTTACAGCAGATAATGGCGCTATTGGGGGCTCTGGAAGCCAAGAGTTCCATGTGATTGCGGATACGGGTGAGGATGCTATTGTCTATTGCCCAAGTTCAGATTACGCAGCAAATCTTGAGGCTGCAGAGTCTCTATCCTTGATTGCAAGTCGAGGAGCCGCTGAGCAGCCAATGCAAAAAATTGCGACCCCAACCCAAACGAACTGTGCAGAGGTAGCCAACTTCTTAAACATTCCGATTGAGACAACGGTCAAATCTCTCTTGTTTGCAGTAGATCAAGAAAAAGGACCGGCTAAATTATTGATGTTGTTACTACGCGGTGATCACGAGTTGAATGAAGTCAAGGCCAGCAAAGTGCCGGGAATGGCAGATTCTCGTTTTGCGACGGAAGGCGAAATTTTGCAAGCATGCAATGCACCAGCCGGATATTTGGGTCCAGTTGGTGTTGCTGCCAACGTCACAGTGGTGGCAGATCGTACTGTTGCCAATATGTCTGACTTTGTTTGTGGAGCCAATCTAGCAGGTCATCACTTGAATGGCGTGAACTGGGGCCGCGATTTACCAGAGCCTTTAGTAATGGATCTCCGTAATGCGGTGATTGGGGATCCATCGCCAGACGGTAAAGGCGTTGTGGATATTTGTCGAGGGATTGAAGTAGGCCACGTCTTTCAGTTGGGAACTCGTTACTCAGAGGCAATGGGGTGTACCTATCTTGATCAACAAGGAAAGTCACAGCCGATGGTGATGGGCTGTTACGGCATTGGTGTAACGCGTCTCTTAGGTGCCGCTATTGAACAGGGACATGATGAGCGTGGAATTATTTGGCCTATTTCGATGGCACCATTTGAAGTGGTGATTTGTCCTATGAATTACGATAAGTCTGAGACGGTAAAGGCAGCTGCCGATCAATTACATGGGCAATTACTTGCCGCTGGAATTGATGTGGTGCTTGATGATCGTGGTGAGCGCCCAGGTGCGATGTTTGCTGATTGGGAGCTGATTGGTGCACCATTTAGAGTGGTGATTGGCGAGCGCGGATTAGTAGATGGCCAAGTAGAATTTAAGGGGCGTACTGATCCTGAGTCCCAAAATATTCCGATTGCAGAAATTAAAGACAAAGTGATTGCTGCTGTGAATGCAGCCAAGCAACTCGTCTCTTAATTACTTTTTAAATAAGCCGCCGATACCCTTGGCGGCTCCCTTAGCAGCCATGCCCGCCATGGCGCGTGCCATCTTTCCGCCTTTAAACTGCTTCATCATGGTTTGCATTTGTTCAAATTGTGCGAGTAAGCGATTGACCTCTTGCACTTCCACTCCTGCCCCTGCAGCAATACGTCGCTTACGACTAGCCTTGAGTAGCTCAGGTTTACTGCGTTCCTTCGGTGTCATGCTGTCGATGATGCCGCGCATCCTCACAATTTGTTTGTCAGCTTGACCCATATTGGCTTTGCTCGCAGCTTGCGCCATATGACTTGGGAGTTTATCCATGAGGCTGGCCATGCCACCCATTTGCTGCATTTGAGAAATTTGATCTCGGAAGTCTCCAAGATCAAAACCCCCTTTAGAAATTTTTGCTGCTAATTTTTCTGCTTTAGCAACATCCACATTTTGTTGGGCTTGCTCTACCAGCGCCAAAATATCGCCCATGCCCAAAATACGGTTTGCCATGCGCTCGGCATCGAATGCCTCAAGCCCATCCATTTTCTCGGCAGTACCAATGAACTTGAGGGGTACACCAGTTATTTGACGAACGGAGAGTGCCGCTCCTCCGCGTGAATCACCATCCAACTTGGTGAGGATGACGCCAGTGAGCGGCAGTGCATCATGAAAGGCCTTGGCGGTGTTCACCGCATCCTGACCAAGCATGGCATCGACAACAAATAAAGTCTCTATGGGGCTGAGTTTGTCATGCAGATCTTGAATCTCTTGCATGAGTACCTCATCGATACCCAGTCGGCCGGCCGTATCTACCAGCAAGACATCAAAATAGTGACGACGCGCCCAATCTAGAGCTGCAAGTGCTATCGCTGCTGGCTTTTGATCGATGCTACTCGGAAAGCATTCGGCGCCAACTTGTTTGCTGACGGTAGCGAGCTGCTCTATCGCAGCAGGACGATATACGTCACAAGAGACGGTGAGCACTTTCTTTTTCTTTTTTTCTTGCAACCATTTGGCAAGCTTGCCAACCGAAGTGGTTTTACCGGCGCCTTGTAAGCCGGCCATGAGAATGACTGCGGGGGGTTGAGTGGCTAAATTGATTTCACCACTCTTTGACCCATCGCCAGCCATTACCTGAGCGAGTTCTCGTTGCACAACACCTACTAAAGCCTGTCCAGGACTTAGACTGCCAACCACTTCTTCGCCAAGGGCTTTAAATTTAACTTGCTCAAGTAGCGTTTTAACGACGGGAAGGGCTACGTCTGCCTCTAAGAGGGCTAAACGGATTTCCCGCAGCATCTCCGCGGTATTGCTTTCGGTTAGGCGCGCTTCCCCCCGCATTGTTTTCACAACACGAGATAGGCGATCGGTCAGGTTCTCTAGCATTTATGGATTAGACTTTCTAGATGGACATTTTAGGTTACCTCAGTTGTAGCTGGCTTACCCCAGCCCTTTATCTAGTGCTTTTAGTCTTTTTGACCTTAAGTTCACAGGCTTTAGCGCAATCTCCATTTTTTATTGGGCTGGTTCGCATCGGCATCTTTTTTATCTTGGCCATTCATGGTATTCAACTACATGAGTCAGTTTTTACCGGTCAAGGCTTCGTTTTTGGCTTCGCTCAGGACCTTTCCTTGATTGCCTGGGCGGGGCTCGCTTTTTATTGGTTCCAATCCTGGTTTTTGCCCATCGTGAGTTTGCGTTGGATGGCCTTAATTTTTGCAATGGTTTGTTCTGCTCTCCCAGGTCTCTTTCAAGGCGTTCTCATTTCTCCTGCTGCAGTATCAGATCCTTGGTTTAAGGGACACTTTATTGTCGCCACTCTGTCAGTGGGCCTGTTGAGCCTGGCTGCAATGCATGCCATGTTGATGAGTATTCAGGATCGGGCCTTGCATAGGCAGCTGAGCATTCGGCCTAATGGATGGTTAGCGCACTGGCTAGAAGATTTGCCACCATTGCTGACAATGGAAAGTCTTTTATTTAGCTTGTTATATGTTGGCTTTGCGCTCTTGAGCTTGACCGTTTTTTCTGGACTTTTCTTTTCGCAAACCCTGTTCGGCCGACCCCTAGTGTTTGACCATAAAACCGTTTTTGCTTTGATCTCGTGGGTTTTATTTGGGGGCCTATTAGTTGCTCGCTGGAGAGTAGGCTTGCGAGGAAGAACAGCAGTGCGTTGGGTCTTGAGTGCTTACACTGCTTTGCTACTTGCTTACGTAGGCAGTCGCTTTGTTTTGGAAGTTATTCTTCATAAGGTGTGAACTTGATTAAGTGGCTACTCTTATTGCTTGGCGCTGCTTATTTCTACTATTGGTTTAAAGGTAAAGAACGGGCCGCACAGGCCCGCCTTGCGCAAGTTGAGGTCGAGACTCAGAAGCAGAACGTGGAGCCTCAGACCATGGTGCAGTGCGAGCTTTGTCATGTTCATCTTGCGCAGTCAGAGGCAATCAAACAGGAGCAGCGTTTCTATTGCTCAGCCCAGCATCTGCAGGCTTTAGACGATGCGGGCTGGCTTGGTTCTGCCCTATGGCGTCCCTCACCTAATCAGGATGCCCGTCCAGATGGATGTATGCCTGAGTTGGTGGTGATGCATCACATCAGCTTGCCACCCGGAGAATTTCAGAAGCGCATCAGCACTCAACACATCATTGATTTTTTTCAAAACACACTTGATACATCTGCACATCCTTATTTTGCAGAAATCGATGGGCAAAAAGTCTCCAGTCATTTTTTGATTTCTCGCCAAGGCCAAGTCTTTCAATTTGTCTCGGCGAAGCAAAGGGCATGGCATGCCGGTGTTTCTGAGTTTTTAGGTAGAGAGCGGTGCAATGATTTTTCGATTGGCATCGAAATGGAGGGTGATGGTGATTCTCCGTTTGAGGCAATTCAATATCAGCAGCTGAGTATATTGATCCAAAATATTGAGACAGCATTTCCGAATCTTCAATTTGCGGGACACAGCGATATCGCCCCACAACGAAAAACAGACCCAGGAAAATTTTTCGACTGGGCAAAGTTGCAGAAAACAACACTCATCCCAGAAAAAAATTTCCCCTTTGGCTTTGACTCACGCTAGTCAAAAAGTCTGATGTGAGGATCTACTCACTTCTCTAGCCCCATTGAAAAGGGCTCAAATATTTCAGTTTAAAAATGAGTCAAATTGGTGTCTAAGACTAGTGAAAATACTTACGCAAATTTGTAATAAAAGTCTTACTAAACTGGAAATATTTCCCTATACTTAGTATCAAATGAATAAAAAAACACTAGATGTAGTGTTTACAGTAGACAATAGCCCTTTGTATTTAAAGACTTTTTACCCCAATAACTATATATAAGTAGGAAAAACATGACATACGCGAATCCACAAACCGCTGACCAACAAGCTGGGGTAGCCAATCAGGGCTTGAACCCTGGTGGTCCAGTGAGTCAGGCTCCTTCTGCTGGCTTTGTGGCCGGCGGAGTGGGTGGAGCGCAGGCAACCCAGCTTTCAGACTACAAAATCATTCGCCGTAATGGTTCAGTGGTGGCATTTGAGCCATCAAAGATTGCGATTGCCGTGACTAAAGCATTCTTGGCAGTTAATGGCGGTCAGGGCGCAGCATCGGCTCGAGTACGTGAGCAAGTTGAGCAATTGACGCACGCGGTAGTGCGCGCTTTATTACGTAGCCGTCCTAATGGCGGCACATTCCACATTGAAGACATCCAAGATCAAGTGGAATTAGCATTGATGCGCAGTGGTGAGCACAACGTTGCTCGTGCTTATGTGCTCTATCGTGAAAAACGCAACCAAGAGCGTGCTGTGCAGCAAGGTAGTGCTCAAGAAACTCAAGCAGCTACACAAGCTGGCGAGTCTGGCATTAAGGTTACCGACAACGGCGAAGAAAAGTGGTTGGATATGGCTGCGCTGCGCACAGTCATTGAGGCAGCTTGCGAAGGTTTGGGTAATCACATTGATGCCACGCCCATCATTACTGAAACTATCAAGAATCTTTACGATGGTGTGCCAATGGCGCAGGTTTATGACTCGGCCATTTTGGCTTCACGCACCTTGATCGAAAAAGATCCTGCCTATAGTCAGGTGACAGCGCGGATTTTGATGCACGTGATTCGTAAAGAAATCTTAGGTCGCGAAGTATTGCAAGGCGATATGCAAGCTGAATACAGCACCTACTTTGCGAAGTACATCAACGAAGGTATTGCTGCTGAATTGCTAGATCCACGCATGCGTGAATATGATTTACCAAGACTAGCTGCAGCTTTGAATGCAAGTCGCGATTTGCAATTTAACTACCTTGGTTTGCAAACCTTGTATGACCGCTACTTCTTGCATATTGAAGATCGTCGCATTGAAATGCCACAAGCATTCTTCATGCGGGTTGCAATGGGTCTGGCGCTCAATGAGATGGATCGCGAGCGTCGTGCAATCGAGTTCTATGAAATCCTGTCGACATTTGATTTCATGTCCAGCACACCAACCCTGTTCAACTCAGCTACAACCCGTCCACAACTTTCTAGTTGCTACTTGACTACAGTTGATGATGATTTAGACGGCATCTACGAGGCTTTGAAAGAGAACGCATTGCTGTCTAAGTTTGCTGGCGGCCTGGGTAATGACTGGACCAATGTTCGTGCGCTCGGTAGCCACATCAAAGGCACCAACGGTAAGTCACAAGGTGTTGTGCCATTCCTTAAGGTTGTGAATGACACCGCTGTTGCAGTTAATCAGGGTGGTAAGCGTAAGGGTGCAGTTTGCGCCTACTTGGAGACGTGGCACTTAGATATTGAAGAGTTCTTGGAGTTGCGCAAGAACACTGGTGACGATCGTCGCCGCACCCATGACATGAACACATCGAACTGGATTCCTGATCTATTCATGAAGCGTGTAATGGAAAACGGTGACTGGACTTTATTCTCCCCATCTACTACACCTGATTTGCATGACAAGTTCGGTAAAGCATTCGAAGAGGCCTATGTCGCCTATGAAAAGAAAGCTGATGCGGGCGAGATCAAACCCTTCCGTAGAATCCCTGCGCAGCAGTTATGGCGCAAGATGCTTGGCATGTTGTTTGAAACCGGCCATCCTTGGATTACCTTTAAAGATCCTTGCAACATTCGCAGCCCACAGCAACATATTGGCGTCGTTCACTCATCCAATTTATGTACCGAGATCACTCTCAACACTAATGAGACTGAAATTGCAGTCTGCAACCTTGGTTCCGTGAACTTAACTGCGCATATGACAACCGATGCATCTGGCAAGATGGTTTTGGATCATGAGAAATTGCGTAACACCGTACGCACTGCGATGCGGATGTTGGATAACGTGATTGATATTAACTACTACGCAGTCGCCAAGGCGCGTAACTCCAACCTCAAGCATCGTCCAGTTGGCTTGGGCATCATGGGCTTCCAGGATTGCTTGCATATGCAGCGTATTCCTTACGCAAGTCAAGAGGCTGTCCAGTTTGCAGATTCTTCGATGGAAGCAGTTTGCTACTACGCTTACCTTGCCTCTAGCGAATTGGCAGAAGAGCGCGGCACCTACAGCACCTACAAAGGCTCTTTGTGGGATCGCGGTATCCTCCCACAAGACTCAGTTGCTTTATTAGCTCAAGAGCGTGGTGGCTATGTTGAGGTGGATGGCTCTTCCCAGATGAATTGGGATAGCTTGCGTAGCCGTATTAAACAACACGGTATGCGCAACTCCAACTGTGTGGCCATTGCCCCAACCGCAACGATTTCGAACATTATTGGTGTTTCGGCTTGTATCGAGCCTACATTCCAGAACTTATTTGTTAAATCGAACCTTTCTGGTGAATTTACGGTTGTAAACGAGTACTTGGTTCGTGATTTGAAAGATCGCGGTCTATGGGATGAGGTGATGATTGCTGATTTGAAGTATTTCGATGGCACATTGTCCAAAATCGATCGTATCCCACAAGATTTGCGTGATTTATACGCAACTGCTTTTGAGGTGGAGCCAAGCTGGTTGGTCGAAGCTGCGTCTCGTCGTCAGAAGTGGATTGATCAAGCTCAGTCTCTCAATATCTACATGGCCGGCGCATCTGGTAAGAAATTGGATGACACTTATAAGTTGGCCTGGTTGCGTGGTTTGAAGACAACCTATTACCTCCGTACGATGGCAGCAACCCACGTTGAGAAATCCACTGTTGCTAGTGGCCAACTCAACTCAGTCTCTAGTGGCGGTGGCGTCAATGGAACTGATGCAGCCGCAGCTAGCGCAGCTGGTGCAGTAGAGGCTGATGGTCCAGTTTGCACAATGCGTCCAGGCGATGCTGGTTTTGAAGAATGTGAAGCATGTCAATAAGCCATTTGCTCATTGACAGACAAGTAAGGAATTGAGGAGAGCATTATGTTGAATTGGGAAGAAGAAGTTGCACCAGCACTGGCAAAAGCCGGTATCGCACCGCAGCCTGCAGTTGCTGAAGTACAGCGCCCACAGCCAGACCAAGTCGCTATCGCAACGCAGCAAGTTGCACCAGCACCAGTAGTGCCATCAGCTGGTGGTGCTTCATTGCGTGTGAATGCCGCAGACAAGCGTGTTATCAACGCTAAAACTGACGTTAATCAGTTGGTGCCATTTAAATATAAGTGGGCATGGGAAAAGTATTTGGCTGGTTGTGCAAACCACTGGATGCCCCAAGAGATCAACATGAATCGCGATATCGCGCTTTGGAAGGATCCTAATGGCCTGACGGAAGATGAACGTCGCATCATTAAGCGCAATCTGGGTTTCTTTACCACTGCGGATTCTTTGGCTGCGAACAATATTGTTTTGGGCACCTATCGCCACATTACCGCTCCAGAATGCCGTCAGTACCTATTGCGCCAGGCTTTTGAAGAAGCTATTCACACCCACGCCTATCAATATATTGTCGAATCTTTGGGTTTAGATCAGAGCGAAATCTTCAATGCGTATCACGAGATTGATTCGATTCGTGCCAAGGATGAGTTCCTCATTCCCTTTATCGATGTCTTAACCGACCCAAACTTTAAGACCGGCACCTTAGAAAACGACCAAAAATTACTTCGCTCGCTGATTGTTTTTGCTTGCGTAATGGAAGGTTTGTTCTTTTATGTTGGTTTTACGCAAATACTTGCAATGGGTCGCCAAAACAAAATGACGGGTGCTGCTGAGCAGTATCAATACATCTTGCGTGACGAGTCGATGCACTGTAATTTTGGCATTGATTTAATTAATCAAATCAAGCTGGAGAACCCGCAGTTATGGACTTCTGCGTTCAAAGACGAGATCAAATCGATCTTTGAAAAAGCAGTCGAGTTGGAGTATCGATATGCAGAGGATACGATGCCTCGTGGGGTACTCGGATTGAACGCGCCAATGTTCAAAGGTTACCTCCGATACATCTGTAATCGCAGATGTTTGCAAATAGGACTTGACGCAATGTTCCCAAATGAAGAGAATCCATTTCCATGGATGTCAGAAATGATAGATCTGAAGAAAGAACGAAACTTTTTTGAGACACGCGTTATTGAGTATCAAACCGGTGGTGCGCTAAGTTGGGAGTAGTTGATTATTAAAAGCGCACAGCCGGCTAAATAGGAGATTAGACGGTTGGATAGTATTCAGAATCAGGTAAACCAGGCGAAATTCCGAAAACCCTTGCTCAAGGGTGTCTGGGCTACTCTCCCTATTTTTTTCACCGCATTTAAAAAGCCGTTGCCCTTTGGGGCCACGGCTTTTTTTCCAGGATTCATTAGCGTGCAGCACCAAGTATCAAGCCGTGCGCCGATGAATGGCTCGCTCGCCAACTCTTTAATGCCGCAAGGCCTTATGGAATGGAGTGGTCGGGTCTTCTTAAACGGTAGTTTGTACTAATCCTCACGTGAAGGAGCAATATTATGGCAATCGCCAAGAAAAAAACCGCTGCAAAGAAACCAGCTGCTAAGAAAGTTGCAGCTAAGAAGCGTCCAGCTGCTAAGAAGCGTCCAGCTGCGAAGAAAAAAGTAGCTGCTAAGAAGCGTCCAGCTGCTAAAAAGAAAGTAGCTGCTAAGAAGCGCCCAGCTGCTAAGAAGAAAGTTGCCGCTAAAAAGAAGCCAGCCGCTAAAAAGCGTCCAGCTGCAAAAAAGCGTAAACCAGCTGCAAAAAAAAAGTAAGTAAGCCTGCTGCGAAGAAAAAAGCAGGCTCTGTTAAAAAGCCTGCTGCCAAAAAAGCTGCAGCTTCAACTCCGTTGAATCCTGCTGCTGCTTGGCCCTTCCCAACTGGCACACGTCCATAAGCCTAGGCTTATAGGTGTGTGAAGTTCCAAGGGGTCTCTAACGAGGCCCCTTTTTTATTGCCCAAAAAATTAGAAACTAAAGCCAAACGCCGTTTTGAACTGAGCGCTAATCTCTTCTTTGGAGGGCTTGTGGTTTTGTGGTCCTTGGTGGGTAATTTTGATTGAACCCATCAAACTGGCTAGGCGGCCAGTAGTCCCCCAGTCCATCCCATTTTCTAGGCCGAACAGGAGTCCTCCCCTAAATGCGTCCCCGCATCCGGTGGGGTCGATTACTTTTCCAGCCGGTACTGGAGGAATAGCGATCTTTTTTCCGTCGGAGTAAATATCAGCACCTTCGGCCCCTTTGGTAACGATGAGGGCCTTAACCCGTTCAGCAATTTTGTCTAGACTCATACCAGTTCTTTGGGAGAGCATTTCACCTTCGTAGTCATTGACAGCCAAAAAGCTGGCTAGCTCGATCAGCTCGAGCAATTCAGGGCCATTGAACATTGGCAAGCCTTGGCCTGGATCAAAAATAAATGGAATCTGTGCATCTGCCAATTGATGGCAGTGTTCCCACATCCCTTGGCGACCATCTGGAGCAACAATTCCGATTTTGGCTTGCGCTTTGCCTTTTTGGGCGCGCTCATCAACCACCTTAGAAACTAAATTGAGGTGCGACTCATTCATTGCCCCGGGATGAAAGGCGGTAATTTGATTATTGGACCGATCAGTCGTAATCATGGCCTGTGCAGTAAAAGCATCATCAATTTGCCGAATATGGGTTTGATCAATCTTCAGAGTCTGGAGATGATTGAGATAAGGCGTAGCATCGCCTCCGACCGTAGCCATGATGATGGGATCACCGCCTAGAAGATGAAGGTTGTAGGCGATATTGCCAGCACAACCCCCGAATTCACGACGCATAGTCGGCACCAAAAAGGCCACATTCAGAATATGAATCTGTTCGGGAAGAATTTGATCGGCAAATTTGCCTTCAAAGTTCATGATCGTGTCGTAGGCGACTGAGCCGCAAATTAAGCTGGCCATAGAGGTGTTCCGTTCGAAAGAGTCAGTAGGATAAAAAATTAGTGTGAAGGATAAAACAGCCGAACACGGTAGCCTGCGACTTGGTTAGCTAGGGTAATTACTAGTTCGGTATGAATACTTTCTAAAGCAGACGCGCCAGTGCGTAAAAAGTTTGGGTGCAGTTCTTGAAATTGCGAAGGAATCCATTGATCAGGTGTAAAAGTGATTGTCTGAATCACGGATTCTTCTGCATCAGTCAAAGAAACTTCCAAGCTGGGCCATATAACAGGAAGAGTGAGACGATTTTGCATGTCTACTTGCAGAATAGATTGCTTAGACGGATTTTTAAGGCCCTCTTGAGCATTATTTAATGCGAGGCTTGCCGCAGTGATCTTCCATGCAGAAAAATCGCTTACAGGCCGATCTGTGCAGCCTAAGGCATTACATAACTGACGATCAACATGTTGCAGTTCAGAAAAAGCGCGCTGCGAAAACGAATTTGAGTTGTTGTCCGAGTAGGGTGCGAGGGCTGGAAGTAGAGTTTGTCTGAACATGTGCTCGCTAAACAAGAGGACCAAGACCCAAAATAGCGCCAGTAAGACCAGCTTCACCTTTTTCTTAATACCGCCTAAAAAATGATTCTGCGATTTGCTTGGCAGGGTTCCCTGCAGACAAACCCATCCTTCACTTTCTTTCCAGATCGATAAGTCGAGCCATTGGCGGTAGGTGGCAATCACTTCTTCTGCTTGTCGTGCCAAAACACCAGACAAAACAATTTGACCGCCTGGCCGAATTTTATTGACTAGGGCTGGCGCTAGAACCTGAAGTGGATTGGCCAAAATATTGGCCATCACGATGTCGTATTGAGTGTCAGGAGCGAGTTCAATAGCATCCTCATTGGGAAGAATGAATTGGATCTCAACCTGATTGATCTGTGCATTGCTCCGCGCGGCAACAATGGCTTGTGGGTCAATATCTGTGCCAACAACTGCAGTACAACCAAGTTTTGCAGCAGCAATCGCCAAAATGCCAGAACCGCAACCGTAATCTAGCAAGGTGTGATTACGCAATTGGGTGTGTTGCTCTAGCCAAAGTAAACATAGATGGGTAGTCGGATGACTGCCCGTACCAAAGGCCAGGCCTGGATCTACCGCCAAGCAAATAGCATCCGGATCATTCGATGGAGTTTCATGCCAAGAAGGAACTACCCAAATGCGTTTGCCGATCTGAATCGGCGCAAATTGACTTTGCGTAAGACGCACCCAATCCTGTTCTTCGACACGCCGCTCTTCTGGTGGAGAAATATCAAAACCCAGATCTTTCAGAGAAGTCAATAAATTGCTAATGAAATCCGGCGCATCGGAGTGATCTATTTCAGGATTAAAAAGTGCAGTGACTGATGAGCGATCCCATGCTTGCACCTCTGGAGAGAGGCCAGGCTCGCCGTAGAGAGGGTTTTCATCATAGCCACCAGCTGCATCATCTTCTACAGTGACAGAGAGGGCGCCGAGCTCGAGAAGTGCATCCCCTAAGGGTTCAGCAATTTCAGCAACAACCGTGAAAATCAGTTCACGATAAGCCATTTACGCTTTACCGCGACTGGCAGCCTGCTCTTCCAGACGATGCTCGAGGTAATGAATGCTCGTACCGCCTTCGATGAAGTTTGGATCGAGCATTAGCTCGCGGTGGAGCGGGACATTAGTAGTTATTCCGTCTATCACCATTTCAGAGAGTGCAATTTGCATCCGACGAATCGCTTGTTCGCGAGTCACGCCATAAGAAATCAACTTACCAATCATCGAGTCATAGTGCGATGGGACCATATAGCCGCTGTAAGCATGGGAATCAACTCGGATTCCAGGACCGCCTGGCATATGCCAGGACTGAATGCGACCAGGGCTTGGGGTGAACTTGAAAGGGTCTTCCGCATTGATTCGACATTCGATAGCATGTCCACGAAAGACGATATCTTTTTGACGGTAAGCTAACTTCAGGCCTGCAGCAATCCGAATTTGTTCTTGCACGATATCCACGCCCGTAATCATTTCGGTGACAGGGTGTTCCACTTGAACTCGGGTGTTCATCTCAATAAAGAAAAACTCCCCATCTTCATAGAGAAATTCAAAAGTACCTGCGCCGCGATATCCAATTTTTCTACAGGCCTCTGCACAACGCTCACCAATCTTCGCAATTAAGCGACGATCAATTCCAGGTGCTGGAGCTTCCTCAATCACTTTTTGGTGGCGACGTTGCATTGAACAATCGCGTTCGCCAAGCCAGATGGCATTACCGTGGGTATCGGCGAGTATTTGAATTTCAACATGGCGTGGTTTTTCTAAAAACTTTTCCATGTAGACCTCGGGATTCCCGAAGGCTCGACCCGCTTCTTCACGCGTCATATTGACCGCATTAATCAGGGCTGCTTCGGTGTGAACCACACGCATACCGCGGCCACCGCCACCACCAGCAGCTTTAATAATGACGGGATAGCCAGTTCGTTTTGCTGCAGCGATAATTTCTTTGGGGTCATCTGGTAATGCGCCTTCTGAGCCTGGCACGCAAGGAACGCCTGCTTTGATCATGGCGCGCTTTGCAGACACTTTATCGCCCATCAGTCGAATGGATTCCGCTTTAGGTCCTATGAAAGCAAAGCCGGATTTTTCAACACGTTCTGCAAAGTCGGCATTCTCAGAGAGAAATCCATAGCCTGGATGAATCGCTTCAGCATCAGTGACCTCGGCTGCAGAAATAATCGCTGGCATGCTCAAGTAGCTTAAGGGGGAGGGCGGAGGACCGATACAAACTGCTTCATCGGCTAGCTTTACATACTTTGCTTCTTTATCTGCAGTTGAGTAGACCACTACCGTTTTAATGCCTAATTCACGGCAGGCGCGTTGAATACGAAGAGCGATCTCGCCCCGATTGGCAATCAGAATCTTATCGAACATGGAGGCCTAGAGTTAAGCGATGATGAAGAGGGGTTGATCAAATTCAACACCCTGACCGTTCTCACACAGAATTTGTTTAATAACACCCGCTTTTTCAGCTTCAATCTCGTTGAGTAATTTCATTGCCTCGATGATGCAAAGCGTTTGTCCTACAGCTACTGTGTCACCTACTTTTACAAAATCAGGAGACTCAGGATTCGGAGCTCTATAGAAAGTGCCCACCATGGGGGAGTGCACTGTAAACCCAGCTTCTACAGCAGCAACTTGAGCAACAGGTTCAGCGCTAATTGCCGCAGAGGGTATTGGAGCTGCTGGCATGGCTTGCATAGGCGTGGGGTTTGCATAGACCACCTGCCCACTACCAACATTGGATGTTCCAGCGTTCACAATGCGAACACGATCTTCGCCCTCATTTACCTCTAACTCCGAGATGCCAGATTCGGCAACAAGATCGATCAAGGTTTTGAGTTTTCTAAGATCCATGGTTTACCCCTTCTAAAATCAATAATTATTTTTGTAAGCGAGCAATGGCCGCCGTCATTGCTAATTCATAACCAAGAGCGCCAAGGCCACAAATCACACCAGTTGCAATGTCCGATAAATAAGAATGTTTACGGAATTCTTCACGCTGGTGAATATTGGAAAGATGGACTTCAATGAATGGAATGGCAACTCCTGCCAGAACATCCCGAAGTGCAACGCTCGTATGAGTAAAAGCGCCAGGGTTGATGAGGATGAAATCCACCCCCTCTTGCTTGGCTCTCTGAATCCGATCAATTAATTCACCTTCATGGTTACTTTGATAGGTATCCAGATTTACAGAATGGCTTTTAGCCAGTTGCCCTAGCTTTTGGTGAATATCTTCAAGGGTGGTTTTGCCATACACCTCAGGCTCGCGGGTCCCCAGAAGATTGAGGTTAGGGCCTTGAACTACCAGAATTGAGGGATTTTTTGACATAGATAGGTATTTTTAAGCGCTTTTGATATCAGTTGATTAATTTGGCTTTTGGCTAAAAAGGCTGATTTAAAGGGTTTTGAGGCCATGAAAGATGAGCTCAGTATACCCTTTCAATGAGCCTAAAATCCAATCTTTTAGCTATCGATGACCCTAATTTTAGGTGGTTTTTGCCTAAAAAATAGGCAAAATAGCATCTATAAATGAATATTCAAAAATATTTACTGTTGCTAAAATGCTTTATAAATTTGATTTAATGACGCTTTTGAGCTCATCTTCGTCTATTTTTCCTAATTTGCTACTCACCGCCTTACCTTGGGCATTGATTACAACCGTAAAGGGAAGGGCTCCTTGAGTATTGCCCATTTCTTTGCTGATATTGCTGCCATCCATTCCACCGATCACAATCGGATAAGCAACTGGGGTCTTTTTAAGAAATTCGCGAATATTAGAGGGTGAATCGATGCCGATGCCGACAAATATGACATTTTGTTGCTTAAATTCCGTTTGAAGACGGCTTAAAGCGGGCATTTCTTCGACGCAGGGAGGGCACCAAGATGCCCAAAAGTTCACCACTAAGAGTTTGCCTTGCCAATCGGTACTGCTGACTGGCTTTCCATCTGGGTCCTGCCAGTCATGGCTCAGAAAATGCTGAATAGCAAGCTCACTTGCAAGCTGGGGTTGGTTGATCCAGCGCGAGCTCAATACGCCAGCGAGGAGGGCAAAAAAACTGATTGCGATGATGGTGAGCCATTGTCTGCGATTCATTACTAGTCCTTAGCTAAAATTCCCTAATGCATATTCATATCTTAGGCATTTGCGGCACCTTCATGGGCGGCATTGCTGCTATCGCCAGGCAGGCAGGCCATCGTGTAACCGGATGTGATGCGAACGTCTATCCACCAATGAGTACCCAGTTAGAAGCCCAGGGTATTGAGTTGATAGAAGGATATTCTCCTGAGCAATTATCCCAGTTTGAAACCATGCCCGATCTATTTGTTATTGGCAATGTGGTTTCTCGTGGCAACCCTTTGATGGAAGCGATCTTAAATCGGGGTCTGCCTTACATTTCAGGGCCGCAATGGTTGGGCGAACAAGTTTTGTATGGCCGTCATGTTTTAGCGGTTGCAGGGACCCATGGCAAAACCACGACATCTGCGATGTTGACGTGGATTTTGGAATACAACAATTACAAACCAGGCTACCTGATCGGTGGAGTGCCGCTGAACTTTACAGTGTCTGCACGTTTGGGTGAGAGTCAATATTTTGTCATTGAAGCTGATGAATACGACACAGCATTTTTTGATAAACGCAGTAAGTTTGTCCACTATCGACCCCGCACAGCCATCCTAAATAATTTGGAATTTGATCACGCGGATATCTTTGCGGATCTAGCGGCAATCGAAACCCAGTTTCACCATCTGGTGAGAACTGTTCCTGGCAATGGATTAGTGCTTGTCAATGGCGAAGAGCTGGCACTAGAGCGAGTGATTGCTCGAGGAGCTTGGGCGCCGGTAGAAACTTTCGGGCAAGACCCCCAAAATGCTTGGGGATTCATTGCAATGCCTGGCGACGATTTCACAGTGCTGCATTCCGGCAAAGAAGTTGCAACTGTGCAGTGGGCAATGGATTCAGGTGTAATGGGGCGGCATAACCAATTGAATGCGCTGGCAGCAATAGCAGCTGCAAACCATATTGGTATTAGTTCAGCAAATGCTGCAAAAGCATTGGGTGAATTTAAGAATGTGAAGCGTCGCCTTGAGACGATCGGGGTGAAAAACCAAATCACTGTCTATGACGATTTCGCGCATCATCCTACTGCAATTGCCACCACCCTCGATGGCTTACGTCGCAGAGTAGGTAATGCCAGAATTTTGGCGGTGCTTGAGCCGCGCTCCAACACAATGAAACTGGGTGTAATGAAAGCTCAGCTACCAGCCAGTTTAGAAAAGGCCGACCTCACTTTTGCGTATGGTGCACAAGCTGGCAAAGAAAGCTTGGGTTGGGATTTAACTGAAGTCTTGTCGCCGCTGAATCAACAGTCGGCAAGAGCTCAAGCGCATGATGACTTACATGCTCTGGTAAATGCAATCACGAAAGAAGCAAAGCCGGGAGACCATATTTTGGTAATGAGTAATGGTGGCTTTGGTGGTGTGCACCAAAAGATTTTGCAAGCACTATGAATTGATTTCAATGAAGCTAAAGTTAAAGAAACGAAAATCTCAATGAGCGAACGACTGAAAGATAAGATTGCCATCATCACTGGTGCCGCCAAAGGAATTGGTTTTGCGACAGCCAAGCGTTTTGCAGAAGAGGGCGCCAAGGTGATGATTGCCGACATCAGCCTAGAGGCCGTCAATGCGGCAGCGGCTCAGATTCCAAACGCAGAGGCATTTGTAGTGAATGTCACTGATCGGGCTAGCATTCAGACAGCGGTCGATCGCATTCTCGAGCGTCACGGACGGATTGATATTTTGATTAATAACGCAGGTATTACACAAGATGCTAGGTTAATCAAAATGACTGAGGCTCAGTTTGATGCAGTGATTGATGTCAACTTGAAGGGTGTATTTAATTGCACCCAACTGGTGGTACCGCATATGCTTGAAAAAGGTAAAGGCGCTGTTGTCAATGCCTCAAGCGTAGTAGGCATCTATGGAAATTTTGGCCAAACCAATTATTCAGCAACGAAGTTTGGTGTGATTGGTTTTACTAAGACCTGGGCTCGTGAGCTCGGCGCTAAGGGCATTCGGGTGAATGCCGTCTGCCCTGGTTTTATCTCAACTGAAATGGTTAGGGCGATGCCCGAAAATGTGCTCCAAGATATTGAGAAGCGGAGTTGGTTAGGTCGCTTAGGCACACCGGAAGAAATGGCTAATGTTTATTTATTCTTGGCGAGCGATGAAGCTAGCTATGTCAATGGCGTCGCACTTGAAGCCAGCGGCGGAATTTCACTATAAACATGCATCTCTTATTCGAAGAGGGTGGTGATCTTAAGATTGCGACTGTTCAATCTGCCAGCGGTGTCGGAGATGCAGAATCCTGGCAAGCCACCACGCTTTCGGGTAAAAAAATCAAACTCAAGGCAAAAGAAGTTTGGCTGCGTTTTGAAAATTCTGATGCGCATGCAGTCATGAGTCAGGCTCATGAATTATCTGCAGGGATTGATTTGCAGCTATTGTGGGACTGTGCTCCGGATGAAGAGTTTGGCCTGGTTGACGTGTCTCAACAATATTTTGGAGATCAGGCTAGCATTGCGCAGCAAGTAGCTTTGGGTTTAGCACTGCAAGGAGCCCCAGTATTTTTCCGGCGCAAGGGGCGCGGACGTTTTCAGCGAGCTCCCTTGGAGCAATTGCAGGCAGGCTTAGCGGCTATTGAGCGAAAGCAAAAAGAATTAGAGCAACAACACGTTTGGCAGCAGGATCTGATTGCAGGTCAATTTCCAGAAACTTTGCGCTCTATCGCAAAGCAATTGCTATTCAATCCTGATAAAAACACCAATGCTTATAAGGCGCTGCAAGCTGCATGTGTTGAGACCGGTGAGTCTGCGGCCCAATTGATGATCCGTTGCGGTGCCATTGACTCCCCGTTGGCCTTTCATCAAGAAATGTTTCTGAAGGCCCATTTTCCGCATGGCGCTGAGCATCAGGCGCAAACCATCATTGATCAAGCTCAGTGTGATGCCTGTTTTGCAGAGTTACCAGTAGCACAGGTCAAAGCATTTTCGATTGATGATTCTGGAACCACAGAGATTGATGACGCTCTATCGGTTACATCACTGGAAGGCGGTGGTCACCGCATCGGTATTCATATTGCAGCCCCTGGATTAGTGATTGCAAAGGATGATCCAGTCGATTTGATAGCTCGCCAGCGTATGTCGACAGTCTATTTTCCTGGTGACAAGATGACGATGTTGCCCGATTCGATTATTGCGCAATTCTCCTTAGATGAAGGTGGAGAGCGGGCAGCCCTTTCGATGTATGTGGATCTCGATGAGGACGGTAAATTACAGCAAGATACTTTAGAGATTCGGGCAGAGCGAGTGCCTATTGTTGCTAACTTACGGCTAGAAGATCTTGAGCACTTAGTGACTGAAGCAGCTCTCACAAATCAAGCAGTATTTCCATTTCATGAAGAGTTAGCCATCTTGTGGAAAGGGGCGCAACATTTGCATGCGGTACGCCAAGAGCGACGTGTGGCTAATGGTTTGCGTTCTGAACAATTGGGCCTCGTGGACCCGAGTGCACTTGCGAGAGATTTCTATTTTGAGATAGAAGAGCGTGCAGGCGAACAGTTTGTAGAGATCGTGCCACGTCAACGCGGTTCGATCTTGGATACCGTCGTTGCTGAGTGGATGATCTTTTGTAATAGTAGCGCTGGCCGTTTGCTAGCAGAGCATGGCTTACCAGGCCTATTTCGCACCCAGAAGGGTTGGGGGCCATTACGGACGCGCATGCAAACTACCTCCGGGCCTCATGAAGGTTTAGGCTTAGACTTCTACGCGTGGTCAACCTCACCTTTGCGTCGGTATTCTGATCTAGTCAATCAATGGCAGTTGATAGCGTTAGCTAAACATGGTGTGACCGCCAAGATGGTGGCGCCTTTTTCCCCAAAGGATGCTAGCTTGATGGGGATTGCTGCCGACTTTGAAACTTGTTACCAAGCTTATGGAGAGTTTCAGGATCGCTTGGAAAAATATTGGTGTCTACGTTGGCTGCAACAGCAAGGTCTACCCAAAACCGTTTTCGTACGACATCTCAAAGAGGGTATGTCGCGTCTTGAAGCAGTCCCTCTGCACCTTGTGATTCCCGAGTTGGCGACGCACCCTCGAATGACGAGAGCAGAAGTGGAGATTGCTGATCTCGATCTATTGCAGTTGAGTGCAAGTGCTAGGGTCTTGCATATTGAGTCTGCACCAGCCCCAGTTGAGGCGGCACCCGAGAGTGCCGGGGATGATGCAAGCGCTTCGTAGGTCGACCTGGCCTCATCTCGGGCGCGCTCAAATACTATTTGAGAAAGCCTGGCGTCGGCATCCTTTGGGATTAGCGATTTTTATCTCCCTGGTCATTCATCTGATCTTCTTATCATTTCGTTGGGGTTTGGGAGAGATTCACAGTCGTCGACTCAATACGCCATTGAGTGTGGTTCTCGTCAATGCGTCTAGTCATGCTAAAACGACAGTGGCTAGTAAATTAGCGCAAGTGGATTTACAAGGCAGCGGATCTAGCGCAGATCAGGATGCAACTGCATTACATCGAGCACGCTTGGGGTCTGAAGCCCGCCTAGAAGTATTAGAGAAACAGCAAAAGCAAATACTGGCAAAACTGGAAGCTGAGCGATTAAAGTCTGGTGGTCAAAAAAGTGGTGAGGCACAGCATGCTTTGCCTCAGCTCAATTCTTTAGAGGCCGAGTTATCTAAGCGTCTTCAGGCTGAGGGACGTGGCACACGCCGCAAAGTCATGACGAGTACCAGCACAAAGGCGGTGGTATTTGCCCAGTATTACGATGCTATGCGACAAAAGATTGAGGCCTATGGCAGCACTTTCTTCCCTCGTGCAAATGGCCACCCGCTTTATGGCAGTCTCGTGATTGTCGTGAGCGTGGATTCGCAGGGGCGAATCATGAACAACGCCCAGGGCAAGGATGGCTTAAGCATTGGCCGTAGTTCTGGAAATCCAGAGTTAGATCGACAAGCGCTGGCGATCGTCCGCGCATCCGCCCCCTTTGGAGTGTTCCCCGAGCCGATGCAAAAGCAGACTGATATTTTGGATTGGGTTGCAACCTTTGACTTCGCTCGCGATGGGACTGATCGCCTAGAGTTGCGTCATTAGCAAATTCGCTTATCCTCTAGTCAAGATGAGCTCGAATCGCACCCCCATCCATTTAGATACCGACCCCAGGAAGTTTCCAGGCCTGGATGTTTATGCCGTAGTCGGAAATCCGATCACACATAGCAAGTCGCCGCAGATTCATGCGCAATTCGCTCAGCAATCTCAGCAAGCAATGCACTATGGATATCTTGCAGCGCCCTTAAATGGTTTTATGCAAACCGCAACCGCATTTTTTGCTGCGGGTGGTAAGGGCATGAACGTCACCGTTCCCTTCAAGCTAGATGCAACAGCATTTGCAGATATCCTTACGTCAAGAGCTGAGTTAGCAGGTGCAGTAAATACTTTGTGGATTCATTCTGGGAAAATCTATGGGGACAATACTGATGGGTCTGGTTTGGTCAAGGATCTATTGGCTCAGGGTATTCATTTGCAGGATGCACGCATTTTGTTAGTCGGTGCTGGCGGTGCTGCACGCGGTGTTTTGGGGCCGCTCTTAGATCAAAAGCCACAAACTCTGGTGATTGCCAACCGCTCCCCTGATAAAGCGCAAGACTTAAATCAGTTTTTTGCAGAGAAAGCCAAAACGCAGAGTGTTGATTTATCAGTTCGCTCCTTAGATGATCTTGAGAATTCAGCTATCACGAATACCCCTTTTGATTTGGTCGTCAATGCCAGTGCTGCTGGATTAACAAATGAATCCCCGCTAAGTGATCGAGCTGCTTCTAATATCTTTACTCCTTCAAGTTTTACGTACGATATGGTGTACGGCAAAAGTACACCTCTAATGAAGCAGGCCATTCATCGTGGTGCGCGGGTTAGTGATGGTTTAGGAATGTTAGTAGAGCAGGCTGCGGATGCTTTCTTGATCTGGCGTGGATCTGATTTGAGCACGCACATTCATCCTCGTTCTGTCTTGGCTCAACTACGCTCTTGATGCTGTAATGCGTTGGCTTGCTTACCTTGCAAAATGTTTGCTTAGTGGCTTGCTTGTCATGCAGCTGTATTTTGTGCTGCAGATCGGCCTTTGGGCTTGGTTTAATCCAAGTGATACCGCTTTTGAGAGAGCTGAGCGCTGGCGTTTATGCGGCTTGCACTGGTCTTGCCCAATGCATTCAAACTGGGTTTCTTATCAACAGATTTCACCAAACCTCAAGCGCTCTGTACTCGTGAGTGAGGACGATATCTTTTTTCAGCACCACGGTGTACGCGTAGAGGATATGGAAAAGGCCTGGGAAAAGAATCAACAGAAAAAAGGTCAATCTAAGACAGCTCTTCGTGGTGGCTCAACGATCACTCAGCAGTTAGCCAAGAATTTATTTTTATCGTCTGAACAGGACTACCTACGCAAGGGTCAAGAGCTTCTCATTACCGCATATTTAGAACTCATTCTTCCAAAACAAAGATTGTTTGAGATTTATCTCAACTCGGTGGAGTGGGGTGAAGGCATCTTCGGGATAGGAGCAGCAAGTCAACATTATTTCGCAACCAGTCCCGTAGCTTTATCACGAGAGGAATCTGCAGCTCTAGCATCAGCTCTGCCAGCACCGAAGTGTTTTGATAAAGCGCAATATTGTCGTAGGGGCAGTATTGATTACGCCGCTCGTCAAGAATTTATTCTTGAGAATATGGATCGGGTTGCCTTGTCACCAAGCCTAAAAAGTCACTCGCGCTAGTTCAAACTACAGCCGCGTTTAGGGCATCCCTCGTGCTCAAGGCAACTTTTCTAGCAGCTTGCGCAAAGTCTTCACCACTGCTGGCATATAAAATTGCTCGAGAGGAATTGATGATCATGCCGGTCCCGGGTTTTTGAGCAATGCTACCCGCATTAACCGTGGCAGCAATGTCGCCGCCTTGAGCGCCAATCCCAGGAATCAGGAGTGGCATATCGCCAACTAGACTTCGAACCTTGGCAATTTCCTCTGGGAATGTGGCGCCCACTACAAGGCCAAGCTGACCCGAGGTATTCCATTGCTTCGCTGCGAGCTTGGCTACCTCAAGATAGAGTGATTCACCAGTCGAGCCATTTTTCAGAAATTGCAGATCGGACCCTCCAGGATTAGAAGTGCGACATAGTACGATTATTCCCTTTTGGGAATAGCGCAAATAGGGTTCAATAGAATCAAAGCCCATATAGGGATTGACGGTAACTGCATCAGCACCATAGCGCTCAAAAGCCTCCATTGCGTAATGCTCTGCAGTGCTTCCAATATCACCCCTTTTGGCATCCAATATCACCGGAATATGTGGGTAATGGGTCTTGAGGTGGCTAATGAGTTTCTCAAGTTGAGTCTCTGCCCCCTGTGAGGCAAAGTAGGCAATTTGGGGCTTAAAGGCACAGACTAGGTCTGCCGTAGTGTCGGCAATCGCTTTGCAGAACTCAAAAATAGGCTCAGCTTTACCTGCCAAGGAGGCGGGGATTCTTTTGGGATCGGGGTCAAAACCAACGCACAGCATGCTGCCTTGAGAAGCCCATGCAGCTTGGAGTTGCTGGGTAAAGCTTGGGGACTTAGTGTTCATCGGCTGAGGCCTTCATTTATCGAAACTGTCATGAGCTATAGGATAAACTAGCGCACATTCCTTAGGAGTTCACCATGATCAACTTGTTCGTCCTGCAAAATGGCCGCCTCTCTCAAGAGCAAGTCGAAGATCGCAATGAATTATTGCAATATACCAATCCTATTTGGATTGACGTAGTCGACCCAGAAGAGGAAGAGTTACTCTGGATTAAAGAGGCATTTGGCGTCTTGTTGCCAGAATTGGATGATTTGGGTGACTTAGAGGCTTCGGCTCGTTATTTTGAAGCTGATGATGGTCACCTTCACATTCGTACGGATTTCTTGTTGGACGAAGAAGAGGTTTCCCGCAACATTCGAGTTGCTTTCGTTCTGACCAAGCAAGTTCTGTTTTCTATTCATGATGAAGATTTACCCGTCTTTAGATTGGTTCGCTTGCGTGCACGCTTGCGTCCTGGCTCAGTAAGTAACGCTAAAGATGTTCTGCTCGATTTATATTCAACCGATGCTGAATATTCTGCTGATGCGCTGGAAGAAGTGTATGAGAATCTAGAGCGAGCTGGTAAGCAAGTCTTATCTGATGGCATTAATGATTCCACGGCCGCCGAGGTTCTCGAGACCATTGCTAAAGAAGAAGATACCAACGGCCATATTCGTCGCAATGTGATGGATACCCGTCGGGCACTATCTTTTTTAATGCGGAGTAAATTGTTATCCGATGAGCAGCAAGAAGAGGCGCGTCAAATTTTGCGTGACATTGACTCTCTTGAAAACCATACTGCTTTCTTGTTCGATAAGATTAACTTCTTGATGGACGCGACCGTAGGTTTCATTAACTTGAACCAAAGCAAGATCATTAAGATCTTCTCTGTGGTGTCCGTTGCATTAATGCCGCCAACGCTATTGGCCAGCATCTGGGGTATGAACTACAAATACATGCCTGAGTTAGATTTGATGTTGGGCTATCCAGCCGCTCTGGGCTTGATGGTGATCTCCGCCATCATTCCTTTATGGTATTTCCACCACAAAGGTTGGATGAAGTAATTATTTCAGCAGTATGAGTAGTTCGGATAAAGCATAAGCACAAGCTTGTTCTCGAATCGCTTGGCGGTCGCCTGCAAATAATTGGGTTTTGCAAGTCGTAGATTCTGCAACTGACCAAGCAAAGCAGACTGTGCCAACGGGTTTTTGTGGCGATCCGCCGGTTGGTCCTGCAATACCTGTAATGGCTACGCCCACATTGACTCCAGAATGTCTTTGGACGCCTTCAGCCATTGCTTTAGCAACCTGTTCACTAACTGCACCAAAAGAGTCAATTGTTTCAGGGGCGACTCCAAGACACTCTGCCTTGGCGACATTACTGTAGGTGATGTAGCCTCTCTCAAACCAGTCGCTAGAGCCGGGGAGCTCAGTAAGGGTGGCGCAAACTAGGCCGCCAGTACAAGACTCTGCGAGGGCGATCTTCCATGATCTCTCAATCAGGACATGTGATAAGGCTTTTGCCAAAGTAGAGGATGAATTCATATTATTTGAGTAAGGTTTGTCCAAGCGCAATAACGAGAAGCGTAAAGAAGGCGGCGGCAAGATCATCAACCATGATGCCAAAGCCTTGCCATACGTTGGCCCGCAGTGAATATGTTCCACTGCCTTGAGCAGATCCTTGGGTTTTGAAATAGCGATCAATCATTCCAATAGGGCCAGGCTTTATTACATCAAACAATCGAAAGAGAATAAATGCAATTGCTTGCAACCAAATTGTTGTTGGCATGATGAGGACGAGTACCAGCCAAAAGGCCACAATCTCATCCCACACAATGCCACCAAAATCTTTTTGGCCTAACTCTTCGCTGACTTGGCCGCAGATCCAACAACCCACTACAAAGCTCACAGCGATAAGCCCGAGCCAATCTTGCGAAGAAAAAAGATATTGCCCAATATAAAAGACACCCCAAGCCCAAAGTGTGCCTGCGGTACCAGGCGCAATAGGGCTCAAGCCACTACCAAAACCAAATGCAAGGGTGCGACCCGCGGTTTGAAACACCCACTTAAAAGAGGGTGAGTGTGTGGGCTGTTTGATGGGTAGATTCATGCGAAGTGATCAAATGATTGCATGAATATTGAGGCCGCTTCTGAACCCATTTTGTGACCATCCCGATCAATGAGGGTGATCGTTGATGTAATAGACGCTGGAGCTTGAATTGCGCCAATACAGGTCAATGCCAATCCCAGTTTTTTGCTCAAAGCTTGGATTGGTAATCCCTTTTCTGCAGATGCGGTGAAACAGATTTCATAATCGTCACCCCCACAGGCGGCGTATTGGTCTTGAATGAGTTGACTCTGTTGAAGCAGGGTTGCAGATTTGGGTAAGTCTTTTAAGAAAACTGTGGCATCAACATGAGAGGCGTCCAGAAGATGTTGCAGATCGCCTAGCAGGCCGTCAGAGATATCGAGTGCTGCAGTGGCTACATTTCTCAGCCCGATTCCTAAAGGAATTCTGGGGCTTGGTTGGTGCAGACGAGCCTCAATCATGTGAAGTTGAGCGGGACATAGCTCAATTTCATGACGCAGTGCAGCAAGAGTGAGTCTGGCATCACCCAGTGTTCCAGAAACCCAAATCTGATCGCCTGGCTGGGCGCCAGAACGTCGAATGGCAGACCCTTTCGGGGTGCTACCGAAAGCAGTAATACAAATATTGAGGGGGCCTTGGCAGGTATCACCGCCAATGAGAGAGCAAGAAAATGCGGTAGCAGCCTGAAATAAACCCCTGCTGAATGCTTCCAGCCAGGTGGCATCGGCCTGAGGCATTGCTAGCGCAAGGGTAAAGGCCTGCGGCTTGGCACCCATTGCCGCCAGGTCTGAGAGGTTGACTGCAAGGGCTTTGTAGCCTAGCCATTCAGGGTTGGCATCGCTGAAAAAGTGCCGACCTTCTACTAGCATGTCGCTCGTAATTGCCAGTTCCTCATCTATCTGAGTGCTCAATAGGGCGCAATCATCCCCAATCCCGAGGACAACTGCTGGCGTGCTAGATGAATCCATTGCATCGGCTTTGGATTTAAAAAATGCCCGAATCAGCTCAAATTCTGAAAGTGGCTTGCCTGAAGAAGTCATACCCCATTTTAGGGTGCTTATGGGTCAGTCATCTAGGAGGAATAGAATTACAGTCTCCCATCTGATTTATTGACGAGTAATTTCATGAGTTCATCTGGCAATACCAAAGAGCAACAAATTGCATCTCTAAGAGAAGCAGCCCTTCACTATCACGAGTTTCCGGTGCCCGGCAAAATTGAAATTGCCCCCACCAAGCAACTGACCAATCAACGCGATTTAGCGCTAGCCTATACCCCTGGTGTTGCTGCAGCGTGCGAAGAGATTGCAAAAGATCCTGCGAATGCATTTCGCTATACCGCGCGTGGAAATTTAGTTGGTGTCATCACGAATGGAACTGCCGTTTTAGGTTTAGGCAACATTGGACCGCTTGCTAGTAAGCCCGTGATGGAGGGGAAATCTGTCCTCTTCAAAAAATTTGCCGGTATTGATGTTTTTGATATCGAAGTCAATGAAAACGATCCCGATAAATTGGTAGAGATCATTGCAGCACTCGAGCCTACTTTTGGCGGCATTAACTTAGAAGACATCAAGGCGCCAGACTGCTTCGTAGTCGAGCGCAAACTTCAGGCACGCATGAAGATCCCAGTGTTTCATGACGATCAGCACGGCACTGCAATTGTGGTTGCTGCGGCGATTATTAATGGCCTCAAGGTGGTTGGTAAAGAAATTGGCAAAGTGAAGCTAGTGACTTCGGGAGCCGGAGCCGCTGCGTTGGCCTGCTTGGATCTTTTAGTCGATTTGGGTGTCGCTCGTGAAAATATTTGGGTAACCGATTTAGCAGGCGTTGCTTACAAGGGTCGTAAAGAATTAATGGACCCAGAAAAAGAGCCATTCTGTCAGGACACCAAACTCAGAACATTGGCTGAAGCAATTGAAGGGGCTGATATTTTCTTGGGCCTTTCCGCTGGTGGCGTGCTTAAACCAGAGATGGTGAAAAAAATGGCTGATAAGCCATTAATTTATGCGCTAGCTAACCCCACCCCAGAAATTCTTCCAGAAGAAGTCAAAGCAGTTCGTTCAGATGCCGTTATGGCAACTGGGCGTACCGACTATCCCAATCAGGTAAACAATGTACTGTGCTTTCCATTCATCTTCCGTGGTGCATTAGACGTTGGTGCAACCACGATTACGCGCGGCATGGAGGTCGCTGCAGTCAATGCGGTAGCTGAGTTAGCACGGGTAGAGCAAAGCGAGATAGTCACCTCAGTCTACGGTAATGACAATTTATCTTTTGGTCCTGACTATCTCATACCGAAGCCATTTGACCCTCGTTTAATTACGGCGATAGCGCCAGCAGTAGCAAAGGCTGCTATGGATGATGGGGTTGCACTTCGTCCGATTAAAGATTTTGATGCTTACCGTAATCAGCTACAGCAATTTGTGTACCACTCTGGTACTTTGATGAAACCCTTGTTCAATATTGCTAAACGGGTTCCTGCAAATCAAAAGCGGATTGTCTTTGCTGAAGGTGAAGATGAGCGTGTATTGCGCGCTGTACAAATTGCGATTGATGAAAATCTGGCGGCGCCAATTTTGATTGGGCGTCCTGCGGTAATTGAGCATCGCATTGAGAAATTTGGCCTGCGTATGAAGGCGGGAGATGATTTCGAAATTGTGAATCCTGAGAGCGATACTCGCTTTAGAGATTTCTGGCAGACCTATTTAGCCCTCACTGAACGCAAGGGTGTGACCCAAAGTTTTGCCAAGCTAGAGATGCGTCGTCGCCATACTTTAATTGGCTCGATCCTCATCAGCAAGGGAATGGCCGATGGCATGATTTGCGGAACAGTGGGTAACTCTGCCACCCATCTCAAATACATCGATGAAGTGATTGGGCATGAGGCCGGTGCAAATGTATACGGCGCTATGTCGGGTCTAGTGCTACCGGGCCGTCAAGTTTTCCTGGTGGATACACATATCAATGTCGATCCTACTGCAGAAGAGTTGGCTGAAATTACGATGATGGCTGCCAGTGAAATGCGCAAACTTGGCATTGCACCCAAAGTGGCCTTGTTGTCACATTCAAACTTTGGCTCCAGTAATGCGCCTTCAGCAATCAAGATGCGTGAAGTCTTGGCTTTGATTCAAAAAGCAGACCCCACTTTAGAAGTGGATGGGGAAATGCATGGGGATAGCGCATTAGATGAATCCATTCGCGCTACCGCGGTTACCTCTTCGCCACTCAAGGGCGATGCTAATTTATTGGTACTGCCCAATATTGATGCTGCCAATATTTCATATAACTTACTGAAGACCGCAGCAGGAAATGGCGTCTCGATTGGACCTCTGCTTTTAGGGGTGGCTAAACCTATTCATATTTTGACCCCTGCAGCCACGGTTCGTAGGATTGTGAATGTGACTGCTTTGACCGTTGTAGAGGCTGCTAGCAACGCCCGCGGGGTCTCGTAAGCCTGATTAATATATGTAAGTTAGTATTTACTTACATATATTAATCTTATATAAATCAATAACTTATATAAAAAGTACTGAATTCGGGCTTGATTTGATAGCGTGATCGGGGTAACCTAACACCCATCATGAATAATCAACCTGAAAACACCAGTTCAGCAGTCTGGGATGAACATAGTCGGGCTGAAAGTTGGGATAGCTCTGATCGTCTCGAGACCGAATCTTCCGCAGCCAACGTTTATGCCCAAGGCGGTTTATCACGCTTACAAAACTTTGCAGCTAATCAAGCCTCAGGCAAAAAAGTGACCGCCTCTTGGCGTGCCGCTTTAGCTGTCCGTGATGCTGGTCCTCCCGCAATGTTACGTAGCGTCCGCACCAATATTGTTCAGTCGATTCGCGCTTTCCGTACACCCGATTTGGCTGAAGCTGCGAGCGAACTTGGTCAACATTTCATTTACGCTAATTGCGCAAATGCCATGACTAAGGGTGAAGTTTTAGAAGCGATCGCTAATGCCTACATGTTCACCAAACAGCAGGCTAAGAATTTCGATCCATTATTAGATGCATTGACAACCATGGTCGATAAGGCTGGACCTCAACCAGGCTTCGTAGTCGTCTTGGAAGGTTTGCCTTGTACACAGAAGTTCGATAAAGAAGCGCGCGAAACTTTGCTCGATGTGTTCCGTGATGCAGTTGACTTCTGGTCTGAGCGTCGGATCCCTTATCGGGTCTTCTACTCTTTCGCTTAAGCCTTTAGGAGCCTAGGCTCCAGACAGTATTGACGGCCGTAATCGCAACGATTCCGGCCGTTTCTGTTCTCAGAATCCGCTCGCCTAATGAAACGATTTGATAGCCTGCAGCTTGCGCTATCGCCTCCTCCTCAGGAGAATGTCCGCCCTCTGGACCGATCATCAGAATCACATTTTGGGGTGGATTTTGAGCTAATACTGACGCCATACTAACGCTAGCATCGGGGCTTAATAGCAGCTTGAGACTCTCACTGGGAATCTTTAAAAATTCAGTAAAGTTTTGGATGGGTTCTAAGTCAGCTAAAACAGTGCGATCGCACTGCTCGCAGGCAGCTTGAATGATGGCTTGCCAATGACCGATTCGCTTTTGCGCTCGCTCTGCATCGCTCGAGCGGTTTAATTTAATCACTGAGCGTTCGCATTGGAGTGGAACAATTCTCTGGACGCCAGTCTCAACCGCTTTTTCTACGATCCAATCCATTTTGTCGCCACCAGCGAGGGCTTGGGCCAAAGTGATGGCATAAGGGGTCTCTCGATGGGTATCGGTATGGATGGCGCTGAGCTCTACCTCACCATTTTTTTTCCCCAAAGACAGCAATTTGGCACTAGCAACTTGACCCCGTCCATCGAAGACGGGGAAGGTCTCGCCGGGCTCAATTCGCCTAACCCGGAGGTGATGGACGACCTCAGGGTTCAGTAGAGTCGGCTTTTGGGTTTCCCATGGTCCGGGAAGATAAAATTGAGGCATTACTGAAATATAGCCAATTTATTTTCCAAGAGACCCTTTTTACGATGTCAAATCTTCAAATCCGCATGGCCAATGCCATTCGCGCCCTTTCCATGGATGCGGTCCAACAAGCCAACTCGGGGCATCCAGGCATGCCAATGGGTATGGCAGATATCGCTGTTGCCTTATGGAACGATCATTTACAGCACAATCCAACAGATCCCCATTGGATGAATCGCGATCGCTTTGTTTTATCGAATGGTCATGGCTCGATGCTGCTGTACTCATTGTTGCATCTGACTGGCTATAACTTGCCGATTGGCGAGTTAAAAAATTTCCGCCAGCTTCATAGTAAAACTGCTGGGCATCCAGAATATGGAATTACTCCTGGTGTAGAGACCACTACCGGTCCATTAGGTCAGGGTATTTCAAATGCAGTCGGCATGGCGCTTGCTGAAAAATTATTAGCGGAAGAATTTAATCGTCCTGGTCACGATATCGTCAATCATTACACCTACGTATTTTTGGGTGATGGATGTTTGATGGAAGGCATCAGCCACGAGGTTTGCTCATTAGCAGGCACGCTGAAGTTAAATAAACTGATCGCCCTCTGGGATGACAACGGTATCTCCATCGACGGTAAGGTGGTTTCTTGGTTCAATGAAGATACCCCCAAGCGTTTTGAGGCGTATGGTTGGAATGTGATTCGCAATATAGATGGGCACGACACTGAAGCCGTATCTGCAGCCATTGCACAAGCGAAGAAGAGTGACAAGCCTACCTTAATTTGCTGCAAGACCGCGATTGGTCAAGGCGCGCCTAATATGGCTGGCAGCGATAAGGTACATGGCTCTCCATTAGGTGCCGATGAAATCGCAGCAACCCGTATTGCGCTCAACTGGCCTTATGCTCCTTTTGAAATTCCGCAAGATATTTATCAAGCTTGGGACTTTAAGAAGCGTGGTCAAAATCTAGAGCATGCATGGAATAAAGATTTTCAATCCTACAAAGCCAAGTTTCCTGAACTTGCTTCTGAATTACAACGTCGCATGCAAGGCGATCTCTCAACGGACTTTAGTAAGACTGTGAAAGCGTATTTAGAGCGCTGCCAAACTAAAGCAGAAACCATTGCTACCCGTAAGGCGAGTCAAAATGCGATCGAGGCCTTGGCGCCTGCACTTCCAGAATTTATGGGAGGCTCTGCCGACCTCACGGGATCGAACTTAACGAACTGGAGTGCTTGCAAGCCAGTGCGAGCAAATCAGTGGGGCAATCACATCAATTATGGTGTGCGTGAATTTGGTATGAGTGCCATCATGAATGGTATTGCTTTACATGGCGGCTACATCCCGTTTGGCGGAACTTTCTTAACTTTCTCAGACTACAGTCGGAATGCCATTCGGATGGCCGCCTTGATGAAGTTGCGTAGCATCTTCGTTTTCACTCATGACTCGATCGGTTTGGGTGAAGATGGGCCAACTCATCAATCTGTTGAGCATGTAGCCAGCCTACGTTTAATTCCGAACCTGATGGTTTGGCGTCCTTGCGATACCTCTGAAACAGCGGTGGCTTGGGCCTCTGCAGTAGAGCGTAAGCAAGGCCCTAGCGCTTTAATTTTTAGTCGTCAGAATTGCCCCTTCGTTACACGAAGTGCCCAACAGCTCAAAGATATTGCCCGAGGCGGATATGTGATTTGGGATACTAAATCTCAACCAGATGCAGTCATCATTGCCACTGGTTCTGAGGTAGGCTTAGCCTTGCAAACTGCAGAGCGATTAGAAAAAGAGGGTGTAGCCATTCGGGTAGTGTCCATGCCATCAACCACTGTATTTGATCAACAAGCTGCTGCTTATAAGGCGAGTGTCTTACCTGCCGGTATTCCTCGTATTGCTGTTGAGGCGGGTGTGAGTGATTTTTGGTGGAAGTATGCTTGTGCAGCTGTGCATGGCGTTGATACCTTTGGCGAGTCTGCTCCCGCCGCACAGCTCTATGAATACTTCGGCTTAACTGTCGATCAGATTGCAAAAACTGTTCGACAAGTCATTAATCAGCATTAAATGCTGATTAATCAATAGATTCAATATTAGTAAGGAAAAAGAAGATGACGATTCGTGTTGCAATTAATGGTTATGGAAGAATCGGGCGCATGGTATTACGTGCGCTTTATGAAGATCTGGTCAACGGTAAGCCAAGACGGGATATCAAAATTGTGGCGATCAATGCAATGGGTGATATCGATATCAATGCCCATCTCACACAATATGATTCAGCGCATGGCCGCTTCCCAGGTGAGGTTAAGGTGGATGGTGATTGCATGGTCGTCAATGGTGATCGCATCAAAATGTTCTCAACTCGTAACCCATTAGAAACGCCGTGGGGCGAGTTGGGTGTTGATTTAGTTTTGGAATGCTCCGGTAAATTCACTTCCAAAGAAAAAGCCATGGTGCATATTCAGCAGGGTGCCAAGAAAGTGTTGATCTCTGCCCCTGGTGAAAAAGATGTCGATGCCACTATTGTTTATGGCGTCAATCAAAATGTATTGAAGTCAAGCGATGTGGTTGTTTCTAACGCAAGTTGTACAACTAACTGTTTAGCTCCATTAGTGAAACCCTTGCTCGAAAAAATTGGTATCGAATCAGGCTTGATGACGACCATCCATGCATTTACTAATGACCAAGTGTTAACTGATGTCTATCACAAGGATATGCGCCGGGCGCGTTCTGCTGTGAGCAGCATGATTCCAACCAAGACTGGGGCCGCGAAAGCAGTAGGTTTGGTATTGCCGGCATTGGCTGGAAGATTTGATGGTTTTGCAATGCGTGTACCGGTGATCAATGTCTCGGTAGTTGATCTCACTTTTGCAGCAAGTCGCGCCACCAGCATTGACGAAGTCAATGCGATTCTGAAGACGGCCAGCGAGGGTGAGCTCAAAGGAATTTTAGGATTTAATACCTTGCCTTTGGTGTCGATCGACTTTAATCATGATCCGCGTCCCAGTATTTATGATGCATCCCAGACCCGCGTTTCCGCTGATGGCAAGTTGGTTAAGGTATTGGCTTGGTATGACAATGAGTGGGGTTATTCAGTGCAGATGCTTAATGCGGCTGAAGCCCTTATGGCAGTGAAGTAAGTCCAAAACTGCCTGCTAAATAAAAAAGACCTCAATTTGAGGTCTTTTTTTGATTACTTCTGCTTACTTCTGCAGTTTTTCTTGAGGCAATGGCCATACATTGCCAGGGAGTGCTCTTGGAGCTTAAAACCGAGGTTTTTGGCAATATCCCTTTGCCTTTTTTCGATGGCCTCGTCCACAAACTCTTCCACATGGCCACAATCAAGGCAAACCAGATGGTCATGGTGTTGGCCCTCATTGAGCTCGTAGATGGCCCTGCTATCGCCCTTGCTGGACTCAAAATGGCTTCTCAGTAGCAATCCAGCTTGCTCAAACTGGGTGAGTACTCGATAAACCGTAGCTAGGCCGATTTCCTGGTCATCTTTAGCTAAGGCAACATGGACATCCTCGGCGCTAAAGTGGGTGCCGGAATTTTGATGGAAAAAATCCAAGATTTTCATCCGTGGACCAGTGGCCTTGAGGCCAATATCACGTAAATCTGCAGTAGTAGGGTTTTGGTTCATTGCCATGGCTTTGAGAGCTAAAATCAATGTCTTAATGATACGGCCAGCTATGCAAAATTGCTTTCAACTTTTTAGTCGTTTTTTGAAGCCCTCAAACGATGGTTTTTACGCCCCATTACGTCTATTGGCATTCCTCGGCCTTTTATCTGGGGTGTTGGGGATGAGTGCTTGTTCGACTGCGGTGGATGATACACAGCGCGCTTGGGCCAATAAGATTTTCCAGCCCTATGTTCCGGATGTAGTTCAGGGGAACTTTATCTCTAGTGAGCAATATTCCAAACTCCAGATAGGCATGACCCGTGAGCAGGTTCGCCAAATTATGGGCACTCCATTGCTGGCAGATTATTTTCACGCCAATCGTTGGGATTATGTTTTTGAATTTAAGCGTGACGGTCAGAAGATCGCGAAAGATCGGCGCGTCACAATTTTCTTTGATGAAAACAAAGTGGTGAAGTTTGATGGTGATGCGTTGCCTACCGAAGTGGAATTGGTCGCTGAGATCGACAACTACGCCAAAACTAAGCGTAGCTTTTGGCAAAGAATTACTGGCACCGGTAAAGGCCCTGTGACTCCACCTTTACAGCAACCCGAATTATTGGTCCCCAGCAAAACCGAAGCCTTGTCGACAAGCTCTGCAGCTCCTGCTGGCGCCACAACAACGGGCGATAACAATACAACTTCTTCTAAGCAGTAAGCAAAGATATGACGATGAAAATTGCAATTGCCGGCGCTACCGGTCGTATGGGAAAGATGCTCATCGAGACCATTCTTAATTCTGCAGATGCGCAGCTGGTTGGAGCGCTTGAGCATAGCGGCTCAGGCCAGATCGGCGAGGATGCTGGTGCGTTCTTGGGCAAAAAAACGGGAATCATCATAACTGCAGACATTGCAAGTGCCCTCAGTCATGCAGAGTTCTTAATTGATTTCACGCGTCCCGAGGGAACTATGGCCCATTTGGCGGTTGCGCAAAAGACTGGAAGCAAAATGATTATTGGCACAACGGGATTTAGTGCTCAGCAGATTGTAGAGCTCAAGTCTGCTTCGACTCAATTGGCAATCGTGTTTGCGCCCAATATGAGCGTAGGTGTGAATGTGACTTTGAAGTTGTTGGAAGTCGCTGCCAAAATGTTGAGCGAAGGTTATGACATCGAAGTCATCGAAGCACATCATCGTCATAAGGTCGATGCGCCATCAGGAACCGCTTTGCGAATGGGTGAGGTCATTGCTGGCGCTATGGGTCAAAAATTAAATGATGTAGCAGTCTATGCCCGCGAGGGCCATACCGGTGAGCGTAAGCAGGGCAGTATTGGTTTTGCAACCATTCGGGGTGGCGATATTGTGGGCGATCACACAGTCTTATTTGCGGGTGAGGGTGAGCGGATTGAGATTAGTCATAAATCCTCTAGCCGTCAGTCTTATGCAGAAGGCTCTTTGAGGGCTGCCCGTTTTCTGAAAACGCAACAAACAGGCTTATTCGATATGCAGGATGTGTTGGGCTTGCGTAATTAAAACAAGAAGAAAAGAGTTGTTCTGAATGAGCAAGGATTATGACTACCGCAAAATTGAAGCGGCAGCCCAGGCTGACTGGGATTCGGCACAGGTTTACCGTGTCACAGAAGATGCTAAAGATTCAGCAGGAAAAATAAAGCCTAAGTACTACGCGTGCTCAATGCTGCCTTACCCTTCGGGCAAGCTGCACATGGGGCATGTCCGTAATTACACAATCAATGATGTGATGGCGCGTCAGTTGCGTATGCAGGGCTACAACGTTTTAATGCCAATGGGGTGGGACGCATTTGGTATGCCAGCAGAGAATGCGGCGATTCAGAATAAGGTACCTCCTGCAAAATGGACCTACGACAACATTGCTTATATGAAAAAGCAAATGGCCGCGATGGGTTTGGCGATTGATTGGTCAAGAGAAGTCGCAACTTGCAGTCCCGATTACTACCGTTGGAATCAATGGCTCTTTTTGAAGATGCTAGAAAAAGGGATTGCCTATCGCAAAACCCAAGTAGTGAACTGGGATCCGATTGATCAGACTGTTTTAGCTAATGAGCAGGTTATTGATGGGCGTGGCTGGCGCTCTGGTGCTTTGGTTGAAAAGCGTGAGATCCCTGGCTACTACTTCAATATCACCGCTTATGCTGAATCTTTATTGGACGGTCTCGAGGACCTAGGTTGGCCAGAGCGCGTCAAGACCATGCAGCAAAACTGGATTGGTAAGAGTAAGGGCGTTCGCTTTTCATTTCAACATGAGATCAAAGGTCATGATGGTCAGTTTATTCAGGATGGCCGTTTATATGTTTTCACGACCCGTCCAGATACGATTATGGGCGTCACCTTTTGTGCCGTTGCTGCTGAGCATCCATTGGCGAGCAAAGCTGTCGCAAGTAATCCAGAGTTGGCGGCCTTTATTGAGAAATGTAAAAAAGGTAGCGTGATTGAAGCCGATCTAGCGACTCAAGAAAAAGAAGGCATGTTCACTGGCCTTTACGTGACACATCCTTTAACAAAGGAACCTATCCCAGTTTGGGTGGGTAACTATGTATTGATGTCTTATGGCGATGGTGCTGTGATGGGCGTTCCCGCTCACGATGAACGTGATTTTGCCTTTGCTCTCAAATATGACTTACCCATCAAACAAGTGATTGCCTTAAAAGGGGCGTCAGCCATGTTCAATCCCACGCATTGGGAAGATTGGTATGCGCAAAAAGATGCTGTTGAGTGTTTGAATAGCGGTCGCTACGATGGGATGTCGCATGAAGAAGCATTTCATGCTGTAGCAGAAGATCTGACTAAGCTTGGTATCGGAGAAATCAAAACTACCTATCGTTTGCGTGACTGGGGCATTTCACGCCAGCGTTATTGGGGTACGCCTATTCCGATTATTCATTGTGGCGATGAGACGCATCCGGGTTGTGGCGCAGTGCCTGTGCCAGAGGCCGATCTACCAGTGGTCTTGCCCGAGGACTGCGTTCCCGATGGCAGTGGTAACCCCCTGAACAAACGTACTGATTTCATCAACGTGAAGTGTCCACAATGTGGCAAGCCCGCTCGGCGTGAGACGGACACGATGGATACCTTCGTTGATTCCTCCTGGTATTTCATGCGCTATACCAGTCCAGATTCGGATTCTATGGTGGATGCTCGTAATGAATACTGGATGCCAATGGATCAATACATTGGCGGTATTGAACACGCTATTTTGCATTTACTGTATGCCCGTTTCTGGACGAAGGTCATGTATGACCTAGGTTTAATTTCTTTTAAAGAGCCGTTCCAAAATCTATTAACCCAGGGCATGGTTCTGAATGAAACTTATTACTCTGAAGATGCCTCTGGTAAGAAAAATTGGCTCAACCCCTTAGATGTTGAATTAAAACTAGACGACAAGGGCCGTCCGCTAGGCGCGAAGCTGAAGGGAGACACTACTGGTGCGCCAGTCATTATTGGCGGCGTAGAGAAGATGTCTAAGAGCAAAAATAATGGCGTTGATCCTCAGTCCTTAATCGATGAATACGGTGCCGATACTGCCCGCTTGTTTACGATGTTTGCAGCGCCACCTGAGCAGCAGTTGGAGTGGTCAGGAGCTGGCGTTGAGGGTGCATCCCGTTTCTTACGCCGTGTTTGGCTCTATGCCAGTAGTCAGGCCCCCATCATCAGTCAGATGAGTAAAGCCGATCGAGTCTTGCCGAGCACTCTATCTGACGCTGAAAAAGAATTGCGTCGCGAAGTGCACGGTATTTTGAAGCAAGCTAATTTTGACTATCAGCGTCGTCAATACAACACGGTTGTATCTGCAGCCATGAAAATGCTGAACTTGCTAGAGCCATTTAAGCTCAATGATGGTAGTTCAGTCAGCGCCCCTGTGTTAGTAGAGTGCATTAGTATTCTGCTACGTATTCTGTATCCAGTTGTGCCGCATATGACCCATGTGCTTTGGCAAGACTTGGCATATACGCTATCTTTCGGCCCTTTATTGGATGCGCCTTGGCCCTCAGTGGACGAGAGCGCCTTAATTCAGACTGAAATCAACCTGATGCTCCAAATCAATGGCAAGTTGAGAGGCGAGATAAGAGTGCCTGCAGATGCCAGCAAAGAGCAGCTAGAAACTTTAGCGCTGCAAAGCGCCCCTGCATTAAAGGCCTTAAATGGCGCTAGCCCCAAAAAAGTGATTGTGGTTCCAGGTCGTCTCGTTAATATTGTGGCTTAATTGATTTAAATATCAGGCAAATGAAAAGAGATCTCAAACACCCTCATCAGGTGGGTTTGCAAAACCCTCTGAGAAGATCTTTGCTGGCGCTGGCAGCAGTATCTCCAGCCATTGCTCTGATGGGGTGCGGTTATCGCATGCGGGGTATGGTGGATGTCCCCTATAAAGCCATAGCGATTACTGGCAATCCTTCACCCCCTCTGCGGGCAGATTTACAAAGAGTGATTTTGACTGGAACCGACACCAAGGTAGCCATCAATCCCAAAGACGCAGACTTGATACTAGAGATCACCAACGATACTTCTGGGCAGGAGGTTTTGGCTTACAACTCAAATGGTCAAATCTCTGCGTACCGCCTCACTATTAGAGCGGGTTTCAGGGCATACGATACTGCGGGAGCTGAAATTGTTCCTGATGCAGAAATCTATATCACGCGTGATTTGGACTTCTCTGTTTCGACGGTTTTAGCATCCGATGCACAGAAGCAACAATTTTTAGGTGTGATGCGCTCCGACTTGGCGATTCAAATTTTGCGTCGAGTTTCTGCTTCCGCTAAAGCACCGCAAGCGAAAAGTTTCTAAGGTTAACGAATATTTCGCATGGTTAAAACCGATGCCTTTCAATCCCATCTCAAATCTTTAACTGCTGCTAGCGCTTTTCATCCGCTATATATCTTTAGTGGAGACGAGCCTTTGCTCATGATGGAAGCGATGGATCAGCTGCGTTCTAAAGCCAGACAGCTAGGCTATATCGAGCGTGAAGTGATGTTACAAGAGCGTGGCTTTGATTGGAGTGCGCTGCTGAATGCTGGGCAAACCATGTCTTTGTTCGGAGATAGGCGTTGGATTGAGCTTCGCATACCAACAGGCAAGCCGGGGCGTGATGGTGCAGAAGCGCTCAAGCAATTCTCGGCGCAGATTGCGTCTCAGTCCAATGCTGACGGACCTGAAACTATCGTTTGTATCGTATTGCCTAGACTGGATATGAAGACCAAGTCCTCTGCTTGGTTTAGTAGCTTGGATGAAGCAGGAATGGCTGTGCAGATTGATTCTTTAGAGCGCAGCTATTTGCCGAGCTGGATTGCAGGGCGCCTCCAAAAGCAAGGACAGAGTATCCAAAGTGGGCCTGAAGGCCAGCGCGCCCTGGAATTTATTGCAGAGCAAGTTGAGGGTAACTTGATTGCTGCTCACCAAGAAATCCAGAAACTGGGACTCCTGTATCCAGCAGGTGAGTTATCTGAAGAGCAGGTACGTTCTGCTATTTTGAAGGTGGCTCGGTATAACGTATTTGAGCTTAGCGAGGCCATGCTGGCAGGAGACTTACCCCGTGTTAATCGCATGCTTGATGGTCTCAAGGGGGAGGGTGAGCCTTTGGTTCTGATCCTTTGGAGCGTAACTGAAGAGCTTCGGCTACTATCTAAGTTAAAGATGGCCAGCGATGCAGGGGAATCTGTGCAGCAGTTGTTGCGAGCCAATCGGGTTTGGGGGAATAAAGAAAGACTTTATCCTGCAGCTTTAAAGCGAGTTCAAAGCTCACGATTACGCCAGGCCGTACAAATTGCTGCTGGCTTAGATCGTCAGTCAAAGGGATTGCAAGCCGCTGAACTTCCTGCAGATCCATGGGATGGCTTGCGTTTAGTTGGTAATTTATTGCGTTAAGAAAAATGAGTAACTCTATTAAGCAGATGATGCAAGAAATTGGTCAAAGAGCTCGAGTGGCCTCGAGGGCGATGGCACGCGCGTCTAGTGAACAAAAAAATCAGGCCTTGCTGCAGATTGCAAAGGCAATTCGTGAGAGTGCTGCAGAAATTTTGCGGGTGAACGCACTCGACGTAGGGCAAGCAAAAGATAATGGTCAGGATGCCGCATTTATTGATCGTCTCACCATGACCTCCAAAACAATTGAAAGTATGGCTTTAGGGTTGGAGCAAATAGTTTCTTTAGCAGATCCGATTGGTCAGCTAAGTGCTCCTCAGAAGCAAGCTTCTGGTATTGAAATTTCCCAAATGCGAGTGCCACTCGGCGTAATCGGCATCATTTATGAATCGCGACCCAACGTCACGATTGATGCAGCAGCGCTTTGCCTGAAGTCGGGTAATGCTGTGATTCTGCGGGGTGGTTCAGAGGCAATTCATTCCAATACGTTGTTAGCAAAAATGATTCAAACGGGTTTAAGTGCTGCAGGCTTACCTCAGGATGCTGTTCAGGTGGTGCAGACAGTCGATCGAGCTGCTGTCGGTGAAATGATCACCATGACTGAATATATCGATGTCATCGTTCCTCGGGGCGGTAAGAGCTTGATAGCCCGCCTAATGGCTGAAGCACGTGTTCCGATGATTAAGCATCTGGATGGTATCTGTCATACCTATATCGATGCAGATGCTGATCTGGCTATGGCTGTGAAGGTATGTGATAACGCTAAAACTCAACGCTATGCTCCATGCAATGCCATGGAGACTTTGTTAGTCAATCAGAGTGTTGCCGATCAAGTATTGCCTACCTTGTGCAAAATTTATCAAGATAAAGGTGTTGAGTTACGGGTCGATACTGCTACCCGTAAGACTCTTGAGTCAGCTGGCTTTAAGGGTTTGGTAGACGCCCAAGAAGAAGATTGGTCTACAGAATATCTGGCCCCAATTTTATCGATCAAAACCGTGGCTAATCTGGATGAGGCAATCAATCATATTGAGCGTTATGGTAGCAAGCATACCGATGCGATTATTACCAAGAATGAAAACCATGCAAATCGTTTTTTACGTGAAGTTGATAGCGCTAGTGTGATGGTCAATGCCAGCACCCGTTTTGCCGATGGTTTTGAATATGGTCTTGGTGCAGAGATTGGAATCTCAAACGATAAATTGCATGCTCGTGGACCAGTAGGTCTTGAGGGCCTCACTTCATTGAAGTACATCGTGATGGGTCACGGTGAGATTCGAACTTAAGATGAAGGGCTAAGCCATGGGCAATGGGTATCTCTGGACCAAAACCATTCATATTGTTTTGATTGCTTCTTGGTTTGCTGGGTTGTTTTACTTACCACGCATCTATGTGAATCTGGCTGAGGAAAAAAATCCCGAAGCCCATGCGCGTCTTTTGGGAATGGCCGATCGACTTTTTCGGTTTATGACAATTTTGGCCATACCAGCACTTTTATGCGGCCTGGTCCTGTGGCTTTACTTTGGGATCGGCAATGGTGATGCATGGCTGCACGCTAAATTATTGTTTGTGATTTTAGTGATTGGCTACCATCATGCTTGCTGGAGCCTCTTGAAAAAATTTCATCAGGGGCGTAACACCCATTCTGGCGTTTGGTTTCGCTGGTTCAATGAGGTGCCAGTTCTGCTGTTGCTGATTGTCACCGCATTGGCAGTGATCAAACCCTAATAACTTTATAGATTGCAGGCCTCATGAGATTTTTTGTAGTTTGTCCTGGAGGCTTAGAAGCTCCTCTTGCGCAAGAGTTAGCAGCGATTGCCGCGCGTCCAGACTCGAAAGCCTTAGGTCATTGGGTGATTGATCCAACACCTACTAGCCCCACAGGTGGCGTTGGTTTAGCCGGCCCGATCTCCGCGGCCATGGCCTTAAACTTGCATTCACGGATTGCTAGCCGCGTCCTTTTGCAGCTTGCTGAAGCGCCTTATCGACAAGAAGAAGACTTGTATCGCCTGACACATGGTTTGGCGTGGGAGGATTGGTTTACTCATGAGCAAACCTTACGCGTAGATGTGACTGCACATCGTTCTCCCTTGAAGAGTCTCAATTTTGCAACCCTGAAAGTGAAAGACGCTATCGTTGATCGACTCCGTGAGGTATCAGGTGATCGCCCCAGTATTGATACCGCATTTCCGGATGTACGCGTGCAAGTCCATTTGACTGCGACCCAAATGACGATCTATCTCGACACTTCAGGTGAGGCTTTGTTTAAGCGGGGTTGGCGCGATGAGAAGGGTGATGCTCCCTTGAAGGAAAACTTGGCCGCGGGTATTTTGTCGATTACGGGCTGGCAGCCTTCCCAAACCTTATTTGATCCAATGTGCGGAAGTGGCACCTTCTTAATTGAAGCTGCGCAAATTGCGCTTGCGATTCCTCCGGGTGGAATTCGGGCTGGTTTATATGGAGAGGATGCTAAGCCAAGCAAGTTGGCCTATCGCCCTTTAGTCACTTCGGAGCATGGTTTTGGCTTTCAGCGTTTGAAGCCCTTTCAAGTCAGTAGTGAGCAAAAGAAATGGTCTGATTTAAAAGAGTCTATAAAAACAGAGATGTTAGATAAGCGCAAACAATTTCCAACAGCAGAATCTTTGCGCATTAGCGGTGGAGATATTAATGAAAAACTGGTCGCCATGTTTAAGGGCAATTGGCAAAGAGCCCAACTGCCTGATATGCCAGTAGTTCGCCAAATTGATGCCATGGCAAGTAAGCCTCCTGGCGATCTACAGAATCCAATCATGTTGCTGAACCCCCCTTATGGAGAACGTCTTGTCATTAAGGGTGGCAGAGGGCGATCCGGTGTTGATGCAGAACAGGCTGAGCCAGAGGATCGCTTCAGTCAAAATCTTGAAACTGGCAGACAGATTGCAAAACGCTCCAGTCGTGAGTCGTTGAAGCGGCTCCAGGCAGAAGAAGAGCAGGATCCGGAGTTTGTTGAGTTCTTGCGTCAATTTGGCCAGCATTTGAAAGATGCTTTTGGTGGCTGGAATGTTTTTGTTCTCACCGCTGATATGGCGCTACCAGGTCAACTCAGAATCAAAGAGTCCAAGCGGACCCCATTATTTAATGGCCCTCTAGAGTGCCGTCTCTTTAAATTTGAGATGCATTCCAAAAAGGCCTGAGCCTATTTTGTGGCAATAGTGAATAATTGAGTTAAATCAAACCGAAAGATGGAGTGAGTAATGGAATTGAAGACCTATATGTGCCTGATTTGTGGGTGGGTTTACGACGAAGCGGCGGGCTGTCCTGAAGAGGGAATTGCTCCAGGCACTTTGTGGAAAGATGTACCAATGAATTGGACATGCCCAGAGTGCGGCGCTCGTAAAGAAGATTTTGAAATGATGGCTATTTAATCGCCCATAGGAATTGATCGTGGGACAAAACGAAGTTTTATTCGAGCGTGCACAAAAAGTGATTCCAGGGGGTGTGAACTCTCCGGTACGAGCATTTCGTCAAGTGGGTGGTACTCCACGCTTTGTCAGCAGAGCTAGTGGACCGTATTTTTGGGATGCGGATAATAAACGCTATATCGATTTGATTATGTCCTGGGGGCCAATGATTGCGGGACATGCTCATCCGGAAATTATTGAAGCCGTTCAAAAAGCAGCAACAACCAGTTTTAGTTTTGGCGCTCCGACAGAGGGCGAAATTGAATTAGCGGAACGAATTTGTAGTTTGATGCCCAGTATTGAGCAGATTCGAATGGTATCGAGCGGGACTGAAGCAACAATGAGTGCTTTGCGATTGGCGCGTGGCTATACCGGGCGCGATCTGATAGTGAAGTTCGAAGGTTGCTACCACGGTCATGCGGACAGCTTGTTAGTGAAGGCGGGCTCTGGCTTACTCACTTTTGCTGACTCTACTCAGAATGCACCCTCTTCAAGCGGTGTGCCACAGGATGTCGTGAAGCACACCTTAGTGCTACCTTACAACGACACAGCGGCATTAGAAGCTGTTTTTCAGAAGCAGGGCAATCAGATTGCGGCGGTTATTCTGGAGCCTATTGCCGGTAATATGAATTTAATTAAAGCTAAACCAGAGTTCTTAGCTGCTGCCAGAAATCTGACTAGTCAACATGGTGCTGTATTGATTTACGACGAGGTGATGACTGGCTTTAGGGTTGGTTTAGGTGGTGCACAGTCACTGCAGTGTATTACTCCTGATCTCACTTGCTTAGGGAAGGTGATGGGAGGTGGCATGCCGATGGCGGCCTTCGGCGGCAAGAAAGAGATCATGTCCAAACTTGCTCCTCTAGGCGCTGTGTATCAGGCCGGTACGCTATCGGGCAATCCTGTTGCAGTAGCGGCAGGATTAAAAACTCTAGAGATCGTCTCGAGAGAAGGTTTTTATGAGTGCTTAGCTGGACAGACTCAGAAGCTCATGTCGGGCTTAAAGATGGCAGCAGATCAAACTGGTATTCCTTTTGCTGTTGATAGCGTGGGTGGGATGTTTGGTTTTTACTTCACATCGGCTGTACCAAGTTCATTTGCTGAAGTGACTCAATCCAATATTGAGGCGTTCAAACAATTTTTTCATGCCATGCTCGACGAAGGGGTATACCTAGCGCCCTCAGCTTATGAAGCGGGATTCACTTCCATTACGCATGACAATGCCGTTGTAGAACAGATTATCAATGCGGCACAAAAGTCTTTTCAGAAGATCCAAAAGTAAAGCGCTTTACATCCGCATCGGATGATCGTAGCCAGGCACTTGAATGAGTTGAAGTTTGCGAGCGCTTTTGCCTGACTCTGGAATTTCAAGAGCACTCAGCTTGCCACCCCAAACACAGCCGGTATCTAGACAGATGACATTGGAGCGTTTGAGTAGTCCAAGGGTAGACCAATGGCCGAAATAGACTAAGGCATCCTGGGTTTTACGCTTGGGAACCATGAACCAAGGCACGTAACCTTTAGGCCCTGCTTTTAATCCCTCTTTACTCGCAAATTCCATGCGACCCGTCGGAGTACAGAATCGTAAGCGAGTTAAGGCATTGGTAATCACGCGCAGGCGCTCGTAACCTTTGAGCGAATTGCTCCACTTTGTAGGAGTGTTGCCATACATATTGGCCAAGAAATCTTGATATGTTTTTTTACGAAGTGCTTTCTCTACTTCCTGCGCACATTCAATGGTTTGGTCGATGGTCCACTGTGGCAGCACACCAGCATGCACTGCCAGGATTTTGCCGTGATTGAGGGCTAATGGGCGGTTACGCAGCCAATGAATTAATTCCTTACGATCAGGCGCCGCCAAAATTTTGTCTACGGTGTCGAGCCCACGTGGCTTGCGAATGCCTGCATCAATTGCTAATAGATGAAGATCGTGATTGCCGAGTATGCATTCGATACGACCTTTTTCTTGTAAGCGTTTGAGATAGCGCAAGCTTCCCAATGAATCAGGGCCACGATTCACTAAGTCCCCTAAAAAAATCGCCTTAGATTTTGCAGGCAACTTGCTCACCAATTTTTTGAGAGAAGGGGTGCATCCCTGGATGTCACCCACTGCAAAGATTTTGCTCATGCCGCATTCTAAATCTGAATCAGAAAATCATCAGAGACTAAGCTGGCTTTTTAACTACGCTGTAACGAATGAGCGTTTTTTTGCGAGCCTCATCATGATCAACAACCGGTAATGGGTAGTCGCGTCCCAGTAGTAACCCGGCAGCTTCTAATTCAATATGACCCGCTAGCCAAGGCGCATGAATTGACTTATTTGAAAGCTTTTCAAGTTGTGGAAGATAGCGTCGAATAAATTTACCCTCGGAGTCAAATTTTTCAGACTGGGTAATGGGGTTGAAAATCCGGAAGTAGGGCTGTGCATCACAACCGGATGAAGATGCCCATTGCCAGCCACCATTATTGGACGATAGCTCAAAGTCATTCAGGTGTTCGGCAAAATAGGCCTCACCCCAGCGCCAGTCAATTCCAAGATCTTTAGTCAAAAAGCTGGCTACAACCATACGGAGTCGATTGTGCATGTATCCACTTTGATTGAGTTGCTGCATAGCTGCATCAACCAAGGGGTAGCCTGTTTTGCCCTCGCACCATGCGGTAAAGAGTTTCTTGGCAGTAGCACCACTTTCCCAGACAATTTTGTCGTAGTCCGGTTTGAATGCCTCACCCTTTGCGAGGCGAGGATGATTAGCCAGAATCATGAAATAAAAATCACGCCAGATGAGTTCACTGAGCCAAATGGTTGCACCCATACTGCCTGCCAACATACGACGATGGGCTTCGCGGACCAAGCCGCGAATCGACAGCATGCCAAAGCGAAGGTGCGTTGAGAGATAGCTGACACCTTTGATCGCCGGAAAATCTCGACCCATCTGATATTGATCAATGCGGTGTAAAAAATCTTCCAGAAAATGTTCTCCACCTGCTGCCCCTGGAGGGAGATAGGTTTCAATACCGGTTTTCACAAACCCCATCGATTCTAATGATGGGATGCCTTGATTGAGCTTTGCTGGAATCGCGCCATATTGCCCTTTTCTAGCGCTGCAGTCATAAGGCTCCAGATCTTTTGCTTGTAGAGTCTTGAGCCAATTATTTTTATATGGAGTGAAGACTGAGAAAACCGTATTGGAATTAGTCAGAATTTCTTTCTTCTCGAAAATGACTTGATCCTTGAAGCTCTCAAAGGCAATCCCTGATTTTTCAAGAGTAGATTGAATGAGTTCATCGCGCGCAATGGCCGCTGGCTCGTAATCATGGTTAGCGAAAACTGTTTCAACACCAAGCTCTTTGGCAATTTGAGGAATGCATTCTGTTGGCTTACCAAATTGAACAATGAGTCCGCCACCTTGCTTTCGGAGTGCTTGATCAAGTTGTTCAATACCTTGCCAAATGAAGTCGACTCGGCGATCAGGCTTCAATCCTTGGGCATTTAAGCCTTGTTTAAGCAGAGGCGAGAGAATGGTGACATCAAAGATAAAGGCCACCCAAACTTGTTGGCTGCTCTTCAGGGCATGATGGAGGGCCGCATTGTCATACAGGCGGAGGTCACGACGGAGCCAAACAAGTGCTTTTTGCATAGTGAGTATCTTAGGGCCTATTGGTAAAAAGCGCTGAAAGAGGGTCGATATTCTGTAAAATGACCCTATATGACTTCGGCCAATCAAGCTTCCCCAGCTTCAGACCCAGCGTCTCCGATCTCCTTTTCTGCAGACCATTTAGCCAATCAGTTTTTAATCGCGATGCCAGGCATGCTGGACCCCAATTTTGCGGGTTCGGTCATCTATCTTTTTGATCATACTGAGCGAGGCGCGATGGGCCTGGTGATTAATCGACCCACCGAAGTGGATCTGGCTAGCCTCTTTGACCGAATCGAGCTTAAGCTGGAGATAGCCCCCTTGCTGGAGCAGCCTGTTTATTTTGGTGGCCCAGTCCAGATAGAGCGCGGCTTTGTGCTGCATGAGACTCTTGCTGAAACCGCTTACCGTTCCTCATTGGTTGTTCCTGGTGGGCTAACGATGACGACATCCAAAGATGTTTTAGAGGATGTTGCCAGTGGGAATGGGCCCAAGCGATTTTTGATGACCTTAGGTTATGCCGGCTGGAGCTCTGGTCAGCTTGAGGAAGAAATCTCTTTAAATGGCTGGATGAACGTCCCAGCATCCCAAGATCAAATTAGCGACATCATTTTTGATACCCCTTCAAGTCAACGTTACGAGAGAACCATGGGGCGTCTGGGCTTTGATATCTCCCATCTCTCAGGAGAGGCAGGTCATGCCTAGTCCGCTCACAGTGATGGGATTTGACTATGGCACACGCAGAATCGGGATTGCGATCGGAAACACATTGAGCTGTACCGCGCAGGCTTTGGCCGTGGTTGCCCGAGACAATGAGGACGCGCGTTTTGCAGAAATTGAATCTTTGCTCAAAGAGTGGACACCTAATCTCTTGGTGGTTGGGCTGCCAACCCATCCAGATGGTGCAGAGCACGAGATGACCGCCAAAGCTAAGCGTTTTGGTAACCAACTATCTGGCCGGTTCAAATTACCGGTGGAATGGGTAGATGAGCGCTATAGCTCGGTAGTTTTGGAGAATGATTCCAAGATGCGGGACAATTTGGATGCACATTCTGCGACACTGCTCTTGGAGCAGTATTTTGCAGAGCGTTCCTTTACCGGAAATTAATGATGACGAATGCTGAAGACTTATACGCCAAGCTGTTAAAGAATCTGCAAGCGCGCAAAGATACTTTTGAATTAGCTGGCCTGGCAATGGGTGGTGCTTGGATTGCAGAGCGCCTAGCACGCGACTTAGCCTTGCCGCATTACGGTGTGATTAATGTCGCCTTTCACCGTGATGACTATGCAGAGAAGGGTATGACTGCATTGCGAACTGCCAGCACAATGCCTACGCACTTACCTTTCGAAGTAGCGGGCGCCCATATTATTTTATTAGACGATGTCTTATTGACTGGTAGAACAGTTCGGGCAGCATTGAATGAATTATTTGATTTTGGTCGGCCTGCAAGTGTTGAATTAATGGTCTTAGCAGATCGAGGTAAGCGTGAATTACCAATAGGCGCTGATTTTGTGGGTGAAAAAGTGAACATTCCGGATTACCAAATCTTAGTGCTTGATAAAAATACTACAGGACACTTTAGCTTTCAAATTGAGGAGCGTGCTTCATGAGTGAAGTTAAACAGACCGTGAATCAATTGAATACCGAAGGCAATTTGAGACACCTTCTAACGCTTGAGGGTTTGCCTAAAGAGCAGATCATTCACATACTAGATACAGCCCAACAATTTGTGAGTGTGACCGATCCGGCTAGGGAGGTCAAAAAGGTTCCCTTGTTGCGGGGTAAGAGCGTTTTCAACCTTTTCTTTGAGAACTCTACCCGTACCCGTACGACTTTTGAAATTGCTGCTAACCGCTTATCGGCTGATGTCATTAACCTGGATATTTCAACTTCGTCCACCGCAAAAGGCGAGAGCCTATTGGATACGATTGATAACTTAGTTGCGATGCAGGCGGATATTTTTGTCGTACGCCATAGTGTTTCTAAAGCCCCAATTGAGATAGCGCAACATGTTCCTGATCATGTGCACGTTGTAAATGCAGGAGATGGCAGTCATCAACACCCGACTCAGGGCTTGTTGGATATGTATACGATGCGGCACTTTAAGAAAGATTTCAAAGGCCTTAAAGTGGCGATCATTGGCGACATCGTTCATAGCCGTGTGGCTAAGTCGAATATTTTTGCCTTGCGTACTCTGGGCTGTGAAGACATTCGTGTGATTGGCCCAGAAAGTCTGTTGCCAAAAGACCTCGATATGTTGGGTGTGAAAGTCTTTCACAGTATGGAGGAGGGCATAAGGGGTGTTGATGTTGTGATGACACTACGGATTCAGAAAGAACGCATGGAAGTAGGTCAGGTGCCAGAAGGAGAGGCCTTCTTTAAACAGTATGGATTAACCCCCGCCAGATTGGCTCTTGCTAAACCGGATGCGATTGTGATGCACCCGGGCCCCATGAATCGCGGTGTTGAGATTGATTCTGCCGTAGCAGATGGACCTCAATCTGTCATCCTAAACCAAGTGACTTTTGGTATCGCAGTGCGTATGGCAGTGATGTCTATTGTGGCTGGTAACTAATCTGTATTTAGTAAAGCTAGCCTAATCATGTCTGTAAATCAGCGCTGGCTCATTTTGTCGCACGGCTTCAATATGGATGGTCGTGCAGCCAGCCAAACGATTACCGACAAAATCCCCTATTTACTAGAAGCTGGTATTAAGCCAACCGTCTTTAGTGCAATCACGGGTATCGCAGATCAGCGCTTTCCTCATCGACAATTTCTTGCTTGGGGCCCATCGGCTTTTCGCTTTGACTTTCGTCATTGGTTTGCCAATCAGCATGGACGCGGAATAGCCTACAAAATCATCACTGGCTTGATCTCGATTCTCTTATCGCCATTCATTGCTCTAGAGAAATTCTGCCTGGGTTATTCAAGTCAGTGGTCTTGGGCTATGCCTGCTTTTCTGCATGGGCTTCAATTGATTCGATCTGAGCAAATAGACGTGGTCTATAGCACGGGTGGCGCCTGGTCTGCGCATCTAGCTGCTTTATGGTTAAAGAAAGCTACTGGTGTGAAATGGTTAGCAGAGATTCATGATCCGATGGTGATTCGCAGTAGTCCTGAAGATATTGGTACTGCGATACCTAAAAATCGTGATGCACGTTTTAGGCAATATTTAGAGCGCCAAATGATTCATCATGCTGATCATGTTTGGTGGTTTACCGAAGGCGCACTGCATTATGCAAAACAACGTAACCCGCTATTAAATACAGTAGGGCATGCTCATGGCTTTGTAGTCTTACCTGGAGCTGAGCCCCCTGGGGGTTTAAGTGCCGCAAAGCCACATGGTTACTCAAATAAGCTCAACCTATCTCATTCTGGCTCTTTGGCTAACGATCGCTCTCTATCTGTCATTCTGCAAGCTTTGAATGGACTCCTGAAAAAATATCCTGAAGCGAGGAACGATATTCGTATTCATGCTTATGGAGCGGCACTGGATTCTTTAAGTGTTGAAAAGATTAAAAAAGGGGGATATGGGGATGTATTGATTGCTCACGGCCGCCTTGAAAAAGATCCCCAGACAGGAAAATCAGGCCGCGAGCGTGTGGTTGAAAAAATGCAGGAAGCAGATGTATTGATTCTGTTGCATGGCAATGATGAGTGGTGCGCAGAATACATTCCCTCCAAGTTTTATGAATATCTTTGGACGGGGAGACCCATTTGGGGCATTACGCATCACAACCCACAGCTTGATGCAATGCTCCTCGAGCGCGGTGCTTACTTGAGTCAAGTAGGGAATGAGCTGGAGATTGAAGCGACTTTAGAGAAAATCTGGTTGGATTGGAAGAATCAAGGCCTAATAGAGCCGAAGTGGCAGCCCTTGGGGGTCGATCAGGCAGTTGTTAGAATCTTGGCAGAAACAAAATAAATAGAGAATCCATTGAAAGACCTCGTTCTTTACTGCAAAACTTATAGCCGAGATTTCCTCAGGGTAAAGCGTCTACTCGCCTCAATTAAACGATTCAATATTGAGAATATTCCTGTTTACATCTCTACTCCAGAGATGGAGCGTAGCGGATTAGAAGGTGTTCTAGGTAATAACTTTGTATTTCATTGGGTCTCAGACGAATCTATCGTAGCCGCTAACCCAAAGCTTCCCTTGGGAATTGAAAAGGGTCGATCAGGCGGATTGGCTCAACAGGCTATCAAGGCTGAGTTTTGGCGCCTGGGCATCTCTGAAAACTATGTATGTCTCGATTCAGACTGCATTTTTATTAAAAACTTCAGACATTCTGATTTCATTGCTACCGATGGAAATCCCTACACAGTTATTTATCAGAATAAAGAATTTTTTCAGCTAGCCAAAAATCGCGGTCATGACAAAGTGATTAACAATTTAGTAAATGAGGGCAATACTGTTAAGGCGCTTTTTGATCGTAATGGCCCAAATTATTATTGCCCTTGCCCCCCATTTATTTGGTCAGCCAAAGTATGGGCCTCTTTGGATCAGCAGTATCTGCAACCCCGGGGATTAAGCTTTTGGGATATCTCTACCAAGGATCACCCAGAGACTCTGCTCTATCTTGAAGCCTTGCTGAAATATCAGGCAATTCCTTTATATCCTATTGAGCAGCTTTTTAGAATTTATTACTACGATTGGCAATACTTTTTGCTTAGACGATTAGGTGAGCAAGAGGTAAATCTGAGTACAAATTATTTGGGCGTAATTTATCAGTCAAACTGGGACTCTGATCTCGATTACGGGATCCCAGCAAAGTCATTGCCTTCAAGACTCCTCAGAAAAGCCAAGCGCTTAGTTCGATATCTCCAAAGCTATTTTTAATGACTTCAGAAATACAAATTCTAGTAATTTCCTTGAGGCGTTCGCCGGATCGAAGAGAGAAGGTAAGACAGGAATTATCAAAAATCAACTTACCCTGGGAATTTTTAGATGCGGTCGATGGTTCACAGATGTCATTGCTCCCACCACAATATAAGCCTGCCAAGGTAAAGCGTCTACAGGGCTACCCTTTGACTGCAAACGAAATTGGTTGCTATCTTTCCCATATGAAAGCTTGGCAACGCTGTGTTGATCAGAACCTTCCTACTTTAATTTTGGAGGATGACTTTACTTTGGTCGCTGACTTTGAGAACCATTTAAAGACTCTATTGGAGAACTCAGACCGCTGGGATTTGTTAAGACTACAGGGGCTCTATGAGGTTCCCTATAACAAAGTAAGTCAAATTGGAAAGTTGGTAATTGCTAAAAATCAAGGCGATGCTGTTGGTGCAACTGGATATTTAGTTAAGCCAGAAATTGCTCAAAAGTTAATAGATGCTTCCCATGAAATATATGAACCAGTAGACCATTTTTTAGAGCATCATCAAAAACACCACATGTACTATCTTGCAGTTAGACCTTATTTGATCGATATCGCAAGAGTGAAATCTACGATAGATGATCGCTCTGAAAGAGAGCCTATAAAGGGATTTGCAAAACGAATGCGCTCAATGTATAGGGCAATTGATAGGGTCATGAGTAGGGATCCCTGGTTTCCTCGGCGCTAAGGAATCACCTTCGAGATGTCTAATTCATTTCATATTCAGTATCGCCCTGATATCGATGGACTTCGGGCAATCGCTATTATTTTAGTAATCCTTTTTCATGGCTTCCCAATGTTTTTTCAGGGGGGATTTATTGGAGTCGATGTTTTTTTTGTTATTTCAGGGTACTTAATTTCTACAATTATTTATGCTGATTTAGTGGCTAAACAATTTAGTTTTAAAGAGTTTTATGCCAGAAGGGTTCGAAGAATTTTCCCAGCTCTTTTGGCAGTATTGTTTAGTGTATTTATTTTTGGGTGGTTTTATTTAACCCCTAGAGAATATGAAACATTGAATCAAGAGATTGCCGGGGGAGCTGCCTTTTTCTCGAATTTCATTTTCTGGCGGCAAAGCGGCTATTTTGATATTGCTGCTGAAAAGAAGCCGCTGCTCCATTTGTGGTCTTTAGCAGTTGAGGAACAGTTCTATATATTTTGGCCATTGATTCTATGGGGCGCGAGCAAGTTAAGGGCGAACCTGCTTCAAATAACACTGTTTATTCTCCTTGCTTCTTTTGGCCTTAACATTTTTTATAGCCATGTCGATCCGGTGGGGGATTTTTATGCTCCCTACACCCGGTTTTGGGAGTTGCTAATAGGCGCAACATTGGCTTGCTTTAATCTAACCCATCTTAAAAAAATTGCTACCACTCAATCGGTAAAAGATACATATTCAATTATTGGAATGGCTTGCATCGTCTGTTCTGCGATGATGTTCAATAAATCTCTGGCATTTCCTGGATGGTTTGCATTGGTGCCATCGTTAGGCGCTGCACTTCTTATTTATTCAGGCCAGGATGGAATTGTTAACCGAGTGGTTCTCAAAAATAAGCTTGTAGTCTGGGTGGGTCTTATCAGCTATCCGCTGTATCTTTGGCATTGGCCAATATTTTCTTTGGCACGCATTTATTTTAATGCCGCTCTAAATTTTAAGGAAACTCTTTTAGCGATCATGACCGCTACTTTTCTATCATGGGCTACATATCAGTTGATTGAAAAACCAATTAGAAAAAGTCATCGAGGTAGTGCAAAAATATTTTTCTTGGCTTTGCTGATGGGGTTGATGGGGACCATGGCTTATTTTGTTAAAGAAGGTGGTGGATATGCCTCGCGATTTCCAGTAAAGCCATTACAAAGAGTTAGCCAATTAACCGGTTGCGACAACGTTGTGAAAGACGGCGTTCTATATCCTTGTACATTTGGGAATCTTCATGCTGAAAAAATAGTATTAATTTATGGCGATAGTCATGCTGGACATCTCACTAACGCTCTAAATTACGCTTTGGGCGATCGAGTTAAATTCATTTTTTTGGGATATGGCGATTGTTTGATGTCTGATACAGAAGGCGCTGATAAAGATCAGTTATGTCAGTTAATGTGGGATCAAGTGAGAAAATTGAGGCATGAGCAGTTATATGCTGTAATTCATGCACAGCGTTGGGGTGATATGCAGCCAGATATATTAAAGATGCGCATGAAAAAAGTATTTGAAGTTGTAGGTTTGTCGCCTAAAAAAATTGCTATCGTGGGATCAATTCCAAGTGTTGATTTGGACTGCTCCATTGCAAACTACTATATCCCTGCTAGAAACAGAAAGTGTTCCGTTTATGAGGATCAGATTCAAGCAAATCAAAATTTTGTTCTTAATACAAAAGGTTTACCAAAACCAAATAATCTCATTTTTGTTTACCCTTATGAAAAGCTTTGCCCTCAAGGGATCTGTAAAGTGATTGAGGGATCAACCTCAAATTATTGGGATGATGCCCATATGAGTCGGGACGGGGCTCTCATGTCAATCCCAGATCTCATTCAGTATTTGAAACAATAGCTTAGGAATTCACGCCCTGATCAACACTGCTATCGTTTCTCCAGCAGCTGAGGGGAGTGATATTGCTCAGTGCAACCGGGAATAGTGCATTCATCCGAAGTTGAAAATCTCGATCTGAAAAATGCACAAGTCGTTCAGATTTATCTGGGTAATATCCACCGATAATTTCCCAAGCGGCTTTATAAAAGCAGCTACCCGAATGAGTCATATTGATATCGTTATATTTAGAATATTCCAGTACTTTTTCGGGAGGCCTAAAGTCAATTTCAATTTGATCGAGAGGGCAGATTTTCTGAATTGTCTTAGGGATACTGGCTAATTGATCACTAGAAAAGTGAAGGGAATGTCCCCCAAGTAAGGCCGCTTGAGGATATTTTCCTAATAGATGAATAGCAGCCTCAATAGAATCGTGCATCAGGTAGTCATCATCATTCAGAATCATGATGAGATCACAAAATGAATATTCAATTCCCTTATTAAGGCTTGCAGCTTGACCAAGATTCTTTTCATTGGTGAGAAGAATTAATTCAGCATTAGTTTGGCTTTGGTACTCTCGAATCAGTTCCTTTAGTATCTTTTCACTTGTATCAGGCGAGTAATCGACCACAAAAATGACTTGCTTAGGAGCTAGGGTTTGGAGCTTAATGCTCTCAAACATTTCCTTGAGAAAAGGTGCATGTCCGTAGCAGGGAACAACGATAGCTATTTTTGGGTTGGGCGATTTGAACAGATGTGGTTTGAGGGCATCTTTTTTACTCTTGATAAAAGCGCGAACTTTTCTTTGAGATATTTCTGGTTTAAGCCGAGCTTTAATAGCCTTTCGTAGATGTCTATGGATTTGCTTGAGGAATTGGTAAATCGAGTTCATTATTCAGATTTGTATTTCATGGGTAAAGGTAAAATATCTCTTGTGAATCAATATTGGGCTCAAAGATGATTAATATAATCTATAGGTTATGCGAAGTCGAAATGGCTCCCCCATTTAGGAGTAAACGGCTCCCCTGGTTCTCTAAGCTCAATTGTCTACAGTCCTTTTTGGAGTCCTTAGAGTATTCAAAGGAATATGTATCGAGTGTAACCTTTGTTCATGATGGCCCTGAGGGTCTATTAATTAAGGCAATTCCTGAGCAATTTCCAATTGTGAGGATCAATGCTTGTAGTAACGAAGGCAGCTTATTGGCAACTTATGACCTTGCAAAATCTATTTCTGGTGATATTTACTATGCTGAGGATGACTATCTTCACTTACCGCAGTCAATTAAACTGATTGCCTTGGCGCTCCCCACTCTGGGTCTAGTTACCGGCTACGATCATGAGGATCGTTATGTACGTGACGATGATTTGAGTTACGGCAAGGAAAAAATTTGTTTTGATATCCCTAGCCAGCATCATTGGCGAACTGCTGAATCAACCACTTGTACTTTTGCTATTAGTGCAGCAATGCGCCCAAGGGTACAGCCATTTGCAGATAAATTTAAGCTAATTGATCGTACTCTATTCAGAAAACTCTATAAAAAAGGGATTCGCTTGTGGACGCCCATACCAGGTCTGGTAACCCACGTTGATACCGCTTTGGCACCCGGTATTGATTGGGTTGCATTTAATGAGCAGATGGCTCGTAACCGCACTGCCAAAAGTTCTAGCTAGTAGCAGATTGTAGAATTTGCAGTAAGAATGCTTTGAATGGCTCTAGTGAAGGCGAGTTGGTTATCAATGCTTGCGATTGATATTTTTCTAGACTCTTTGAGTCACTCAGTATTGCTTCTAAACCTTCAAAATCTGTTGCAAAGAAGGGCAGGAGATTAATGAATGCATTTGGATTAAAGTCAACGGCCACATTCTCATCAGTCCAAGTAATCGGTAAGCATCCAGAATAAAAAGCCTCTGGAATTTTCTCTGTGTAGTAGCCAGGGTAAAGACCATTCTCAGGACAGATATTAAAAGTATATTGATTTAGAACATCCCGCTTCAAGAATCCGCTGGAATGGTGGTTCTTAATAACCTCGTTAAAGTGCGCACCAACACCTTGAACAGGAATCATTTTGCCGATTGCTTTATAGATTGAGGCTCGAGGCTCGCGTAAGTGGGAGGAAAGAAGCACTCCTGTACCCCCCTTTTTCAGAAATCTATCTCCTAGCGGTCTTTTGAGTTTAGTTAGAGTCAGAAGTTCTCCATAACGCGGATTTAGATTGCCGCTTATGCCCTCATGAGTCCAATCAATCATTTCCATCCAATATGGAAGGCGAAAATGATTTTCAGAATCTATCCCAAGATCAAAAGAAATAGAGTAGTCCGCTTTAACAAAATCATGTCGAACATTTTCTTGAGTATGAAAGAGGGTCAATGCAGATGATTGAGACCAGCGCTTGTTAGTGCTGATCTTTTTATCAACAGTTGCAACCATAGGTCTGAGAGGTTTGGGGCACCAGTAGTAGGGCTTCTTTTTAATATCCACAAAAGGCCCGAATATCTGCATCTGCGCTTGACCAGGTTTAACCCACTCAATTTGATAGCCCAGATGACTAATCACCAAGGGCACTAGGCTTGCTTGAAAGTCATGCGGTGTACCTTGAGTTGAGATTCGAATATTTTTCATGAGAGCATTATCAATGCTGGTTAGTCGGGATACTGCACTAATTGCCAAGGCAATTTTCTGGTAAAGGCGCTTTTTAGCTTCTTCTTAGCGAGATGATAGTAAAGCTTGCCATGAGACTTGCCATGGAGGACATTTTCTACAAAGTGTAAGAAGGAAGTATCAATGGAATGGATTTCAGAGGCATTTTCAACCAGCTTAGTCCAGTCATAGATATTGTGGGTTGCGGGATAGATTTCAATAGTCTTTAGATTGGCAGAATTACTGATCATTAACGGGTAAGTATTATTGCCAGACTCAGTTCTGCAGATCAGCATATAGGGCTGATTATCAGGGTTAAGTTGTTTAAAAAGAGCTTCTGATTTTGGTCCTGGTGGGACCGCAGACTTACTCCAGCGATATTCGAAGGGAACCGCATATTCTTCGTAAAAAGATTCATCAAAACGTTTGATATCAATATGATGAATGCCAATAGTTTGATAGCTTGCATTGAGAAAATTAGCTAATTGCCTTGCTTCACGGCCACTGGTAACGACCGTAGGAAATATATTGCTTGAGCTTTGTAGCATCCAGGTTATTGAGTGGAAGTATTGAGGCAAGCAAGCCAGGTGATAACGAATGTTGGGATTATTTTCTGCAAGTGTTCTCATTAATCCTAAGCAGATTAAGTTATCTCCCAGACCAAAGTGTGCCTCAAGCAGCACAACATTTTTTTTGCGGCGCGAGAAGAGATGCTTTAGAGCACGCTTAAAATTAGATTGATGAAAGGCATTAAACATATTTATTAGAATTCTTTTTCAATAGAGAGGGCAAGAAGATTTTAAAGAAATACGGAATGCTCACTTTAATAAAATAGGGTTTTGCTCTTTCCCATTTTTCAAAGCTGATGAAGTCATATTGATTGGAGAGAGCTTCGGCTTTCTTATTACTCAGAAATGCCACATGATTTATCAATGTATTGCCAAGACGCCACCAAGGCCTATCGCTATAAATGACTTCATCTTGATAGTGGTGAGAGATAAAAGTTCCGAGTGTTTCATATTCGCTGAAGCTATTGGGTTTATCAAAATCAATATTATTTAAAATTGCGTCTACCCAATTGACCTGAAATTTATTCTCTAGGGTGGAGCAAAAGGAATCAAACCAGACTACTTTTATAGGAAAGCATTGAGCAATAAAAGAAAAAGAAACTTTTTTATCGAGCCCGGTGAGTTTTTTAATCGTTTCAAAGTAGGGCTGATGATTCTCAATACTCTTGTAGTAAATCAACTTGCTGTCTTCAGATATAAATTGCAGTTGATTGATTGGCGCAGTGTCAGCATCCCAAATCAACACAATATCGTTCGGCGCATTATCTTCAATAGCGAGTAACTTTATAAATTGCTGTAAATACCAGCCAAATTGACTTTTCTTATTATCGGGGAGGAGTTTTGCAAGCTTCTGACTAAAAAGTTGGGTGTAGCGTGATTCACCGATGACTTGAAATTGAGGGGGTGATTTTTTGATAAATTCCTCAACCTCCTTATCTGGAACAATTACCCTGTATTGTTTTGACGCAATATTACGCACAATGAAGGCGGAAGTGACTTCCCATGCCTCTATGTCTTTCAGGCAGCAAACAGAGATGAGATCAGTTATTTGCGGGGTGGTTTCAGGCATAATTTGCATGATAAACCTTAATAAATTGGGCTACTAGCAATGATATTGGTGACCGGTGGTGCTGGCTTTATTGGCGGTAATTTCGTCTTGGACTGGTTGGCTGATCCAAGTGCTGAAGGCATTATCAATCTTGATAAATTAACCTATGCGGGTAATTTGGCCACTTTAGATTCACTTAAAGATGATGCCCGCCATATTTTTGTTCATGGCGATATCGCTGATAAAGTCTTAGTCACAAAACTTTTCAGTCAATATCAACCTCGCGCTATCGTTAATTTTGCTGCCGAGAGTCATGTGGATCGTTCGATTCATGGTCCAGCCGAGTTCATTCAGACTAATATCTTGGGCACATTTAATTTGCTGGAATGCGCTCGTGAATATTGGAATAAGTTAGACGAAAAAGCACAAAAGCAATTTCGTTTTCATCATGTCTCAACCGATGAAGTTTATGGTTCGCTATCCCTCGCAGATCCTGCATTTACCGAAACTAATCCTTATGAGCCCAATAGTCCTTATTCTGCTTCTAAAGCAGCCTCTGATCATTTAGTGCGCGCTTGGTTTCATACCTATGGCTTCCCAGTCGTAACAACTAACTGCTCGAATAACTATGGTCCTTATCATTTCCCTGAAAAATTAATTCCTCTAGTCATTCTCAATGCACTCGCAGGTAAGTCTTTGCCGATTTATGGGGACGGTCAACAAATTCGCGACTGGTTGTATGTTGGGGATCATTGTTCAGCAATCCGTGAGGTTCTGGCCAAGGGTAAATTGGGCGAAACTTATAACATTGGTGGCTGGAATGAAAAGCCCAATATCGAGGTGGTAAAGACAATCTGTCAAATTCTGGATGAACTCAAGCCTAGATCAGATGGCAAGTCTTATAGTGAGCAAATTACCTTTGTTAAAGATCGTCCAGGCCATGATCGTCGCTATGCCATTGATGCTAGCAAGATTGAGCGTGACTTAGGCTGGCGTCCAGCGGAAACCTTTGACACCGGTATTCGGAAAACCGTTCAGTGGTATTTAGATAATCCAGTATGGGTAGAGGGTGTTGTAAGTGGCTCTTATCGCGACTGGCTCCAAAAACAATATCAATAATTGATGAACGTTCTCGTATTCGGAGCGGGTGGCCAGCTGGGTAAAGCGTTTCATACTTTGCTGAATGAGTATCAAAATTTAGCTGTGCACTATGTGACTCGGGCTGAATGTGACCTCAGCAACCCCGATGCAATCACGCGAGTACTAAAAGAATCCCAAGCTAAACTAATTATTAATGCGGCTGCTTACACTGCTGTAGATAAAGCCGAGACTGAATCTGAGTCTGCTTACGCAGTAAATGCTCAAGCTCCCGAGTTAATGGCTCAATATGCAGCTCAAAACGATGCCACCTTACTGTATTACTCTACCGACTATGTATTTGATGGTACTAAGTCAGACTTTTATCTCGAAGATGATGCCTGTAGCCCTCTGGGGGTCTACGGTAAAAGTAAGCTGGCCGGTGAAATAGCGATTCAAAAAGCATTCGAGAAAAGTACTGTAGGGCAATACGCTATTTTGCGAACGAGCTGGGTGTATGGCGATGGTAGTAATTTCATTCGCACGATTTTGCGCTTAGCTAAAGAGCGCGAAGAGCTCAAAGTGATTAATGACCAGTATGGCGTTCCTACTAGTGCCCATTGGCTAGCCTGTATTAGCTTAGAACTTTGCTTAAATTCTGATAATCAAATCAAGTCTTTTCCATCAGGCATTTACCACGCCGTCCCAGCCGGTGAGACTACTTGGTATGACCTGGCTTGCCAAGTGTTCGACTCTGCGATCGAGTCTGGCGAGATCCTCAAGTTAAAGCGAGCAGCAATCAAGCCTATTCCTGCGACAGATTACCCTTTACCAGCCCCTAGGCCCCAAAATTCGAGGATGGGAACCCTTAAGTTACGCACCGTCCTAGCTGTTAAAAATCCCCATGATTCAAGCTCTTATAATCAAATTACTCAACTCGGTACTTTCCCCGATTGGCGCAAGATGGTACAAAAGTACGTTAAAGATTTGAGTGCGAAGTAATTCAATAGATTGGTGAAGGATAGGTAATGGGCTTAAAACGTAAAGGAATTATTCTGGCAGGAGGCTCTGGTACACGCTTGTATCCAGTGACCCAGGCAGTATCTAAACAGCTCATGCCGGTCTATGACAAGCCCATGGTGTACTACCCGCTTAGCACGCTGATGTTGGCAGGCATTCGGGATATCTTATTAATTTCCACACCCCATGACACTCCCCGTTTTAATGAATTATTGGGCGACGGCTCACAATGGGGCCTTAATATTGAATATTGTGTACAACCATCACCCGACGGTTTGGCGCAGGCATTCACTTTGGGTAAAAACTTTATTAATGGGCACCCCAGCGCATTAGTGCTGGGCGATAACATTTTTTATGGCCATGAACTAGTAGACCAGTTGGATAGCGCCAATGAACGTACTAGCGGTGCGACTGTGTTTGCATATCACGTCAATGATCCTGAGCGTTATGGCGTAGTCGAGTTTGATCAGGCCTACAAAGCCCTATCGATTGAAGAAAAGCCACAGAAGCCCAGAAGTAATTACGCTGTTACTGGCCTGTATTTTTACGACAATCAAGTCTGTGATATTGCCGCAGCCATCACGCCGAGTGCCCGTGGTGAATTAGAAATTACTGATGTCAACCGAGTCTATCTAGAAAAGCAGCAACTGAGTGTTGAAATCATGGGACGTGGCTTTGCATGGCTCGATACTGGTACACATGATTCTTTACTGGATGCAGCAGGATTTATTGCCACCTTACAAAAGCGCCAAGGCTTGATGGTCGCTTGCCCAGAAGAAATTGCTTACCGCCAGGGATGGATTACTGCAGCTACGGTTGAAAAGGTGGCAGCGCAGCTGAGTAAAAATAGCTATGGCCAATATTTGAGTAAGATTTTGAAAGAGCTCAATACTTCATCGCAGCCTATGAGCTTGTCGAATAAGAAAGCGCTCTAATGGCTGGTAGTGGAAAAATTCAGGTAACCCCGACAGCAATACACGATGTGTTGGTAATAGAGCCCAAAGTATTTGGTGATGAACGTGGTTGGTTCACTGAGTCGTTTAATGCACATGATTTTTTAGAAGCTACGGGACTGAACGTTACATTTGTTCAGGACAATCACTCCTTTTCTCGCCAGTGGACTTTGCGGGGCCTGCACTACCAACTTGAGAAGACTCAGGGGAAGTTGGTGAGGGTCGTAGCTGGTAGCGTGTTTGATGTAGCGGTGGATCTTCGCAAAGATTCGCCTACCTATGGCAAGTGGGTTGGAGTTGAGCTGAGCGCTGAGAATCATAAGCAATTATGGGTTCCTGCTGGCTTAGCCCACGGTTTTTTAGTGCTTTCAGAGACCGCAGAGTTTCTGTACAAAACCACTGACTATTACCACCCTCAAAGCGAAGCCTGTTTGGCTTGGAATGACTCTCATTTGGCCATTCAGTGGCCCCTCCCTCAAGGTATCTCACCCAATATGAATGCCAAAGATAGTGCGGGTTTGGCATGGGATGCTGCTCCTAAGTTTTAGACTCAGTTAAAGCTTCAATCAAAACATAAGATAATGCTCTGATGGGCAATCCAAAAATCTTATTGGTGAAGTTATCCTCACTTGGAGACGTTCTCCATAACTTACCCATTGTTTGGGATTTGCGCACTCGATATCCCAATGCGCAAATAGACTGGGTTGTTGAAGAGGGATACGTCAATCTCCTTGAGCCTCTGCTTTCAAGCCCTAGCTTTCGAGGAATTGATCGCATTATTCCTTTTGGTTTACGCTCATGGAAGAGATCGCCTCTATCACCAAAGAGTTGGCAAGCTTTCTCCGTATTTAAAAAAGATTTACAAGCACAGACCTACGACATCGTGATTGAAACCCAAGGCTTGCTGAAATCCGCCATTGTTTGTGCGCTAGCCAATAAAAGTTCCAATGCAATTGTTGCTGGTCTAGCAAACGCTACCGAGTTTTCTGGATATGAGCCCCTCGCAAGAACCTTCTATAGCCAGTCAGTGCAAGTGCCATCCCAATGCCATGCAGTTGATCGCTCGCGGTGGGTCATGTGCTCTGCAATGGATATTCCTCTAGTAAGCCGCGAGATTAATCCACAGTTTTATCCGCAAAGTTTTGTTGAGCAAATTCCAAATAGCTCCATATTTGGCCTGCATCGGCCTTATGTCTTATGCTTTCATTCAACTGCTAGGGCAGCAAAGCGCTGGCCCAGAGAAGATTGGATTGCGCTTGGAAAGGCACTAGCTAAAGATGGTTATCAGATTGTCTTTCCTTGGGGTAGTGCTGCAGAGCGCGCTATTAGTGAAGCCTTGGCAATGCAAGTCCCGCATTCCCTTGTACCTCCAGCCTTTTCAATTGATGAAGCGTTCTCACTGATCAAGGGCGCGAGCCTCACTGTTGGTGTGGATACGGGCTTGACTCATTTGGCGGCGGTATTAGATCGACCGACTGTCGAAATCTACTGCGACTCGCCGCTCTGGAAAACGGAGGGCTACTGGTCGAAACGTATTCGAAATGTGGGCGACATTGAAGCGCCGCCGAGCGTTGAAGAAGTGCTAGCCGCTAGCCGCGAGTTACTGAAGAACTAGAAAAGTATTAACGCAAGAGTGTATTAATGGCCATCAGATCTTCATCTGATAGTGTGCCGGCAGTCGACTTGAGTTTGATGGCATTTAATAGAGTCGAATAGCGTGCTTGAGTTAGCTGGGCTCTGGTAGTGATTAATGAATCTAGAGCAACCAATACATCCAAGTTAATCAGGGTGCCTACTTCAAACCCCAGTTGACTAGACTCTAGAGCAGAGACACCCGACTTTTCTGCTGCTTCATAAGCTTTTACTGTAGCAAGGCCACCATAAAAGCCAGTAAAGGCTTGTCGGACATTTTGCGCAGCGGTCCGACGAAGGTTGTCATAGTCTGATTTGGCTTTATCGAGCAATGCAGCATCTTGCCGAATGACCGAGGTGTTATATCCGCCTGAATAAATGGGGATATTCAAAGTAAGGCCAACAGTATTGTTGTAGATATTGGTTTGCGATGGCTGAGTACTATAGGTTGAGCCATTATTAGTGTTATAGCCCGCAGACGCTCCAAAGTTGAGGGTTGGGTAGTTTGCTGCCAGTGCGCCGCGATAGGTGGCTTCAGCCACTTCAACATTCAATTTACCAGCGAGTACATTGAAGTTAGCATTCTCTGCTTGATGGATCCAATCATTCAGTGTTTGTCCTGCAGGTAATTTGGGATTCACACTATCGGCGACAGCTGGACTGGGAGCAGGATTCTTCAGGGTGGTGCGAGGGTCTTTAGCCACTCCCTCTAGTTGGGCATTTTTTGCAAGGGGTTTAACCGCCGGCACAGGATGACCTACGAGTTGCTCTAAGACTCCGCGCTTCACGATTAAATCTGCCTGAGCAATAATTTCTTGAGAATTGGCTAAATCATAATTAGCCTGTGCAGTATTCACATCCACAATAGTCGCAAGACCCGCATCAAATTTGGCCTGCGCCTGATCAAGTTGTCGTTTAATGAGACTCATTTTTTCTTGATAAAGCACAACGTTGTCTTGGCTGGTCAAGACATCAAAGTAGGCTTGAGAAACCCGAATAATGAGATCTTGCTGGGCTTGATAAAACTGAAGATCAGCAATTTTGGTGGTGAGGTCACCAATCTTGTAAAGCTCCAAAGAAGCTACGTTGATTAAAGGTTGAGTCAGGGTAACGGTGTAATTTTTTTGTCCGAATACTCGACCATTTCCTGGGTAGGTTTGCAACGAGGAGTTATTCGCGGCGTGCTGGTAGTAGCGTGTCCAACCTGGGGCGGCATTCACTTGCGGTAGCAACAGAGAAAGACCTTGCCAATATTGCTCTTGGCTTGCCACATACTGAAAGCGAGCACTAGTCATCACTGGATCACTAAATGCCGCTTCTTGATAAAGGGTAATCAAGTCCATGGCTTGACCAGTGACATTGGCGTCTTTGGCATCGGCAATATTCGATAAGACTGGTGCCTTAGGAATCGCGGGTTTTGCGATCACCATATTGGGAGGCACATCAAGACCAGTCAGACTCTGAGGGGTCACCGGCATCGGTAAAACATTTTTAGAAGGGGTCTGAGTGGGAGCGGTTTGAGTAACAACGGTGACAGAAGTTTGTCCAAAGGCGTGCAAAGACCCAAGGGCGGACCCAGCGCACAAAGCAAGTTGAGCAAATCGGCTAAGCAGCTTACGCAATCCGATATGGTCGAAGGTAAAGCGAGTCATCTTTTTCCAAAGCGTAAATATGGGCTGAAGTTTAAGCCTAAATAGGGTAAAGCAGTTATTTTCCCTCAATCTAGAGCCCAAATAGAGGGGTCTAAGGTAATGGCTTAATATCTCGTCTATGGATCTTATTTTACTAACTAAAGCGCTCATTTTGGGGGTGGTTGAGGGCTTCACCGAGTTTTTGCCAATCTCTAGTACAGGCCATCTGATTTTGGTGGGAGATCTTCTCGATTTCAATGATGACCGGGGCAAGGCTTTTGAAGTGATTATTCAGTTCGGCGCCATTCTGGCGGTGTGCTGGGAGTTCCGGGCTAAGCTTTGGAAAGTTGCTTCCACACTGGGCAGTAGTGCGCTATCACGCCGTTTCATTCTGAATCTCTTCATTGCCTCTTTTCCAGCGATGAGCCTAGGCTTCGTATTTGGTAAACATATCAAGGCAGCCCTCTTTGCGCCGATTCCAGTGGCTACTGCCTTCATCGTGGGTGCCCTGATCATTTTCTGGGCCGAGCGTTTGCAAGCTAAAAGACCAGTTCAAACAGTCGTATCCCCATTGCATTCTGTTGATGAGCTATCGCATCTAGATGCTCTCAAAGTTGGGTTGGCGCAATGTGCCGCTCTAATACCGGGCACTTCCCGCTCGGGCGCCACCATTATTGGCGGCATGCTCTTTGGATTGCCCCGCGCGGTAGCCACCGAGTTTTCCTTCTTCTTGGCAATCCCGGTTATTGGCGGAGCTACGGCATATGAATTACTCAAACTCTGGAAGTCCCCAGTCTCTTTAAGCGTCGACGGTAGCAGCACCGGAGACTTTACATTAGCGATCATAGTGGGTTTTGTGGCTGCCTTTATTTCGGCATTTGCGTGCGTCCGCTGGTTAATACATTATGTTGCGGGACATAACTTTATTCCTTTTGCTTGGTATCGCATCATCTTTGGTCTAGTTGTTCTGATTAGCGCTTACACCGGCTTAGTAGCCTGGTCACATTAAGGAATTGAATTTCAGTATGGATAACTCAATCGATGTCATTACCAATAATATTCAGCTTGCACTTGCGCCCGTATTTTTATTAACAGCAGTAGCCACCCTATTTAATGCTATCTCTACTCGTTTAGGCAGAACAGTAGATCGGATGAGAGCGATTCATAAGGAACTTCAGGATGGGCATGTTATTGATCATCAGATTCATCAACTGATGCGAAAAGAGGCGGATGAATCCAAGTTTCGGGGCCGACTCTGCACGATGGCAATATTTTTTGACGTGTTGAGTGGAGTCCTCATTTCTTTAACGGTTTTAGAACTCTTTCTTTTTCAGGCTGGCGCTCTCAATACCCCAAAGACAGGTTATGTGATGTGGAGCTTTGTACTGGGAATGGTCTCATTTATGATCTCTATGGTGATCATGTTGGGCGAAGTGGTCTATGGTTATCTCTCGGCGGGCTGGGATAATCGTGTTATTCATAAATAAATCAGCCCTATAGGTCTATATGAAAAAAATCCTCATCACCGGTGGCGCAGGTTTCTTGGGCTCACATCTGACTGAAAAGCTTCTCAAAGAAGGTAATGAAGTTTTAGTAGTCGATAACTTCTTTACGGGTACCAAGCAAAACTTAGCACACTTGTTATCCGATCCGAAGTTGGAAGTGATGCGCCATGATGTGACCTTCCCACTGTATGTTGAGACCCATCAGATTTATAACCTTGCTTGTCCGGCATCTCCCGTGCACTATCAATATGATCCAGTGCAAACGACCAAGACCAGTGTGCATGGCGCAATCAATATGCTGGGCTTGGCCAAAAGAACCCGTGCCAGAATTTTGCAAGCTTCTACTAGCGAAGTCTATGGCGATCCTGAAGTCCACCCGCAGCCAGAGGAGTATTGGGGTAGGGTGAATCCAATCGGTATACGGTCTTGCTACGATGAGGGTAAACGCTGTGCTGAAACCCTATTTTTTGATTACTACCGCCAGCATCAGTTGGATATCAAAGTGGTACGGATCTTTAATACCTATGGCCCACGGATGCATCCGAATGATGGCCGTGTAGTGAGTAACTTTATTGTGCAAGCTTTGCAGGGCAAGGACATTACGATTTATGGCGATGGTCAGCAAACCCGCAGCTTTTGCTACGTCGATGACTTGATTGATGCGATGGTGAGAATGATGAACTCAGAAGCTGGCTTTCCTGGCCCAGTCAATATTGGTAATCCTGGCGAGTTCACTATGCTGCAATTGGCAGAAACGATTTTGAAGCTCTCCGGTAGTAAATCCAAGATTGTTCATGAGCCACTACCTTCGGATGATCCCAAACAACGCCAACCCAATATTGAATTAGCAAAATCTAAACTGGGATGGCAGCCTAAGGTTAATCTGGAAGATGGTCTGAAAGAGACCATTGCCTACTTTAAGAAAGTCTTGGCGTAATTTGAGTTCGCAGCCAGAGGGTAAGTTGGATCGTATTGATCGAATTCGCTCTTTTGTCCTTCGCACTGGAAGAACAACAGCAGCCCAGCAACGCGCAATTGATGAGCTTGGCCCCCAATTCTGTATTCCCTTTCAAGAGCAGACTCTTAATTTAAGTGAAGCCTTTGCCGGATCGCCTAATCCGAAGATTCTGGAGATAGGCTTTGGCATGGGAGAGACGACTGCCGCTATTGCCCAACTTCGTAGTCAAGATGATTTTCTAGCCATTGAAGTCCACCCTCCTGGAATTGGTGCTTTACTCAAGCGCATTGGTGAAATGGGTCTTACCAATCTGCGACTGATTCAGCATGATGCAGTCGACGTTCTAGAAAAAATGATATTGCCTGAGAGCTTGGATGGCATTCATATTTACTTTGCTGATCCTTGGCACAAGAAGCGGCATCATAAGCGTCGTTTGATCCAGTCCCCATTTGTACGTTTATTGGCATCTCGTTTGAAGTCAGGGGGCTATCTGCATTTGGCAACCGATTGGCATAACTATGCGGAACAAATGTTTCTGGTTCTTAATGCTGAGCAATCCTTGATCAATACGGCAGTTGAGACTGTGTGTGTTGAAACCTTTGGACCAGCTGATATTGCACAAGAGAGCGATACTGGCAATGAGTTCAAACCCAGCTTAGCGCAATTACAAGAGAAGCATTTAGCTTATGTTGAGCGGCCCAACTATCGACCCATTACCAAGTTTGAAACCCGCGGTTTAAAGTTAGGGCATGGGGTGTGGGATTTGGTCTATAAAAAAAGATAAATCTTTTTTACAGCCCGATACAAAGGTATTTGAGTTCTAAATACTCATCCATACCAAAGACACTGCCTTCACGGCCCAAGCCAGATTGCTTGACTCCGCCAAAGGGTGTAACTTCATTTGAGATGATGCCGCTGTTCACACCCACGATGCCGTATTCCAGGGCTTCGGCGACTTTCCAAATCCGCCCAATATCGCGACTATAGAAATATGAGGCTAGACCGTATTGACTCTGATTTGCCAGCTTGACGACCTCATCATCGCTCTCAAAACTGATAATCGGTGCCACTGGGCCAAAGGTTTCCTCTACGGTGATGAGCATATCGCTTGTGACGTGATCCAAAATGGTAGGCTCGTAATAGGTGCCACCTAAAGAAGATCGCTTACCACCGGCAACTAATTTTGCTCCTTTACTCAATGCATCAGCAACATGACGTTCCACTTTAGCAAGGGCTGCTTGATCAATCAGTGGACCCTGTAGTACACCTTCTTCAAGGCCATTGCCTAGATGAATTGCCTGAATCGCTTTTGCAAATTTTTCCACAAACTGATCATGTACTTTTTTGTGAACATAAATTCGGTTGGCACATACACAGGTTTGACCAGAGTTGCGGTACTTTGAGGCAATTACGCCATTGACTGCCGCATCAATGTCGGCATCTTCAAAGACAATAAAGGGCGCGTGACCGCCTAGCTCCAAAGCCAATTTTTTTACTGTTGGAGCGGATTGCGCCATCAAAATTCGGCCCACTTCAGTTGAGCCTGTAAACGAGAGATGACGCACAATCGATGAGCTGCATAAAGCTTTGCCAATCGCAATGGATTGTTCTGAGTCAGCCGTCAGGATATTAATGACCCCATTTGGAATTCCGGCTCGAGCGGCCAGTTCGGCCAAAGCTAAGGCAGACAAAGGGGTTTGCTCAGCAGGTTTAATCACAATACTGCAACCTGCAGCCATGGCGGGGGCGATCTTGCGAGTGATCATGGCAATTGGAAAATTCCAAGGGGTAATCGCTGCGCACACACCAATGGCTTGCTTCAGAACCATGAGTCGCTTATCGCCCCAAGTGGTCGAAGGAATAGTTCCGGCTACCCGCTTAGCTTCTTCAGCAAACCATTCAATAAATGAGGCGCCATAGGCTACTTCACCGCGCGACTCAATTAAAGGCTTGCCTTGCTCTAGTGTCATCAGCAAAGCTAGGTCTTCGGTATTCGCAACAATGAGATCAAACCATTTGCGCATGAGGTTGGCACGTTCTTTGCCAGTTTTACTGCGCCACATTGGTAGTGCTGTATTGGCTGCCTCAATCGCCAGCTCAGCATCAGCAGGGGTGAGATTAGCAACATTGGCAATCGTTGCGCCGTTGGCTGGGTTGTCGACTGTAAAGGTTTTACCGAGCGATGACTTTACCCATTGACCATTAATGTAGGCCTCTTCTCTAAAAAGACGGGGATCTTTGAGTAACTGACGAACATCTTGAGTTGACATGAGCTATCCCTAATGGATTAAGCGGCCTGAATTTCTGCGCTACGGAGTTTTTGCGCCAAGAGATCTAAGACGCCGTTGACGTATTTATGACCATCAGTGCCCCCAAAGGTCTTCGCAAGTTCAACGGCTTCGTTGATGGCTACTTTGTATGGAACTGATAAATCGGCAGCAAGCTCATAAGCACCAATCAGTAGAGCAGCATGCTCTACAGGGGAGAGCTCATTGATAGGGCGATCGAGAGCTGGTGTGATGAGAGCTTCTAGTTCATCGGTGCGCTCGAGTACACCCTCAAAAATACCTTGAAACAATTCAAGTTGGCAGCGACGAAAAGCCGGGTCTTCTGAAAGCTGTTTGGTAATCGTTGCAGAGTTCGGCAGGCTCCCCGCGCGGCGCATCACTAGACTTTGATATACCCCCTGCAGAGCATATTCGCGGGCACGACGACGTGGGGTAAGAGAGCGCTTGGGTGTTGCCGGTTTATTCTCTTTATCTGAGCCCGGTAATTTATTGGTGGTGATTGTTTTAGACATTATTCTTCTTCACCAGCTTGAAAGTCGATATCTAAGTCGGGTGTTAAGGCCAAGGCAAGGTTAGCCATTTCCACTACGGCTCTTGCGCAGTCGGCGCCTTTAACCTGAACACGAACTTGAGCTTGCGCATCGTCATCGCAAGTGAGGATGCCATTAGCAATTGGTAGGCCTGACTCTAGACCAACACGCGTAATGCCTGCGGCAGATTCATTAGAGACAAGCTCAAAGTGATAAGTCTCTCCACGAATGACGGCACCTAAGGCAACTAAGCCATCAAACTCACCAGTTTCGGCTAGTTTTTGCAGGGCAAAGGGGATTTCAAGTGCGCCAGGAACGGTGACTAATTTGATATCCGCCTGCTCAACACCAAGGGCTAGGAGCTCTTCAATACAAGCTTTGGTTAAGGCTTGGCAATGATCTTCATTAAAGCGGGCTTGCACAATCCCCACTCGCAAATCTTGCCCATTAAGATCGGCGGCTAAGACCTGAACGCCAGATTGAGTATGAGTGGTGGTCATCGTGATTCCGCTTTTTGATCAGGGGTATATGGAAGGTAGCCTGTAACTTCTAGTTTATAGCCAGACATACTTGGGACCGGGTTTGGCTTAGCCAGTAAGCGCATTTTGCCGACCCCTAAGTCTTTGAGAATTTGTGCTCCAATGCCATAGCTGCGGAAATCCGTCTTACGGGTAATGGTTGGGTTTACTGAGGTATGGGCTGTTTGGTTGAGTTTGGTAAATTGAGACAACCAGTCAGCATCATTAGGTGTCGCAATGCCAGCAGCGTTGAGCAAAACAGCAACACCGCTAGAGGCATTGGCTAGAGTCTCTAGCGCTTTACCCAGTGGCCAAGAGTGATTACTGTGATTGCCATCGAGAAAATCCAAGACGGTCACTGGCTCGTGAACGCGTACTAAAGTTTCAACCGATTCGGTGGGCTTGCCTTTAACTAACGCTATATGAATTGAAGAGCTGGGAGTATCGCGGTAGATGATTCCCTGAAAGCTACCCCAGGGGGTAACAAACTCTCGCTCACCTTCGCGCAGCACGATGCTCTCGTGTTGACTGCGATACTGAATTAAATCTGCAATGCTGCCAATCTTGAGTTGATGTTCTTTAGCAAACTCCAGCAGATCTGGTAAGCGTGCCATGCTGCCATCGTCTTTCATGATTTCACAAATCACAGCACTGGGTGAGCAACCTGCCATCGCAGCCAGATCACAACCGGCTTCCGTATGGCCAGATCGAATCAGTACGCCACCAGGTTGCGCCATCAAGGGAAAGATATGTCCAGGTTGAACGAGATCACTAGGTTTAGCATTTTTAGCGACAGCAGTTTTGATAGTGAGAGCTCGATCCGCCGCAGAGATGCCAGTAGTCACCCCAGTAGCTGCTTCAATCGAGACCGTAAAGTTGGTGCCCATCGAGGTGCCGTTATCACGCACCATTAAGGGCAGGTTGAGTTGCTGGCAGTGTTCCCGGGTAAGGGTTAAGCAAATCAAGCCTCGCCCATACTTGGCCATGAAGTTCACGGCTTCTGCGCTGACATGGTCTGCGGCGAGAACGAGGTCACCTTCGTTTTCTCGGTCCTCTTCATCGACCAAGATCACCATCTTGCCAGCCCTTAGGTCGGCAACGATTTCATTTGTAGGAGCAAGCTTCATAGACATAGCCTGCTATTTTAAGCTCAGGGACCCTTGATTGCTTGCTCCTGCCCCAATATCCAGTCTTTCTGACAATCAGGGGGTCCTATCAGGGTGGCAGGGTGATACTGTCCTTGGGAGAATAGCCCATGCCCTCTATCCTCAGCACCCCCAAAGCTAATGGCTTCATTTTGTTAGAGGTACTGTTGGCGATGAGTCTGATTGCAGGAGCATGGGTAGGTCTATGCAATCAATATCAAGTGATGGCTTTGCTCTTTGTACAGTCTCAAGAGAAAAGAGTACAAATTCGAGCGCAAATCAATCAGTTTGAAATCACCTTAGTCAAGCTCAAATGAGTTTGCTCGAATGCCTCATCAGCTTGGCAATCTCACTGATCTTGATTACCCCGGTTATTCAAAGTAGCGGGCGCATGGTTGCCAAACAGATGCACTATCAAAAGACGCAACATTTAACGAATGAAGCCGATCGCGCTTTTGAACTGATCGGTAGAGCGATTCGGATGGGAGGTTATCAAAACTTGGAAGTGGTTCAGAATAAGACTGCTAAAAAAGTCAAGCCACAATCGATCGCAATTCAAAAAGGGCGAGGCTACAACCGTTCTGATGCGCTTGTCATTCGCCATGGGATTGCGCATTCATCGTCCTTGGGTTTTGATTTTGATTGTCTTGGCAATGTATTAAGTCTAGAGCGCACTCAAAATCAGTTAGCGCTGCAAGGTTTTTTAGTCGATCGGCAGGCTGGTGTTAATAAGGGAGTAAAAGTTAACGGCGGTTCTCTGATGTGCCAATCTTTGGATCGCCATGCCCGTATTCAAAGCACCACCTTAATGAATGGCGTGAACTATCTAGGTATTGAGGAGCAGGCTTCAAAGACCAATTCTGCAGGGCCCCGCCTATTAAGGGTGCAATTAGAGATGACCGATGGCCATGCGCTTACGCTGACATTCGAGCGCTATTTTGCGACTCGCAACGCATTGTGATCATCGCCTGGATTTTATCGATCGTTTTTTCTTTCTCTTCATTAATCCTGTATTTAGAAAGAATGAATGTGCTGGAGTTGATTCATATTCATACTCAGTCTCAGATACAAGAAAAATTTATACAAGCTGAAAAAATCATTCTGGAATGTCAGGCCGATCTTCTATTAGGAATGGATGAGCATCATCCGAATTGCGACTTTCATTCGCCCCAGAAAAACTATTGGCTCATCTCCAATCTAGAGAAACCCCAAATCGAGGTCTTGGTCTTGGTGGATTCACAACAAGGCATTCTCACAAGATTGAACTGGCGACAGGTTTTTGATTAAGTTGATACACCCTCAAAAAAATGGAGAAAGAGGAAGCACGCTGCTTGAGATGATGGTTGTCACTCTCATTATTGCCATCATGTCGAGCATCAGTATTCCAATGATTCAGGACTCCTTAGCTACCCGCCAACTGGAATGGACTGCGCGAAGTTTTATTGAACATGCCCACTTTGCTAGGCAGCAGGCTTTATATCAAGGTGAGCCTACCCAGATCGCTCCTCGAAGTGGAAATGATTGGAATAGTGGATGGGTAATCGAGTCTAGCGTTTCTAAAAAAGCGTGGTTTATGCAGGGCCCCATTGATCCGATTTACTTTCAGGATGGCGGCAAGCAATTTAGCGGTCCAAATGCCGCTCAAAAAGGCATTATTTTTAATGCTGCTGGTGCCGCCAAAACAGCCCAGGGCGGCTTTGTAGCAAATCGCCTGATCTTGCGTCATAGACGACACTCAGAGCTAGAGCGGCACTTGATTCTGGGCAGTGGCGGGCGCTGGCGGATTTGTGACCCTCAGTCAGATTCCAAGGCTTGTCGGTAAATCGGTTTTAATAGAGCCATGAATCAAGTCAATTCCCAAGCGGAACAGCAATGGATGAGGGAGGCCTTAATCGAGGCTCAAAAAGCCTTATATCTAGCTAATCCAAATCCACGTGTAGGCTGCATCATTGTTAAAAATGGACAGGAGATTGGACGAGGTCATACCCAGCAAGTAGGGGGTCCTCACGCTGAAGTGCAGGCGCTAGCTGATGCACTTAGTCGAGGGATTGATCCGACTGGTGCCACTGTATATGTGACCTTAGAGCCTTGTAATCACACTGGCAGAACCCCGCCTTGCGTGGATGCGCTGATCGCTGCCAAGCCCCAAAATATCATTGTGGCAATGATTGACCCCAATCCTTTGGTTGCGGGTAAAGGAATAGGGCGTCTGCAAGCTGCTGGTATCAAAGTAGAAATGGGTTTAATGAGAGAAGAAGCCGCTGCACTGAATCGAGGATTTATTTCTCGGATGACTCGCGGCTTACCTTGGGTACGCCTAAAGATTGCGGCCACTCTGGATGGGAAGACTGCATTACCCAACGGCACGAGCCAATGGATTACAGGATCCTTAGCACGTGCTGATGGACATCATTGGCGTGCTCAGGCTTGTGCTGTGCTCACCGGAGGCGGTACTATAAAAGAAGATAATCCGACTCTCAATGTACGAGATGTCCAAACACAAAGACAGCCCTGGAAAGTGATTGTCGATTCCAAGCTAGAAACACCGCTCAATGCCAAGCTCCTCGATGGGATTGAGCAGTCTGGCGTGATCATATTTTGTGCACAGTTGCAATCCTCTGAGCAATTGACTCATGCCAAAGCATTGCGTGAGCGTGGTGTTGAAGTGATTGAGTTGCCTAATGCGCATGGCAAAGTCGATTTACCCCAACTCTTTGCTTATCTTGCTCAGGAACGCCATATGAATGAGATCCATGTGGAGGCCGGCGCTAAATTAAATGGCTCTTTGTTGCGTGAAAGTTGTGTCGATGAGTTGCTACTGTATTACGCTCCATTTTTCATGGGCGAAGGTTTAGGCATGAGCAATCTCCCTGCCATCCCTTCCTTAAATGATCGCCAAGCTTGGCAACTGATTGATCAGGCTGTTTTTGATCCTGATGTGCGGATGCGCTTTCAAAAAATCTGAAGTTAATTACCCAGAAGATAAAATAGAGCCATGTTTACCGGAATCATTACA
>Ga0364881_10052_pt1 | contig 76373 bp, 71 predicted proteins | sample ExccelJu500001D4_5_FD_206923 | JGI IMG/M metagenome (GOLD analysis project Ga0364881, IMG submission 206923) | Enriched cells from Trout Bog Lake Hypolimnion, Wisconsin, USA - BchlTB.July30.5000.01.D4 | ecosystem: Environmental > Aquatic > Freshwater > Lake > Hypolimnion/Profundal zone | place...
CCTTGAGATTTGCTTGAGCGCTTCTGCGGCCTCGTCAATCTTGACGGTGGTGGTTTAAATGGTCAGGCAGAAGCGCTCCGTCTGGGTATTTCCCGTGCCCTACTCAAAATCAACGAAGCAGATTACCGTCCTAAACTGAAGGCTGCCGGATTTCTAACCCGCGATCCACGCGAGGTGGAACGTAAGAAACCAGGGCGTCCAAAAGCACGCAAGCGCTTCCAGTTCTCAAAACGTTAATCGACAGATTGAAAGAATTTTTAATAAATATTGTTTAGCATCTAAATTACCCGGACTCCATATTCTTTTGGACTACCGGGTAATTGACTGAACAGAACGTAAACAAATCATTATTATGCCAAGAACAGAATTTAAGCAACTACTCGATGCAGGGGTCCATTTTGGTCACCTCAAACGCAAATGGAATCCGGCTATGGCTCCCTACATCTTCATGGAGAAGAACGGAATTCACATCATTGACCTTCAGAAAACCATCGTCAAAATTGACGAGGCGGCAGAAGCACTGAAGCAAATCTCAAGGTCAGGCCGCAAAATTCTTTTTGTAGCCACCAAAAAACAGGCAAAATCAATTGTAGCCGAGAAAGTTACAGCCATCAATATGCCATACGTTGCAGAACGCTGGCCAGGTGGTATGCTTACCAATTTCCCGACGATTCGTAAAGCGGTCAAGAAAATGTCTTCCATCGATAAGATGATCAAAGACACTGCCTGGGACAACATGTCAAAACGTGAAAAACTTCAGATTACCCGTCAGCGGGCAAAACTGGAAAAGGTATTGGGATCTATCGTTGATCTTACCCGTCTTCCTGCAGCCCTCTTCATCGTAGATGTACTCAAGGAAAAAATCGCTGTACGCGAAGCTCAGCGTCTCTCAATTCCGATCTTTGCCATGGTTGATACCAACTCAAATCCGGAAGGGATTGATTTTGTAATTCCTGCAAATGACGACGCATCACAGTCCATTGATCTGATCATTACAACGATGTGCGAAGCCATTAAAGACGGACTTTCCGATCGTAAGGTGGAACGTGAAAAAGACGAGCCGGACGAAAAACCGCTGGCTCTGAAGAAAAGCGGACGCAAATCAGTGGTCAAGATCATTGTAGAAGACGATGTGGAAGAGGCCGATGAAAAAGAAGATCTAACCGACGATACGATTGCTGATTTATTAAGCGATGACGATCTTATTGAAGATGAGGTAATTGACGAAGATCTTGCAGACGAAGATATCCTTGATGTAAAGTAGTTAGTTTTTAACTTTATAAAATATATTAAACAATGAATATTACTGCTGCTGATGTGGCAAAGTTGCGCAAAGCAACCGGTGCCGGCATGATGGATTGCAAAAACGCCCTGACTGAGGCTGATGGCAATTTTGACCGTGCTATCGAAATCATCCGCGAAAAAGGCAAACTTGTTGCCAGCAAACGTGCTGACCGGGAATCTTCTGAAGGGGTAGTTCTTTCTAAAGTATCTGAAGACAAGAGTTTTGGAGCTGTATTATCCCTAAACTGCGAAACTGATTTCGTGGCTAAAAATGAAAACTTTATCGCCCTCACCGAGAAAATCCTGAATCACGCTATTGCACATAAATGTGCGAATCTTGAGGAAGTAAAAGCATTGGTGATGGATGGCAGGACTATTGGCGAACAGGTGCTTGAACAAACCGGTATTATCGGTGAAAAGATCGAGTTACCTTACTATGCCTGTATCGCCGCTGCGAATGTTGTCCCTTATATTCACCCGGGAAATAAACTTGCCACGCTGGTAGGTTTTACTAAAACCATTGAATACCAGGCAGGAAGAGATGTTGCAATGCAGATTGCAGCAATGAGTCCGGTGGCGGTTGACAGTGGTGATGTGGCCCCTGAAATTGTTGAGCAGGAGTTAAAAATCGCCAAGGAAAAATTCCGTCTCGAAGGAAAACCGGAAGCGATGCTTGACAAAATCGCCCAGGGAGCATTAAACAAATTCTACAAGGATAGTACCCTTTTGAACCAGGATTTTGTGAAGGACAACAAATCAACTATTCGTCAATATCTTAACGGTGTTGACAAAGAGGTGAAAGTAACTTCATTTATCCGTTTCACATTGAATATCTAAAAGATTTTTGCTTCATAAATAAAAGAGTCCCAATTTTGGGGCTCTTTTTGTTTAAACTCTTTTTTGGTGTAATTTTGTCCTTCAAAAAGAATATTATGGTAAAATATAAACGTGTCTTATTAAAGCTTTCGGGTGAATCCCTGATGGGTGTCCAGCAATACGGAATCGATCCGGTAAGGTTATCGGAATATGCCAGCCAAATCAAGGAAGCTGCAGAACTTGGTGTCGAAATAGGTATTGTGATTGGCGGAGGCAATATCTTCAGGGGTCTGAGCGGCGCCTCAAAAGGGTTCGACCGGGTCAAAGGAGATCAGATGGGGATGCTCGCAACAGTCATCAACAGTCTGGCGCTGCACTCCGCACTGACTGTCGCAGGTGTAAAATCAAGGGTTTTAACCGCAATTCGCATGGAACCTATCGGAGAGTTCTATTCCAAAGATAAGGCCATAGAAACACTTGAAAAGGGAGAAGTTGCAATCTTCTCTGCGGGAACCGGGAATCCATTTTTTACAACAGATACAGGTTCTTCACTGCGTGGAATCGAAATCGAAGCCGATGCCATGTTGAAAGGTACCCGCGTGGATGGTATTTATACTGCAGATCCCCTAAAAGATCCCAATGCCACAAAGTTTACTGACATCACTTTTGATGAAATATATAACCGCGGATTAAAAATCATGGATCTGACAGCCACCACCATGTGCAAAGAGAACAATCTGCCCATCGTGGTTTTTGATATGGATACTCCCGGTAACCTGATCAGGGTTCTGAAGGGTGAACCAATCGGGACTGTCGTTCATAACTGAACAAAACAAACAATTAAAAATCGCCATGATAAGAATATCACCGACTGAAATGAATATTTCCCCATCCGTCAGCTGACGGATTCCACCTGGCCTTAAAAAAACAAATTATATAGGGATGAAACATCATATACATTGGTAAGGGAATGACACATCAGACTAAATATATCGTACAAAAAGAGAATTCAGTAAAGAAGCAGTTTTTGGGCGTACATTTTGAAGTTCTGGCGATCGGCAAAGAATCAATGGTGACTAAAATGCTCTATAAGGAATCGGATTCTGTACCTTTTCATAAACATCCCAACGAACAAAATGGATATGTAATTACAGGTCAATATAAACTGAGGTATGACCAAAAGGAGTATATCCTTGCAAAAGGAGATTCATATTCCATACCGGCCAATATGGAACACGCCATGGAGATCATTGAAGCGGGAGAAGTCATTGACGTATTTACACCGGTAAGACAAGATTATTTGTAGCGTTATTTTTCAAATTAAAGTTTGAGTTCTTCCCAGTATTCAGATTTCCTAAAAATATATTCCGGATTATTTTTGCCGGCAATCAGCTTTTGCAATTTTATTTTTATCGTACCTTTGTCCTGAACAATAAGTTTTAACCAATTCGCCATATGAACGACGAAATTCTAATGCTCATCGATGATTCCACCGAAAGGATGGAACATGCCATTGCTCATCTTGATCACGAGCTGGCACACATCCGCGCCGGAAAAGCCAACCCCAGAATGATTGAGAGTGTTGTTGTGGATTACTATGGAGTGCCGACACCGATTATGCAGGTTTCGAATGTCAGTACACCTGACGCAAGAACAATTGCAATCCAGCCTTGGGATAAGAAGATGATTCAACCGATTGAACGGGCAATTATCAATTCGAATCTGGGTTTCAATCCCGAAAACAACGGGGAGTTTATCCGCATAAATGTTCCCGTTCCTACGGAAGAACGGCGTCGGAACCTGGTAAAAGATGCCCATAAAGAGGGTGAAGTTGCCAAGGTAAGCATCCGGTCAGCCCGTAAGGATGGCAACGAATATCTCAAAAAATTACTCAAGTCAAAGGAGATCTCCGAAGATGAAGAGAAAGATACCGTTGAAAGAATTCAAATTTTAACCGACAAGTTTACCCGGAAGGTGGACGAATTAATTGCCTTTAAAGAAAAAGAAATTCTTACCGTATGAGAGTACTATTTACGATTGTCTGCCTGTTTCTTTTGAGCAACTCTTATGGACAGGCAGCCCGCATTTATAATCCGGAGGCCGATGTTTCTTCGGCCATCAGTCAGGGCTTAATTCGTGCAAAGGCCGAAAATAAACATCTCTTTCTGCAGATTGGCGGGAACTGGTGTTCATGGTGCCTTAAATTTCATAAATTTATTACTGAAGATTCTGACATCAAGGCTTTGATGGACAAAAGCTATATATTTTTACTGGTGAACTACAGTAAGGAGAACCGCAACCTGTCAGCCCTGAAAAAGCTTGATTATCCTCAACGGTTCGGATTTCCCGTGTTCGTGATTCTGGATGCGAATGGGCACCGTATCCACACACAAAATTCCTCCTACCTGGAGGAGGGTGATGGATATTCAAAAAAGAAAGTTGTCGATTTTATCACACAATGGGCTCCTGATGCACTTAATCCGGATCATTACAAGGCAAAATAATACCGCCCCAACCATTTGTTCTGTTGCCTGAATTTCACAATATATTATTAAACTAATTGAAGGAGTCATAGTCTAACTTTGGTTATCGCTTTAAAATTGCCTATTTTACAATTAGTGATCCGTTAATGAATCGATTCATTCCCAGAGCAGCCTGCTGTGCTGTATTATTTTTTGTTTTATTGTCCTCTTCCATATTCGGACAAACGGAATCAGTGGTAAAACAGGATAGTGCAGTGTCAAACCAAAAAGATATTGTGGATATTTTGCAGGGGGGATTTAAGACTCATTTGCGAAAGGACAATAACTCCATGAAAGGGAAAGCGACTTTCTTTTCAATCCTGCCTGTTGTTGGTTATTCGCTGCAATCAGGACTCACGGGTGCGATTGTGACAAACACCTCATTCTATACGGACGAGAACAAAAGCCGGTTTTCAAACCTCCTGATAAACGGGTATTACTCGCAGTACCATCAATACTGGTTTACGGCAAACAGTACCTTGTTTTATGAAAAGTATAAACTTCATCTTTTGGGGGACACACGGTATTATAATTTCCCGACCCAAACCTTTGGATTAGGAACAAACAGTACCTTATCGGACGGATTAAATATTAAATATTCCTACCTCCGGGTCGCAGAGATCGTTTATCGGGAGCTGACTCCCAGCATATTTGCAGGCGCCGGATATAATTTGGATTATCACTGGAATATTACTTCAGACACTATTCCAGGAAAGGCACTGAGCGATTTTGAAATGCTTCAGAAAGGGTCTACTCATTCACTTTCTTCAGGAATCTCCCTGAATGTTTTATTTGACAACCGAATAAATCCGGTAAATCCGGAAAGGGGTAGCTTTGCAAATATACAATACCGCCCAAACCTTAAACTACTTGGAAGCGACAGCAACTGGCAATCGTTAATGATAGACCTTAGGACCTACGTTAAATTCCCGGCATCTTCACGCAATGTTCTTGCATTTTGGAATTACTATAATTTCACCCTAGGCGGGACACCTCCCTACCTTGATACGCCAAGTGTCGGATGGGACGCCTATTCCAATACCGGCCGAGGATATGTTCCAGGACGCTACACCGGAAAGAATTTTAACTATCTGGAATCAGAATACCGATTCACGATTACCCGGAACGGTATCCTGGGAGCCGTTGTGTTTGGCAATATAGAGTCTGTATATCAAAAATTTAAAGATGCCTTCCCGGTAACTCCGGGTGGAGGTTTCGGGTTACGGATCAAAATGAACAAATACTCCAACACCAATGTCGCAATTGACTATGGCTTTGGAGTAGGTGGCTCACACGGATTTTTCTTTAATCTGGGCGAAGTTTTCTGATCTTATTGTTTTTTGATTAATAACCAGGCATCACCGTAATTGGAGTTTTGACGGATCTCCCCCAGCTTGGCGCGTGCTTCGCTTTCATCGTTGTAGCTACTGACACAAACCCGGTAAAGACCAGCCTCATTAACAAGTATACCAGGTGAATACGCTTCAGCAGTTAATTGCTTTTTTAGCCGCTGCGCATTTTCGTATTTTCCAAAACTGCCAAGAATCAGGTAAAATCTTTTTGTTCCCAAATCGCTGGCCTCACCCTGTGCCGCACTAAACCGCTCTTCTTTAGACCTTACGGATGAAGATCCGCCCGAATAATTGGTAGATCCATGAGATCTGGCAACAGTTTCCGACTTTACAGGTTCAGAACTAACACTTTCCGACTTTATGGGTTCTGGCTTTGGTGCAATTTTTTGAGTTTTGCAGCCTACTGTCATCACTACAATTAGGATAAGAAGAATACTCAGGACTTTCATGTTGTTTTTTGATGGTTTATTTCAGCGAAGATATAAAAAGAAATTAAAATTTGAATATTTCAAATCAATTTCTTAAATTTACAACTATAATGGGATAACTGAAGCCATTTTGAAAATCGTGCAACAGCCAATCACTGGCACAAACCAATCAGTATGAAAACGCCAAAATATCCTCTGATTTTCATTGTTGAAGATAATTCAGTCTACAACAAACTCATTATAAATCATTTACGCTCTCACAAACGAATACGAACCATCAGTTTTGAAAGTGGAGAAGAGTGTCTTAAAAATATTCATTTAAAACCGGATATTATTATTCAGGATTACCTTCTTGATGGGATAAACGGGTTAGATGTGCTGCTCGCCTCAAAAAAAAGAGATCCAACGATCGATTTTATTTTTCTTTCCGGCCAGGATAGTATTGAAGTTGCCATTAATTGTATGAGATACGGTGCCTACGATTATATTGTCAAAGATCAGTATGCCCTGATCAAACTTTCTGACAGAATCAATAAGGTACTTTCCCGACGCGAACTGCTCAAAAGCAATAAACGATTTAAATTGGGGATTACCCTCTTTTCAATTGCACTTGCCATCATCATTCTAATCTTTGCCTGTCTTGCAATCCTGTTCCCAACCACTTTTTCAATTCTCTAAGTCAATAGCTCTCCAACTAAACGGACCAAAAACTGCGTTGTATCAGTCTATCCTGAATTACAGGTTTCTCGTTATTTATTATTTGCCCGTTTTGACAGATGCAGGTAATAATATTCGTCCAAATTCTGCAGGATCATGGAAAAGAGTTAATACGTGCCTGATTTCATGATCATTGGCCAGTGATGCAATGATTGCCCCCTTTTGGTAGTAATACCGTGAAACAATTTCATCTTTAAGCAATTCGCGAATCTCTTCGCTAAATTTACCAAGATCCAGATCAAGATTTAAGGTTAATCCCTTTTCGAGCGCAGTAAATTCATTTTGGGCCGCGTCATAATAACGCTCCCTTTTGGCCGTTTCAATCAAATTCTTTAAAGTTTGCTCACTCCGTGATTCATACGAAAATTTCTTCTCTGCCAGAAACCGGTGAAAATCGTTATAAATCTCATCACTTACTACAAATTTGTCGGGTGAAGCTATTGTTTTATGATTAGCCGCATATTCAGTGGCAAAATCGAAAATCACATAATCCTGCACCAGCTTATAGGCCAAAGTACTTAAAGTATCCTGAATATCACGGATATCCGGAGTCACACCACCTCCGTTTTTCACCTGCCTTCCATTCTTCGTTTTAAATATTGAAATCAGCGAATCGGGAATATTTCCAACACTTCCGTCTGCATTGCGGTGAGAATAATCGAGCGCCTGAATACACCGGCCGCTGGGAATATAATATTTGGCTGTTGTTACCTTAAGTTTGGTGTTGTAGCTGAGATCCCTTGTTGTCTGCACCAACCCTTTACCAAAGGTTCGGTTGCCCAGTATGACAGCGCGGTCGAGATCCTGGAGTGCACCGGCCACAATCTCAGAGGCAGAAGCCGATCCGCTGTTTACCAGGACGATAAGTGGCATCACCGAATCAACGGGTTGCTCAGTGGCCCGATAAGTCTTATCCCACTGCGAGACCTTCCCTTTGGTACTCACAATCTCCTGTCCGTGATTCACAAACAGGTTGGTTACCTTCACCGCTTCGCCCAGCAAACCGCCGGGATTTGACCGAAGATCAAGAACCATTGAGGTTGCCCCCCTGGTATCCCTGAGATTAAGCAAGGCACTCCGGATATTATCGGAGCAGCCATCCGTAAAACTCGACAATCTGATATAGCCAGTTTTATCATCAAGCATACCATAATAAGTAACCGGATCGATCTGGATCTCTTCACGTACAATATCAAGGGTAAATGGTTTCTTCTCTCCGGGGCGCTGCATCTTTACCTTAACCGGCTTCTTAGCCGGGCCTTTCAAAATGTCAGACACATCCGAAACCGCCATCTTATCAACACCCTTACCATCAACTTCGAGAAAAATATCCCCGGCCTTCAATCCGCTTTTTTGTGCTGGAAACCCTTCATAAGGTTCAGCAACAACAATCTGATTTCTTCGTTTGCTGATCATTGCACCAATCCCGGCATATTCACCCGTTGTCATGAATTTAAAATCATCCATCTCCGATTCAGGAATAAATACCGTATAAGGATCCAGGGTTTCGAGCATATCATCGATCCCCTTCCTGATCAGTTTATCCGGTTTTACCTCATCCACATAAAAAAGGTTCAATTCCCTGACCAGGGTATAGAAGATATCCAGATTTTTAGAAATTTCGAAATTTTTCTGATCACTTTTGAATCCCCAAAATGAGAGTCCGATGATAACCACGATGGACAATCCAAGTGCTGCCTTCAATATTTTATTACTCATACGAAATGAAACCGTTTATTAATTTTCAATTTCCCGCCAAATTTACAAAAGTAACCAAATCAGGAATTAATCCGATATACTTTCAATGCTCATTCGGTCCTTTATGTGATATCCACTATGACAAAATTACCCGGAGAAGGTTTAATGTCGTGGATAACTACCGAATATATGCAACAACTGTGAAGGGTCAAAAGTTTAACGTATTTTTATCGCGTTAAAATAATTCAATTGAGGAAGGGATTAGTCATAAGGTCAACAGGCAGCTGGTATTCGGTGAAATCGGATACGGGTGATCTTATTGACTGTCGCATCAAGGGTAAGCTCCGGATGAAGGAGGTCCGCACCACCAACCCGGTTGCGGTGGGTGACCGGGTTGAATTTGAGCTTCAATACGATGAAACAACCAAAGAGGGGGTAACAGGAATTATCTCTTCGGTCGATTCCCGAAAAAACTACATTATCCGAAAGGCCTCCAACCTCTCCCGTGAAAGTCAGATTATTGCAGCCAATATTGACCAGGCTTTTATTATCGTGACGGTGAATTACCCCGTTACCCTGCCGGGATTTATCGACAGATACCTGATCTCGGCAATGGCTTACCGCATTCCTGCATCTCTGGTCTTCAATAAAATCGATATATATACCGATAAGGATTACGAAAAACTCGAAGAATACCTGCAAACCTACGAATCGATAGGGTACAAATGTTTTCAGGTCTCAGCCGAAAAGAATTTTAATATAGATCGCCTCCATGCAGAACTGCCCGGGAAAATAAGTCTCTTTTCAGGTCTTTCGGGGGTAGGAAAGTCTTCAATCCTAAATTGTATCGATCCAGATCTGAAACTTAAAACCGGGATCATCTCCGATCATCACCAGCAGGGTAAGCATACCACCACTTTTGCTGAAATGTTTGAAACTTCCGACGGAGCCATGATCATTGATACTCCGGGTATCAGGGGATTTGGGGTTATCGACATGGCGAAAGAGGAGATTGCCCACTATTTTCCTGAAATGTTTGGGCTGCTTGATCAGTGCCGGTTTTTCAATTGCACCCACACCCATGAACCCGGTTGTGCGGTGAAAGCGGCAGCCGAAAGCGGAGAAATTCCTGCGACACGCTATGAATCATATCTTTCGTTGATCGCAGAAGATAACGGAAGATATCGCCAGCCCTAATGAGCCTTAATATTGAGAGGCTTACCATTTATACCGGCATGGGACCTGATCCGGATTCCTCTTATTTCAAAATTACATCCCGGTCATATCTTTTGATTTGTTCTTTCCATTGTTCCGGTATCGGGATACTTTTTTGCCCCTTGATATCATAACAGACCAAAACGACCAGACAGGTAGACAACAAATCACCGGTATGTTCCTCGACGAGCTGATGCTCCATGGTCAGGCTTTTGGTTCCGACATGGGTCACATGTGTTTCAACCAGGATGCTGGTCCTCATAAAAATAGGCTTCAGATAATCAATTTTAATCATGGCACCTACCACCCCAATGTTAATAAAGTCCATGTCAGGCAACACCTCATCGAAATAATGGAGTTTCCCGGCATCGTAGTAATTCTGATAGACCGTATTTGAAACATGTCCCAGCATGTCGACATCGCTAAACCTTACCTGGATAGGAATAATGCTCCTGAACTGTGATTGATTTTCCATTTCTGCTGTTTTTTCCCTGCAAATATACGATAACCCATGGTCCGTAATTAGAGTCAATACAATTTGACCGTAAGAAATCGAGCAGAAGAACTCCCGGGCACCCTTCAGATGAATCCATCAAACTGACTAAAATCATCTTTTAGCACAAAAAAACAGCTGATTACTGGTAATTCCGATTATTCTTTTTATTTTTGCCTGCGAATAACAACAATGGGAATGCTACAAAACAATACTTTTTATTTTTGGTTTGGTTATCTCGGCCTTCGTATGGGGACTGAACGGTAAGGTATTGTCAAACAATATTGAATCAAAAAAAGGTCTCCGAAACAGGAGACCTTTTTTTGTATATAAAAAAAATTCAAAATGAAAGTTGCAGTAATAGGACTTGGGTTAATCGGAGGATCGATGGCAAAGGATTTGCGAAGAACCAGATTTGCCACTGAGATCATCGGGGTTGACAATAATCCCGGGAATGCCCGGAAGGCATTGGAAATGGGGATTGCAGACCGGATCGAATCGTTGGAAACCGCGGTTAAAGAAGCGGATCTGGTTATCCTGGCGATACCGGTTGACAAGATTGTCCAATTACTTCCGGTCATTCTGGATCACATCTCCCCCTCCACAACAGTTGTGGATGTAGGGTCTACCAAGCGCGAAATCACGGAGGTGGTAAAGAATCACCCGTTGCGCGGAAATTTTATCCCTGCGCACCCCATGTCAGGGACAGAAAACAGCGGTCCCACCGCCGCGATTGAGCATCTTTTCGACAAGAAAATATGCATCATTTGCGATCATGAAAAATGCCGCCCGCAGCATCTTGCACTTGCCGAAAAGATGTTTCAGTCGCTGGGAATGCCGATTGCCTATATGTCCAGTGATGAGCAGGACCATACTACGGCCTTTATTTCCCATCTTCCCCATGCCACCTCATTTGCGCTGGCCAATGCCGTCCTGGCCATTGAGGATCGCAATATCATTTTCGACCTTGCCTCAGGCGGTTTTCAATCAACTGTCCGTCTTGCCAAGAGTTCGCCACAGATGTGGTCACCTATATTCTGGCAAAACCGCGACTACATTTATGAGGCGCTTGAAGTATATATTCATCATCTCGAAGAATTTAAGAAATCGCTCAAAAATAATGATCATGAACAATTGTCCTCATTGATCGTTAACGCAAACAAGATCAGGGGTGTACTCGAGGGAGAAAATTCATCCTTAACCAAAAACGAAGAAACAATTATCAAATTTTATACAAAATAGACAAATATGGGATCACAATTAGACATCCAGCCGATTAGCCACTGGTTACCAAATATAGACAATCCGCTGTTGATCAGCGGGCCATGCAGCCTTGAATCGGAAGAGCAAACCATGGCAACGGCAAGGGAACTTGCAAAAGACAAGAGGGTTATGGTTTACCGCGGAGGGATCTGGAAACCACGTACACGTCCGGGATCATTCGAAGGAATGGGGCCCGTTGCCCTGAAATGGTTGATGCAGGTGAAGGAAGAGACCGGTTTACTTACCGGGACTGAAGTAGCCAATGCCCAACACGTTGAAGAATGTCTTAAGGCCGGAGTTGATGTACTCTGGATTGGTGCACGTTCAACGGCGTCACCTTTCGTGGTGCAGGAAATTGCAGATGTTCTTAAAGGGACCGATCAGATCGTGATGGTCAAAAATCCGGTTAACCCGGATGTCCAGTTATGGATTGGGGCATTGGAAAGACTTAATCATGCAGGATTAAAAAATCTTGTCGCCATACACCGCGGATTCACCCCGTTTGGCGAATCAAAATACCGGAATTACCCAAGCTGGAGAACCGTGATCGAACTCAGGCAACTGATGCCTAATCTGCCTATTATCTGCGATCCGAGTCATATCGCAGGAAAACGGGAATACCTGTTCGAAATTTCGCAGAAAGCATTCGACCTTGGCCTTGACGGGCTTATGCTTGAATCCCATATCGATCCTTCATGCGCACTGAGCGACAAAGACCAACAGGTAACCCCTTCAGAACTGGGCAAAATACTTGATAAGCTCGTGATCAGATATGCCAGCTCCAACGACCCGCAGTTCGAAAACATGCTCGATACGCTCCGCTCACGGATTGACGGGATCGATCACGAAATCATGGAGATTTTAGCCTCCCGGATGGAGATTGTCAGGCAGATCGGTATGTATAAAAAAGAAAATAAAGTGACTGCACTACAGATTAACCGATGGACACAGATCCAGCAGGATCGGGTTAATCTGGCCCGTAAGCTGAATCTCGACGAAATATTGGTGAATCAAATATTCCAGCTTATCCACGAGGATTCGGTGCGTATGCAGACCGAGATTATGGACAGCGATTTATAAATAACCTGTAGAGACGCGATTAATCGCGTCTCTACAGGTTATTCTTAAACCGCCCGACAACCTTGATCAAAGCCCTCTCAATCTCTGCATATTCAAGCTCTTCTTTAGCGATATAAACAATCATCATTGCAATTTGCAGTTCATTCTGTTCCAGTAATTCATAGAGCTCATGCTTGTGGATCCGGTATGCTTCACGCATCCGGCGTTTGAGCAAATTCCGGTCATGTGCCTTCTTAAAGAGCCGTTTAGGAACGCTGAATACCACCTGTAAAGGGACCGGTGGCAACAGCTGCTCATAGTTCCAGACCACCTTCAGCGGGTAACAGAGAAACGATGAGCCTGTCAGAAAGAGCTCTCCAATGATCTTCTGACTGCACAGTCTTTCCTCTTTTCGAAACGTATGAGTTACCATAAACTGAAGGGAACAAAAAAGAGGTTGCCAAAAGCCATTTTTTACTTTTGAGACAACCTCCTTCAGATGAAAATGCTAAAAATCTTCTATTTATTATTTTTATTGAATTCAGCGACAAACCGCTCTATAGCCGCAGGCATCGACGAAGCTTCGGGGTTCGGAGCCTCAACATCGAGCCGCAAACCCGCATCCCGGACAGCCTGGGCGGTAGCAGGTCCAAAAGTGGCAATTTTTATCTCATTTTGCTCAAAATTGGGAAAATTCTGCATCAGTGATTTAATCCCGGCAGGGGTAAAGAAACAAAGCATATCGTAATTTACATCCTTCAGATCAGATAAATCACTGCTCACGGTCCGATACATAATAGCCTGTGTGAACGGGATTTTAGCCTTTTCAAGCAAAACCGGAATCTCATCTTTATGAACATCTGACAGTGGGATCAGGAATTTATCATCCTTATGCTTCATCAGTACATCCATTAAATCAGGAAACTTACCATTGGCATAAAAGATCTTTCGCTTCCGGTATACGATGTATTTCTGAAGATAGAAGGCCGTAGATTCCGAGATACAGAAATATTTCATACTATCCGGGATTGTCAGGCGCATTTCCTGAGAAATCCTGAAAAAATGATCAATAGCCGTCCTGCTTGTAAAAATAACAGCTGTATGATCGAGAATCGATATCCGGTCTTTGCGAAAATCTTTCGCGGTAACACCCTCAACCTGGATAAACTGACGAAAGTCAACCTTCAGGTTGTGTTTAACCGCCAGATCGTTGTATGGCGAATTTCCCGGGTTCGGTTCTGGTTGCGATACTAATATTCTTCTAATTTTCAACTTATTCACTTTTTAAAATTCGTATTCCCCAAAACTCCTCTATGTTGCAAGGATGAGTTTGAAAATCAAAAGCAGCGGTAGAATTTCAAGGGTACAAAGGTACAAAATCAAATAGAAAATTGAAATGTCTTTTTGATATCCCAAATAAATACTCCGGATCACCGTAGCCACATAAATCAGGAGAATGAGACCAGCCATCATCCACACTGTGATAAAGTTGGTTTCGGCAAGTAGGGCATGAACGGTGACAACAGGGAGTAACACAAAACCTAATACCTTATAATACAGCCGTATATTGAATATTAATTCATCAGTTTGCTCCTTCAGCATAGTTATGGAACCCACTAAACGGTGGATGAATATCTTGATGAAAAAATAGGTGTTTATGACCAATAATAATCCAATAAACAGGACGATAGGGGGAAATCCGGGCAGATCAGCATTGAAAAACCGGGCAATCTGAAATACGGAAAGGGGTACAATCAGGAAAAAAATCAGGTCAAGACGAACGGTCCCGTACATCATTTTGTAGCCGCGCTGACGGAATAATCGCGTAGCTGCATTAAGATTTACAAGACTGGAGAAAATCTGACCAATGTATTCGGGAAATTCAACCCGTACAGAGGCAAAAATAGCCCATAAGATCAGGATAAGACCCAGAATCCAATCCTGTCCCGGTGCAATGCGCTCCTTTCCAACGATTCCGTAAGGTTTAACCGATACCGGAACGATCGTACGCTGCGCTTTCATAAAAGCCGAATCAGACAGCGATTTAACGCTCCCAAAATATACCGTATCACCCCAGGTGGTATAATACCCCGGGTTGCCTGTATAAATATTCCAGGGACCATCTCTGACATCTACCTCTTCGGTATAACCTTTCTTCTGTACCCCCTCCTTTTTAAACCTGTTTTTGGTATAATAATTCTTGTTGGTGTTTTTCGAAGTCTTGATTTCCAAATGTGAAGCCTTTGAGCCCACACGGTCTTGCTGAGACATCCGGCTGCTCTGCCCCTGTAAATCAGCGACAAAGTTATTTGGATTCTCAATTTCGACCGGCATGGAAACAATCATAATTCACACTTTTTGAGTGGTGCAAAGATAAAAAATAAAGGAAAGATAGTTCCTGTTCAACAAACTAAGCGGCAAATAGACTTAAGATTAAACGGCAAAAGATCACTACATTTGCAGTTATGCAGATTAATTCACCTTTCAGAATCTACTTTGCCCCGCTTCAGGAAGCAACCGACTATATCTACCGGAATGCATACTCGAAATATTTCGGGGGTATCGATAAATATTTTGCACCATATATTCTCCTTCAAAACGACGGAACAGTCAAGAATTCGCACCGGCGCGATATGAATCCGGATAATAACCTCGGAGTTCAGCTTATTCCACAAATTCTTGCCGGAAATTCCCGTGATTTTATCCTTCTCACCGGATTATTGCAGGAGAACGGATACCGTGAGGTGAACTGGAATCTCGGTTGCCCTTACCCCATGGTGACTAACAAAGGACTTGGATCGGGATTACTTCCGTACCCAGACCGGATCAGAGCGATTCTTGAAGAGTCGTTCCCAAAAATTCAGGGTAAGCTTTCAGTAAAAATGAGGAGCGGACTCCTGACCTCAGACGAGATTTTTCAGGTTATTGAGGTTTTGAATGATTTCCCGCTCCATGAGGTGATTCTCCATCCAAGAATTGCCAGGCAGCTCTACAAGGGTGTTCCGGATGAGGAGCTGTTTGCCGAAGCGGGCAAAAGGATTAAACACACGCTTGTCTATAACGGAGACCTGACATCACCTGAAGATTTCGGTCGGCTGAATGAACTATTTAGGACCACTGAGACCTGGATGGTTGGTCGCGGGATTCTGAAAAATCCATTTCTCCCTCATCTGCTGAGAAACGGCAGGTTACCCGACAAAGCGGAGATGGAAGAGACACTAAAGAATTTTCATGCGGAGATTTTTCTCAATTATTCCAAAATCCTCAATGGAAGCAGCCACCTGCTGATGAAGATGGAGAAATTCTGGAGTTACTTTTGTGATGCGTTTCCCGATCCCCATAAAACCTTCAAACGGATTAAGAAAGCGGCCAATATCGCCAGGTATGAACTGGCTGTGAGTGAGAATTTTTCGCAATTGAGATCCTCTGAACAATAAATCCAAAGTGATCGGGTGACGTGTCCAGGTTCTCAAAGTCACCCGGTCACTACAAATAGACGCTTCCTGAGCCCTGACTGACTCACGATACTAAAAATCAAGGATCTGGCTGGAAACTTAATCATCATATTCACCCGTTAAGGCGTACCAGCCAAAGATGGCCAATCCGGTAACAATCAAAGGTAACAGAATGAAAAAGATTATAATCCCAAAAACCAGATCATCCTGTTTGCCCGAGGTCAATTTACTTCCAAAGATTCCGATAAAGTAGTAGGAAACAGCCATTGCCAGAAGAATCCAGACAAATCCTAAGTATTTTTTTATTTTGTTCATAATAAAGATGTTAGTCGTGAAGAGTATTGATTTTCCGGTCGATATACACCATCCCAATGATAAAACATGCGGCAGCAATTCCAATCGGGTACCATAATCCTTCGAGATAGAATTCAGGATTTCCGATACTTTTAGCCGTTGTTACAAAATAGGTGGAGATAGCGGGTAATAATCCGCCAAAGATTCCATTTCCCACATGATAGGGCAATGACATCGAAGTATACCTGATCTTCACCGGAAACATCTCCACCAGGAATGCGGCAATCGGACCATAAACCATCGTTACCAGTAATACCTGGATAAATACCAAAAATACGAGAACCCATTTAACCTCCCCACCAATATTCTTTAATACAATAATATTGGCTCTGGTACTAATTCCATGTTCATGCGATTTGTGTGCTGAACTGCCATCCGTAAATTGCCGAAGTGCCACAGTTCCCAGCGTATCTGTTTTTGCAGGTACATCCCCGGCTTTTAACCCGTTTTTAAGTTTCACTTTGTGATGAACCAATGCCCCGGACCGGTCATAAGTATCATATTTCAACCAGATTTCATTAGCCGTATTACTCTTAAAATCGTAGGCTAACTCCTTAGCCAGGTATAAAGTATCTGTTTTGGTATAGTGAAATTTAGCCCCGTCCGAGAACGTTGTATCCGATTTGGATTCAATAAATACTCTTGTATTTTTAACTGTAGGATCCCACTTGTCAGGTTCTGTAAAAACCGTAGCTACCGGTGAACCCACCTCTTTACAGCTTTCCGGAATGACCGGATTTCCACCCTGCTTCATTGCTTTGGAATCAGTCAGGTCATACATTTGCCGGTAGATTGGCCGGTATAAAAAAACAGCCAGCAGCAGACCGGTCATCATGATTGATTTACGACCAATTTTATCACTCAGCCATCCAAATACAACGAAGAACGGAGTCCCGATTAACAGGGCCATACCGAGTAACGTATCCACTTGTGAAGCATCGATGTTTTGCACAGTTTTCATAAAGCTCATGGCATAAAACTGTCCGGTATACCACACAACTCCTTGTCCCATAGTAGCTCCGAATAAAGCCAATAAAACAAATTTCAGGTTGAACCGGTTATTGAAGCTCTCCTTTAACGGATTTACGGAAGTCTTTCCTTCCAGTTTTGCCTTGGCAAATACCGGTGATTCTACCATGTTTTTACGAATCAGGTAGGAGATCACAACCATAAAAATGGAGATCCAGAACGGGACTCTCCAACCCCACTCCTCAAAAGCTTCTTTGGAAAGGATTCCCTTTGTTAATAAAATCACGACCAAGGATACAAACAAGCCGGCAGTGGCCGTAGTCTGAATCCAGGAAGTCCAGTACCCTTTTTGATTTTTGGGAGCATGTTCAGCGACATAGGTTGCGGCACCGCCATACTCTCCTCCTAAAGCCAGACCCTGGAGTAACCTTAAAATCAATACCAGTAAGGGGGCCAGGAAACCAATGGATTTATAGCCGGGAATGCATCCGATCAAAAAGGTGGCACCCCCCATGATCAGAAGTGTGACCATGAAGGTATACTTTCTCCCGATCAGGTCTCCTAATCTTCCAAAAAACAGTGCTCCAAAAGGGCGCACTACAAATCCGGCTGCAAAGGTTGCAAGGGTAGACAAGAAAGCTGCCGATGGGTTGTCAGTGGGAAAGAATTTCGTGGATAATACAACAGCCAGACTTCCAAAAATATAAAAGTCGTACCACTCAATCATTGTACCCAGGGAGGAAGCAGTAATTACTTTCCAAATCCCTTTTGTTGATTTATTACTCATAAATGGAATAATTGGTTAGTCAAATTTTCAGTTAAGAAGATTACACACAAGTGACAATAAAGTTCTGACTCTTTCAGTTTCTTTATCAAAAAGTTGCTGAAGTATGATTTAGTGGTAAAATGGGACTCGTACAGAATCAGAAGATTCCTGTTTGAATACGATATCCACTTATTTTAATTAATTAACTAATAAGGTTTTACTAAATATAAAACCATTGTTGTTTAAAAACACAGGGTTTGGTTTATCCCGAATGATGTTTTTGATGACTTTCAGAAGGATTTTGCAATTCATTTGCGTAATTTGCAGTTTGAATTAAAATTATCTATATTTAGCCTTTACATTTTAACTTCCAGGCATATGAAAAGACAAAAATTAATCCTAATTCTCGCCTTGATCATTCTCACACCTGCGCTTTCGAAAGCACAGTTTGGAAATCTGATCAGGAATAAAGCTTCAAAAGCGCTGAATTCGCTGACGAAAGATGCCGCAAAAGGGGCAGTGGATTCTACCGCTCTGAAAAATAAAGCAGCCAGTGCAAATGACTCGATTGCAAAACTAAACCAGGGCAAACCCGCGCAAAATCAACCGGGACAAATGCCGGCCGGAATGAATATTGCCAATTTATTCGGGGGTAAGGTTGATTTAAAACATAAGGATGAATATAATTTTACCTCAAGACTCTACATGGTTATGGAGTCTTACAGTAAAAAGGAGACTATGAACATGGATCTTTATATGTATTTCAGCTCCAGCTCCCCCGATGTCGGGATTGAATCAAAAACAGTGACCAATGAGAAAGGAAAAACGGTTCCGGTCAATTCATTCACGGTTATGGACGGAGAAAACAAATGCTTTATAATCCTGATAGATAACAATAACAATAAGATGGCGATGATTTCTGCCATCCCCGATGAACATGCAGCTCCGGCCAATCAGGGAGAAAAACCAGTTCAAAAAACTGCCCATGGGAATTTTACGAAGACCGGAAATACCCGGGTAATTGCAGGTTATCATTGTGATGAATATACTTATACTGATTCGGAAAGGAAGACCAATGCTCATCTTTGGTTTACAAAAGAGGCAAATCTGAATATCGACAGGCGCAGCTGGCAGAAAACTGAAATGGGCGCCTATTATGGTTATGAAGGTTTCGAAGGGGGAATGTTCCTCGCCATGGAAAGCTATGATGAAAACGGGAAACTAACCGTGAAATCTGAAACAAAGGAGATCAGTCCGAATTTTAATCATTCTGTTTCGTTGAAAGGGGTTACATTTATGCAAATGAACCTGAATCAGAGACCGCAACATTAGCTATAATCAAAACTTAGTTCCCAACCTTTGAAGGCAACTGCTTCTGAATAGATTTACTCCGGAGGTCAGCATGGAATTTTTCAATAAATCGGGATGGATTGATCATTTTTTGCACTTTTACCGGTACCGGAAGTTCTGGTTCATGAAAGGAATCACTAAAAGAAATCACTGGTGGTGCGTTAAAAATTAGAACGTATTATCGAACAAATTATACTGTAGTTCTTTGACATTTTGATTGACTTGAGACATGGTAAGCAAATCACGGATCGGGGTTTTGTCGAAAGCCGAAACGCTTAAAATTTGCATTATCTCATAAATTGAATAATTGCTTTTTAAAACGTGTTTCATGTATGCAACGATCAGATAGGCGCAAATAGCAGTCCAAATATGTATTTTGACTGCATTCTGTGAATGTCCCCACAGTTTTTTGATGACTAGATTTTGTTTTATCCACTTGAAAAAGACCTCGATTTGCCAGCGATTTTTGTATAGTCTGGCAATTTCAAGAGCGGTTACTTCAAAATTATTGCTCAAAAAAACGAGGTGTAAATCCTTGTCTGCATCATAGTACTCAACCAACCGTAATTTTTCAGGGTAAAGCTTTTTAGACTTTGCCACAGTCAGGACAATTGTTTTGTCGGTTCGTAGCCCAGTGTTTTGATCAATGTTGAAGTTCTGTTCTGTTACTTCGTATTTCAATGGCGATTTTGCTCTTGTAACAAAGTAAGCACCTGCCAATTGCATGCGATATAATGCTTCAAAATCGACATATGCCTTATCCATCAGGTAAATTGCATCTGGTTGTGGAACAAGAACATCAAGCACATTGCTGTCATGATACTTACCATCAGTAACAAGAACAAATTCAGGAATGCTGCCACGCAAATTGAGCAACGTATGCACTTTAACAGCTCCTCTGGTGTATTTTCCTTCTGCCCAGATAAAAAGGTTTATACTCAATGAAATCGTGGTTGAGTCAAGAGCAAAAACCTCATTGTTAATATTTACATTGGGGACAGGAAAGTCAGTATAGAGCGGACGAACTAAACCAATGAGATATTCCCCAAAATCGGCAAAAATACGCCAGTCGCGATTCTCGTTGGCACGCGAAAGGGTTGTATGATCAACGCTTTGTTTAACGCCCAGATGATACAGTTGCCCCTTGTGCGCTTGCAAACAAGTGCAGATTGAACGAAGCGAGTCCAACGAAGTTATTTGTCCGAACAACAGTTGTACAAACTGGTTCCAACATTTGAAATCGCGTACCCGATGGTTACCAGAATAGCGTTTTACGCACTTGTTGAATTCATATTGGTTTACAAAGTCCAACATCTGACGGAATATATATTTACCAGAATTCATAATTTACACTTTAAAAGTGCAAAATTGAATATCAAGTCAATTCAAATCTCAAAATCAAAGAACGATTATATATAATTGTATTTTAAAGTGTTATAATAGTATATTAAGAATTAACGCACCAACAGTGAAAAGAAATTATAATTTTAACCCGCTAACCTTTAATTATGAAGAAAATGCAAATTAATCTCATTCCGGCTTTTATCTTCCTGATATGCCTGCTCCCTGAAATCTCATGGGCACAGTCCGGCACGGGCGTTACTACCAACAATGACTCAACCCAGTTCCGGAATAACAATGGGTCCCTGGGGATGCCGGGCGATAATCTGAATCTTTTTGCGGTAATGAAGATTTTTCGGGAATCTGAAACCTTGGAGATTTTTGAGAAAAACCTCAATTACGAACATTCCGATTTTAATAATCTGGATTTGAATGGCGATGGACAGATCGATTATATTAATGTAACCTATAATATCGAGGGAAATTTACACACCATTACGTTGAGTGTGGCTCTTAATGAAACTGAATTTCAGGATATTGCCACAATTTATGTGGAGAAGGACGGGAATAATCCTCCCCGGATTCAATTAATTGGTAATGAGGCATTATATGGAAAAGATTATATGATTGAGCCGGATTACCAGGAAAACGGGCAGACGAGGCAACCATAAATTGGATCGATTTCTCTAATACCTGAAATGATTATAGTGATCGTTTCATTTAGAGTGAAGCTATCATTATTTTCCCCTTAAAGTGAAACTATCACTAGCCCCGGAATTTAATTCCTAAGTGCTTTTGCCATCAAATCGGCAAGTGGAGCAGCCCACAACGCATATTCGGCACCCGTGAAATGCGGGCCTTCACCCAGAATCAATCCCGGGCTATTGGCCGCTTGCCTGGTGATGGCTGTAATATCCAAATACGCAATATTCCTGGATAATGTTACTGTCTGATTGATTGCGTTAAACTCATCGATCTCTTTCCCAACATTTGGCCAACCTGAACCAAAAAGGGTAACTCCATAATCGGGGATTGACAGCACAATCACCCTGGAGCTCCTGTTTCCGGCAAGTTGAACCGATGTATTTAAAAGCCTGGCAAAGTTGGCCCTGTAACCTGTGGTATCCTCCAGCTGATACTGGTCATTCACCCCAATCATCAGGGTAACCAGATCAAACGGGGGAGTAAGATTTTGTGAGTCGATAGCCTTTGCCAGATCCAAGGTGGTCCATCCGGTTTGGGCAATATATTGGACAGACGAAAATGTCTCCCACCCCCGGGAAACAAGTAAGGTTGCGGCCTGTGCCGGATATCGATCATTGGGATTAACGCCTTCTCCGATTGTATATGAATCGCCTAAGGCAAGATATGTCCTTACCACAGTGACTGTATCAACCGGAACAGGAGTTTGTGAAACCTGGCCTGACCGACTCTTTTCCACTACAGGATAGCTTTTCGTACACCCTTCAAAACAAAAGGATATCACGCAGATCAGGGAAATACGAGTTAACCAGACTTGATTCATAATTGCTAAACGAACATCAAACCACAATTGTTTAGTTGTTCCGTTATTTTACCCGCGAGGATGATTGTTTATTTCGGTTGAACCATATTTTGAGTGAACGCCCACCTGCAATTTACTGTTTTTACCAAAAGTGAGACCCCGAAGGTTATAAAAAACCATCGGGGTCGTAGGATTAAAAACGGATTTGCAATCGCCTGTCAGAATTCAAAGATCAGGATAATGCCTATAGTTTCAATGGAAGGCCGCGATAAAAATCGAGGATCTTGGTCCGGAAGATAAACTCATATTTAGCCTGGAGCAGGTCAGATTCAGATTTAGCCAGCTTGGTTTTTGCAGTATTATACTCTACCGCATTGACCAACCCTACATTAAATTTTTCTTCCGCATACCGAAATGCCTCTCTTATGGAGGAGACCGCTTTTTGATTCGAGATAAACCTGTTCAGAGCTGCAATGGCATTGGTCTGAGCCGTTTCGATATCAGAACGGAGCAATTTCTTGGCACTCTCAAGATCCAGGGCTGTATTTGAAACCTGTAATCTGGCATTATCGATCTGGATTTTGCTTTGAAAACGGTTAAAAATCGGGATATTCATCTGTACACCAAAACCTTTACGCTGGTTATTGCTTAACTGGGAGTTAAAATCTATTTTTTTCCCGGTAAGATCAGTATAAATATTATTGTAATTATCGTAAAGATTTGCGTATAAACTTATATTGGGATAAAGGGCACTTTGCGCGATCTTCAATTGGAATTTGGAACTCTGGTAACGGAAGTCGGCCCCTCTGATTTCAGGGCGGTTCTGCAATGCGGCAGTGTAAACCTCATTGGAAGTGGCAATGGAAGCCTGTGCCGAGATCTCAGGAAGTACCGGAACTTCCACATCAAAGGTATCCTTTACCGGCAATTCAAGCAACTGGGTAAGTGAAAGTTTGGCGATCTGCAGCTGATTTTTGGCGTTCACCAGATCCAGCTCTTCACCTGCGGCCTGCGCCTCAATATCAAGAAGACTGCCCCTGGCAAGACTTCCAGCTTCAACTTTTTCATTGGTTTGAGCAATCTGGAGATGGGTAACCTGGAGTTGATTTTCCGATACCTTGACCAAATCCTTGGCAAAAAGTATGGAAAGATAGGTGGAGGCAATATTTACCGAAATATCGCTTTTTGCCTTGGCAAGATCTTCGATACTGGCCTGAAGATCAAGCTTAAGTTTAGATATGCTGCTTGCAATCTGAAACCCCTGAAAGATCGGAAGTGTAGTACCTATACCGGCATCTGTCTCTGAAGAGTTGATATTTTCATACGTATTCAGATAGGTCAGAGATCGTCCATAGTTCTCATTCTGTGATAACTGACCACTAAGGTTAGGTAGCCGAGAAAATTTAGACTGTTTCAGTTGGTTCTGCTGATACTGGGTAGAGATGACCCCCTGCTTTATTTTAATATTGTTTTCCAGCGCATAGTTGATACACTTCTCAAGGCTCCAGACGTCCTGGGCCTGAAGAGAGGTAAGCTGCACCCCGAGAAGTAAAAAGGTAATCGCAATTATATTCCGTATCATAGGTGAAAATTTTAAGGATCAGCGGATTCGCTAAATTATTAAATGTTTGGGTGTTATTTCAGGATTTTACGATTTTTTATCAGCTACTTTCTTTTTTGGATCTACAAGTAATCCTTTTAACCGGTCAGTTTTGGTAATTCCCGAGAGGATCTCAATATTAATCCCATCGGAAATGCCCGTTTTAACAAACCTTTTATCAAATTTCTGAGGAAGCGACTCTACTTCAACAAATGCGGAGTCTTTTTCAAATTTCAGCAATCCTTCAGGAATAGCCAGTACACTGTCCCGTTTTTCGAGGACAATATTGGCGTTTGCACTATAGCCTGAGCGGATAAACTGGTTCTCCTTAAGCTTCACATCTGCTTTAATATCAAACTGAATAGCTCCGTTATCGACTGCCCCCTTGGGTGCAATATATTTAAGTTCCGCATTAAATTTTTCAGATTCAATCGCTCCGATGGTCAGTTCGATGTTCATCCCCTCTTTAATTTTTCCCACTTCGGTTTCGTCAACCTTCCCCTGGAAAATCATGTCGTTCATATCGGCGATGATGGCGATCGTTGTGCCGGCATTAAAGGTATTCGCCTGGATGACAGAGAACCCCTCTTTAACCGGAACATCGAGTACCATCCCCTGAATCGTGGAACGGATCAGGGTATTGGTAGTGGTTGCTGAACTTTTAGTAACCCCTTTCCGGATCAGTTCCAGGTTGTTATCTGCAGCTTCCATCTCCTCCTTCGCCGAATTAAAGGCCAGTTTTGCCTTCTGAAACTCCTCTTTGGAAATTACCTGTTTGCCAAAAAGTACGGTCTGCCTGTCGAAGTCGATCCGGGCATCTTCCAGATTTAGTTTGGCCCGGTTCACGCGTGATTCGGCTGCATTCAGGTTGACCATATCGGGGATGATCTTTACCCGGGCAAGGACATCACCCTCCTTAATTTTTTGCCCGGCAACGATAAATATCTCCTCAACAATCCCTGAAACCTGCGGTTTTATTTCGATCTCCTTGCGGGGAATAACCGAACCGGTTGCTACAGTTTTCTTGACAATATTGGTGATCTTGGCCGTCTGAATCTCGTAAACATCGGGTTTTTTCTGCGATTTCTGGTAAAGGAATACCAGTGTTCCGATGAACACTGCGGCCAATATGATCAGCCCGAAAATTTTAAAAATCTTTCTGAGGATACTTCCACTATTCTTTTTCATGATACTTCAAGTTATTCTGTTATTTATACTAATTTATCTTTTATTCTTCCCGTAAGGCATCTATTGGTTTGATCTGAATAGCCCTGGAAGCGGGAATCATCCCTGCAAAAAGGCCTGCGATGATCAAAACGACCAATGCTGAAACAGCGACAGTCAGACTAACCTCAGGGTGCGCAAAAAACGCACGATCGCCACTCTGACCAGCAGTGCTTTCTATGATCTTGTTCACTAATTCGAGCAGACCGACACCCATGGATAATCCGATATAACCGGCAAGTGTGGTAAGGACAACGCTCTCCATCATAATCTGGCTGATGATTGTACGTGGCGTCGCGCCGATCGCCCGCTGTACACCGATCTCTTTGGTCCGCTCCTTAATGATTACCAGCATAATATTGCTTACCCCGATCACCCCGGCAAGCAGAGTTCCAATTCCTACGATCCAGGTCAGGATCTGGATTCCCAAAAAAAGTCCGCTCATCTGCTTAAACTCCTTTTCGATATTCACGCTGTTCAAGGCCTGAAGGTCGGTCGGGGCAATGGAATGCCTTTTTTTGATGAATTCCTTTACTTTATCCTCAACAACACTGACCGGAATCCCTTTTTGGGCAGTAATCGCGAGAAAATGAACCTGATTGCCCATATTATAGGTCTGCAACATCGTTGTAAACGGCAGTGATATAGACTCTTCAGTCCGACCATTAATGTTGATCCGGGTTTCAGCCCTGATCAGTCCGACCACCTGGTAATAGACCCCTGATATCTTGAGATACTTTCCCAGCGGATCTTCTTTCGGATCAAACAACGATTCGAATACCTTTTCTCCGATCACACATACCTTTCGCTTGTCGCGGATATCCATATCGTTAATCCATCTCCCCTTCAACACGGTAACGGGATCTATTTTCACATAATCGGGATAATCACCTTTCACATTGAATGATCCGTTCTTCTTATCGCGGATTACATTTGAACTGTTCCCGAAACGGCCTGTGAAATTTTTCGGAGTAATATATTCTATTTCAGGTACATTTTCTTTTAAATACTGGAGGTCTTCGGAATCCATATGCCAGTATCTTCCCCGTTTAAACCCTTTGTAAGGTTCGCTGGTTTGTTCGCTCCAGAAAAAGGCCGAATTGGCGGCAAATTTTGCAATCCCCTCGGTAATCCCATTCTCAAGACCATTTCCGGCCCCCGCCATAACGATAAGCATGAAGATTCCCCAAAATACGCCAAACGCGGTGAGCAAACTCCGGACCTTGTTTTTGGCCAAAGCATTCCAAATTTCATTCCACCTGTCGATATCAAACATGACTTATGATTTTATTGCAAACAATTTAATTCGAACAAACTATCCGGATGAACACTCGGGATCATCATTACGCCCTCACCTGGCCATGCATTAATTCTTTCATTATCAATTCTCATCTCTCAACGCTTCAATCGGTTTGACATTTGCAGCCTTTCGGGCGGGCAGATAACCGGCCAATGCACCCGAAACAACCAATATCACCATTGAAGTTATTGCCGTTGTGAAATCCACAGTCGGGTTACGGAAGAATATCCCGTCTCCGGCACCTGATGCCAGTGCCTGTTCCAGCGCATAATTGATCCCCTCCATGATTCCCACGCCAACCACCAATCCGAGATATCCGGCAACTGTTGTGATCAGGATCGATTCGAGTAAAACCAGACCGATTACAGATGCAGGCGATGCCCCAAGAGCTTTACGGATTCCGATTTCACGGGTCCGCTCCTTAACCAGAATCAGCATGATATTGCTCACTCCGACAATTCCGGCGATAAGGGTGCCGATTCCGATAATCCATACAAAGATCTTGATTGCCTGGAAAATTTTCATCGTCCGGATATATTCAGCAAGCATATTGAAAGATCCCATGGCCTTCTTGTCATTTGGGTCAAATTTATGCCGCATGGCCAAACCTTGTCTGACTTTGTTGGTGATCGAATCGGCCTCTTCAACGGTTTTTACCATTTTAGTGGTGATGGCAAAGGTGTGAACCCTGTCAGCACCGTTGAAAATCCGCTGTGCAGTGGTGACCGGAATATAATTGGTTCTTTCGTCATTTCTCCCTTTTTCATGGGTTACTCCAATGACTTTAAACGGCACATTATTAAGTTTCACGTACTTGCCTATCGGATCCTCCTCCTTGAACAGCGCCTTACGCACATTATCCCCGATCACAATCACCTTCCGGGAATCATTCAGATCCATTTCATTAATAAATCTTCCTGAAGTGATAATCACTTTTTCCATCTCCTTTAAGGCAGGATGGCACGATGAGGTTTCAAAGGAGCCGTACTCGTTTCTGTAGGTGTAAACAATGGTTCCGGGGAGGTAGTACCTGGAGGAGACCTGTTCGAGATCCTGTCCTTTTTCCTTGAGGAAGGTATAATCGGCATTGTTGAATTTGATGGTTCTACCCTCTTTCATCCCCTGGTAAGGGATTGAAGTGTCACCGGTCCAAAGCCACATGATATTTATAGAGTTGCTTGCAAAGTTCTCTTTAACCCCATTTTGAAGGCCGTTGCCTGATCCCAGAAGGACCATCAGCATGAAAATACCCCAAGCCACCGAGAATCCGGTGAGGAATGTCCTTAACTTATTTTTCTTGATGGTGGAGAAAATCTCCTGCCAAACATCCACATCAAACATATTGTCTGTTTTTATTCGGTACGTACGCGGTCTTTAAATAACTGAAGATCTCCGTTTTTGATCACCTCTTCAATTACCCCGTCTTTGAGCCTGATAATTTTTTTGGTCATTGCGGCGATATCGTGCTCATGGGTAACGATGATGACCGTTTTTCCCTGGTCATTGATCTCTTTGAGAATATCCATAACCTCAAATGAAGTGGCAGAGTCGAGGGCTCCGGTTGGTTCATCAGCCAGGATGATCCTGGGTTGTGAGATTAAAGCGCGGGCAATTGCGACCCGTTGCTTCTGTCCCCCCGATAATTCGCTCGGCAGATGGTGTGCCCACTCCTTAAGTCCAAGACGATCGAGATATTCAAGCGCAATAAGGTTGCGTTTCTTCCGGCTGACTTTCTGATAATAAAGAGGCAAAGCCACATTTTCAGCGGCATTCTTAAACGAAATAAGATTGAATGACTGGAAGATAAATCCGATCATTTCGTTGCGCGTCATGGCTGCCCTGGTTTCATTCAGACCCTGAATTAACTTGCCTCCAAGATGGTAGGTTCCCTGATCGTAGTCATCCAAAATTCCCAGAATATTGAGCAGGGTAGATTTGCCGGATCCGGAGGAACCCATAATCGAAACAAATTCACCTTCCTGGATATCCAGATCCAACCCTTTTAAAACATGAAGACTGTTACTGCCCATCACATATGACTTATGCAGATTACTAATCTGTATCATTTTTATTTAATTTTTATCATTTATTCCCCAATCACACCGACCTAAACTTATTAGACGTGAAGTTTCTCAAATTGTTACACTCACCCGTTGATTTTTCAAAACATTTAACCATTCCTATTTTATTTTCTGACAAGAGTCGTGCCAGTAATAATATATAGTTGAATTACAAAGATATAAATTATGGAAGCTTGAATAAGATTGGGCATAAGTGTCCACTTTTGGACTGGCTTGTGTTCATTTCCGGACAGTGCTTTTCCTGAAAACTCTTTTATTCGTAAGTCTTAATGATCAACCGAGTGTTTAATTAGTATCGATTTTCGTCAACTCAGGTTCAGATCAGAAAAATTCTACCGGCAAATTGACCGACTTCATATAGACAATAGCCCGAAATCCAGATTTTATTTGTTTCTGCTTCACTTCCAATTTAAATTCGTTTATGTTTTTAGCAAGTTTAAATTCTACACTATGGAGCAAGAATTAAGCATACAACTCAAACAAAAAATACTGGTCATTTTCCCGATTATGTTCATTTTCTTTCCATTTTCAGCATGTAAGAGGGAATTCGTCAACCACAAAGAAAGTGCAGGGTTTGTATTGACAAGCCTTGCTATCAAACAAGATAGTTTACTTCCGGCCGATTATACCTGCGACGGCTCAGGCGCAACATTGCCTCTTGCCTGGACCGGCTTTCCTGATGACACGAAATGGTTCGCCTTAATTATGTACACTGTAGCCTCCCCGACCGATATTCACTGGTATTGGATTTTATACAATATTCCCGTATCAGTTCAAAGTCTGGTGAAAAACGTTTCAGGGGTCGGTACGCTGGGTAATAACAGCTTAAACAACAGAGCCGGCTATTCTCCGCCCTGTTCGCAAGGGCCAGGATACAAATATTATGTCTTTACCCTATACGCCCTTTCTCAGTCACTAGCTTTTACAGTCCCTTCCCAAGCAGTAAGCATGGAAGTTTTGCTGGATGCAGTAAAAAATATCACACTCTCAAGTGCCAGTCTTACGGTCAAATATTCAAGAAATATTCCCTAATCGCTACTGATTAACAATTTCTTTCGTTCACCTCTATCATTACTTAAAACTCAATGTCATGAAAACTAAAAAATTGATTTTTCAAAATGAATTGCCTCAGGATGCAGGCACCAATAATGTTAGTGCCATGTTCAGTTCTCCAAGGAAATTATCTTCCCTGGTGGTTATCCTGCTTTTTTCCTTCCTCCTCGCTACACTGTTCGCACAATGTGCAAAAGATATGTTAAGCTCAACTATTATTAGTTCGGGCACCCAGGCGCAGTACACGATTACCCAGGCAATTTCGGATGAAGCCCAAAGAAATACGATTTCCTTCGATGGATTGGCCTTTCTGACCGGTTGTGTTGGTGCGCAATCGTTTATTCCCCCGGGTAAAGTTGCCGATTACAGCGGGTTCCAATACCTTAGGGATAATGATCCAACCAATATGGGGCATAATACCAGTTTCGTAACGATTATTTCAAACAATATTCTTAGTATCCTGAACACCAGTCAAATCAATCTATTTGTTCAGCGGGCCCAAAGTCAGATCGATTCCATCAATGCATTTGCCTATAGAAGGTATCCATTACTTCAGGCTTTCCGCCGGTTGCAGCAGGGCGCTATACCTTCGGGGAAAACCCAGCTCAGTGAGTCGGCTGTAAAAGCTTATGCCGGGGCTATGTATAAAACTGACGGGCAAATCAGCTACAGCAGATATCAACTTTTTGGTACAGTCATCAATTCGTTAACTGCAGCACAGAAGACAAAATTAGCCGCGTTAAAGGCGTTGAACGGAATAGGTCACTGGGACAGTACCCTGGTAAATCCGCTACAGGCACTTAATCTGAATTTGTCACAGGACATGGGTGTTGCCGTGATGACCTATGCCAGTGAGATGTATGCCTGGTATGTCGGCTCTGTCTCCTCAGACACCTATTTCTGTCCTGAAAGACATGGAACCTACTTTGGTTCTTTTTACCTCAAAGACTGGCCTGCCATGGGAAATCCAAATTATACCATAGATGAGACGTTGACGGCCAATGCCGGTCAGAATTTTCTTGCCGTTCTTACTACGGCCCAGGCTGCTCAGGTTAGTGGAATTGTTGACCTCCAGCGAAGTGCACTTAACAATATTGTGGAAAAAAGAGCTGCGATTTCAACAGAGCTCCGAAAATTCTACTCCGGCAAAACTGCCAGTTTATCCACCATTTTATCCCTTTCAGAAAATTATGGTGAGCTGGACGGGGAGCTCAGTTATTACTATGCAACAACGTTTTCGAAGGTTTATAACCTTCTTTCTGCAGATCAAAAAGCGAAATTGCTATTGCTGGTAAATCAGTTAGGGTATGTTGCCCCTGGCGGAGGTTTCCTGTACTCTCAGCCGATCGCAATGCCTGTTATTCCGAATACTGATTTTATGTTCCAATAGATTTTCTTTTATACAAAAAAAATATTCTTTGAATTTTCTTAAATTTAACCTGTAAAATACTTATCATGAAAATCTATCATCGCTTTAAAATCCTGACAGCAGCACTTTTCGCAACTTTTATATTGGTAGGATTTACCCTGGTTTTTTGTCAGGAAAACCAAAATCTCAATAAGAATACCCAGGGAAAAGCGCAAACCTTAACGGCGGAGCAAACGGTTCAAATTAAAAAAATCTTAGCGGGTTACCATGCCTCAGAATTGACTGCAGCCGATGCCAGGGCAATTCAGGAACAATTCAGGAGAGGGGGAATTCATTCGGGTCCGGAAATTAACAGTGCGATCCAGTCGGCAGGGTTTGATCCGGAAAAGCTGAGACAGCTTGCGCCACCGCCAAATGGAGATGGAATAGACAAACACGCTCCCCGATTATTGGATGAAAGGTTGAAAGTGGTCAGTGAAAAAATTTGTAAACCGTTGGCTCTGTCTGCAGCACAGCAGCAAACGGTAGCTAAAGCTTTCAGCGACTTTTATGTGGAAATGGATAAACTGAGGCAATCAGGATCAGACCACCAAATGCCTCCGGATAAATCAATAGTTGATCCGTTGGAAAAGGCGAGGGATTTGCAAATAAAAAAGGTCATCACTGATGCGCAATTCACGAAATACCTCGAACTGGAAAAGGCTGCTCGACCGGCCAGACCGAACGGGGGAAAACCCAGGTAAGTGGAAATTCAAACCCGATTCTGCAATATATAACCTGAAACCGGCTTCAAAATAATTGCTCGATGCAAAACAGAAAAATAAAATATGCCGAGATTACCTTAATCTCCCTGGTCTGGGTCGTACTATGGGTCACCCCTGTCCTTTTCAGGGAAGATAATATAAATCCGATTTGGAACAGCATCAACAACCAGCTGGAAATTCTGATCCCCATTTTTGTGTTGTTTCTGTTAAACCGATTTGCATTGGTTCCCTATTTTCTGTTCAAGGGGAAACTGAGCATCTATTTCGTTTCAATCATTGGATTAATTGTACTATTCTCTATCGGAATGAATTATTACGATACAAAAAAGGATCAGCCGCCATCTTTTAATACCTTGATTGACCAGCCTGGGAATCCCTCTTCAAAGCCTCCGCCGGATCAGTCAGACCAGCGGGAAGAACCACCTTTACAAAGAGAGCGCCAACCGAGGCCGGTACCTCCCTTTGCCAACTTCATCGTACTTTCGGTTCTTTTACTGGGATTCGATAGCGGATTGCGGTCTGGCCTTCGCTGGATAGCTGTTGAAAATGAAAAGCTGCATCTCGAAAAAGAAAATGTTGCAACCCAACTTGTCCTGCTCAGAAACCAGATTAGTCCCCACTTTTTCATGAATACCCTAAACAATATTCATGCCCTGGTCGACAAGAATTCAGCAGAAGCAAAAGAGGCAATCATTAAATTGTCAAAAATGATGCGTTATCTCCTCTATGAAACCGAAACAGATAAAACAACCTTGAAGAGCGAGGTTGAATTCCTCGAAAGCTATGTTAACCTGATGAAACTTAGGTATAATTCTAAAGTCCGGATCAATTTCAAATCACCTCAGGTTGTTCCTGAAAAGATAATACCTCCATTTTTATTTATCTCACTGATTGAGAATGCATTTAAACACGGCATCAGTTACCGTGAAGAATCATTTATCGATATCGATCTCATCATCGGCGAAAACAGGCTGCTTCTGATTATCAAAAACAGTAAAAACGATCAAAACCAGCTTCACCCCTTTACAGGTATTGGCATAGAGAATACAAGAAAACGGTTATCTTTACTCTATGGACAGGATTATCACCTGGATATTATCGATTCTGAAGAATTGTTTACCGCTAACTTATCCATTCCCATATGATCAGTTGTATCGCTATTGATGATGAACCTCTGGCTCTGGACCAAATTGCCGGGTATATTAAAAAAACGCCTTTCCTGAAACTGGAAGGATTGTTTGACAGTGCATTACAGGCCTATGAAGCCTTAGCATCAACACCTGCAGATCTAATGTTTGTTGATATCAATATGCCGGATCTCAACGGAATGGATTTTGTAAAATCCCTCGAAAATCCCCCGAAGATCGTTTTTGTAACTGCCTACAGCCAATATGCGGTTGAAGGTTTCAGGATTGATGCCCTGGACTACCTGCTTAAGCCGGTTAGCTACACCGATTTTTTAAAGTCAGCAAATAAAGTGTTGAATTGGTTTAATACGCATAATCAAAATGGCATTGAAACCAGCAGCAGTAAAGATTTTCTGTTCATCAAGTCCGATTATAAGTTGATACGAATTAACTTTAATGAAATCAAGTATTTAGAAGGAATGAATGAATATATCAGGATTCATCTCACCAACTCTAAACCCGTGATGACCCTTTTAAGTATGAAAATGATCGAAAGTCTGTTGCCATCCGACCGCTTTATGCGGGTACACCGTTCATATATCGTTAACCTGTCCAAGATTACCACAATCGACCGGAAACGCATTGTGTTCGATGGGAAAGTGTATATTCCCGTTAGCGAACAATATCATAAAAAATTTCAGGAGTATATTGACTCAAATTTCACCTGATCCCATTTGGACACCTCTGCTATCTGCGTTCACTTCTTCAGCGGGTTCCACCCTTGAGCCTGCAATGGGATTGCCTGTCCCATCCCGGCTGTAATCAGGTTTACCCCTTCGCTCTTATCGGTGATGTACCCGATGACGGAGATATCGGGATGATTCCGAATCTTATCATTGTCACTTACGGGAAGGGTAAAGAGCAATTCATAGTCTTCACCCCCGTTTAAAGCGGCAACCAACGGATTAATATTCAGCTCTGCAGCCATCTTTTTGGTTTGATTATCAAAAAGCAGACGGTCTTCATAAAGCCGGCAACCCACCTCACTTTGAGTGCACAGATGAAGAATTTCAGAAGAGAGTCCGTCGGAAATATCTATCATTGAAGTAGGCTTAATCCCCAGTTCTTTAAATAGCAAGGGGATATCCTTTCTGGCTTCCGGTTTCAATTGCCGTTCAAGGATATAATCATAACCATTAAACTGGGGAACCATCTTAGGATTGACCTTGAACACTTCGTTCTCGCGTTCGAGCAATTGCAATCCCATGTAAGCTCCCCCAAGATCACCTGTAACACATAATAAATCAGTGGTTTTAGCTCCATTCCGGTAGACAAGCTCCTCCTCTTCGGCCTCACCGATAGCGGTAACAGAAATGAGAAGACCTGTAAGTGAGGAGGTGGTATCACCGCCAACCAGATCAACCCCGTATCGTTCGCAGGCCAGGTAAATTCCGGAGTACAGCTCATCAATCGCCTCAACCGACATCTTAGACGAAACGGCTATGGAGACGGTAATCTGTTTAGGGATGGCATTCATGGCATAAACATCACTCAGATTGACCGTTACCGCCTTATACCCAAGATGACGCAAAGGAACATACATCAGGTTAAAATGGACCCCCTCGGTCAGAAGATCGGTCGTGACAACAATTTTTTTATTCTTGAAATCAAGCACTGCGCAGTCATCGCCAACTCCTTTCAGAGTACTATCGTTTTTCAAAACGATATTTTCAGTCAGCCGACGGATTAAACCGAACTCCCCAAGCTCGGAAAGCTCTGTTTTACTGTGCGTTGCGTTTGCCATACAAGATCATCTTTTATTTAGAATTTTGGAACCTCAAAAGTAATGTTCATTTTGTATCTTTGCAATTTAAAACCAGTCTATTTAAGCAGACAGTAGGAATTTGTCGTGCATGTTTGTTACTGGTATATAATTATTGAATTCAGAAACTATCATGGAAGACCAAAATAAGTTATTGCATGAGGTCACCCAGCGCGATTATAGATTTGGCTTTGTATCTGATATAGAAACAGATACCATTGTCAAAGGATTGAATGAAGAGGTAATCAGAATTATTTCTGCCAAGAAGGACGAACCCGAATTTATGCTCGAGTTCCGCCTCAAAGCCTACCGTCGCTGGCTGACCATGAAAATGCCCGAATGGGCACAATTAAAGATTCCGGAGATTGATTATCAGGATATTATATTTTATGCTGCACCAACACAGCAAGCCAAATATGAGAGTCTGAACGAGGTTGATCCGGAATTGCTGCGTACTTTTGAGAAACTGGGAATACCGCTCGAGGAACAAAAAATGCTTTCCGGTGTGGCGGTTGACGCAGTCATCGATAGTGTATCAGTGAAAACGACCTTCAAAGAGACCCTCGCTGAACGGGGCATCATCTTTTGTTCATTCAGCGAAGCGGTCAAACACCATCCCGATTTGATCCAGAAATACCTGGGAATGGCCGTACCATACAACGACAATTATTTTGCCGCGCTCAATTCAGCTGTTTTTTCTGACGGATCGTTTGTATACATTCCCAAAGGGACCCGCTGTCCGATGGAGTTATCCACCTATTTCCGGATCAATGCCCAAAATACCGGGCAGTTTGAACGCACGCTGATCATTGCGGATGACGACAGCTATGTCTCTTATCTTGAAGGATGTACCGCCCCGATGAGGGATGAGAATCAGCTTCATGCAGCCGTTGTTGAGATTATTGCACTCGATCGTGCTGAGGTTAAATATTCTACAGTCCAGAACTGGTATCCCGGAGACAAGAATGGCCTCGGGGGAATCTTCAATTTTGTCACCAAGCGGGGAATCTGCAAAGGAATATCCTCAAAAATACTCTGGAATCAGGTTGAAACTGGTTCAGCCATTACCTGGAAGTATCCAAGCTGTGTACTTATGGGTGACAACTCAATCGCAGAATTCAACTCAGTGGCCCTGACCAATAACTTCCAGCAGGCAGACACAGGTACCAAGATGATCCATATCGGGAAAAATACCAAAAGTACCATTGTTTCCAAGGGAATTTCGGCAGGTCATAGTTCCAACTCTTACCGCGGTTTGGTGCGGGTCGCTCCCAAAGCGGAGAATGCCCGGAATTACTCCCAGTGTGATTCCCTCTTATTGGGAGATACCTGCGGGGCACACACCTTTCCGTATATCGAGGTTGGGAACAGCAGTTCAATAATAGAACATGAAGCCACCACTTCCAAAATCGGGGAAGACCAGATTTTTTACTGCAACCAGCGGGGTATTTCCACCGAGGATGCCATTGGCATGATTGTCAATGGTTACGCACGTGAGGTTATCAATAAATTGCCGATGGAATTTGCAGTTGAAGCTCAAAAGCTATTGCAGATCAGTCTTGAGGGCAGTGTGGGGTAAAAAGAGATGGATTGATAGAGTGAGGAAGTGAGAATGATGAATAATGAAATTACAATTTTAGAAGATGCTCGTAATTAAAGACTTATACGCAAAGGTTGAAGGGAAAGATATCCTCAAGGGGATAAACCTTACAGTAAATGCCGGTGAGGTTCACGCAATCATGGGACCGAATGGTTCCGGCAAAAGTACGCTGGCCAATGTTTTGGCCGGGCACTCAAATTTTGAGGTGACCCATGGAACGATCACGTTTAACGGAAAAAATATATTTGATATGTCGCCTGATGTAAGGGCGAAAGAGGGGCTTTTCCTCAGTTTCCAGTACCCCGTCGAAATACCGGGAGTGAGCATGGTCAATTTTCTGAAAACCGCGGTGAATGAACATCGCAAATACCGCAATGAAAAAGAGCTGTCTGCCGGGGATTTTCTCAAACTGATGCGTGAGAAGAAGGCGATGGTACAGATCGATTCGCAACTCACCAACCGCTCTGTAAATGAAGGTTTTTCGGGTGGTGAAAAGAAGAAAAATGAAATCTTCCAGATGGCTATGCTCGAACCCAAACTGGCCATCCTCGATGAAACCGACAGCGGTCTCGATATCGATGCCCTGAGGATTGTATCCAACGGGGTGAATATGCTGAAGACTCCTTATAACGCAACTATTCTGGTGACTCACTATCAGCGGCTGCTAGACTATATCGTACCCGATTTTGTACACGTTCTTTACGAAGGGCGCATCGTCAAATCGGCCGGAAAAGAGCTGGCGTTTGAGCTCGAAGAGAAGGGTTACGACTGGATCAAAAAAGAGCAGGGAGAATAAACATGGCAGATGTATTGGAAAAAATAACAGCAATCAAAAGGATCAGCGATGTTTTCAGCGCTAATCGGACATTGATTGGAGAGGGGGTGCCCGAATGGGTGAACCGCACCCGTAAGCCTGCACTCGAGGCCTTTCAGCGGATGGGTATTCCGGGATTCAGAACCGAAAATTATAAATATACGGACCTCACCCGCCTGTTTGACAACGAAAATTTCAGGCGGTTCTTCAAACCAGAGGACTTCGAAATTAATCTGAATGAGGTCTTTAGCTGTGACGTACCCGAATTCGATACCCACCTGATCCTTGTGGTCAATGGCTGGTACGATGAAGGAGGTAACCGGAACACGGTTTATCCGGAAGGGGTTATCGTCAAAAGTCTCCGCAAGGCAATGGTTGAAAATGCTGACCTTGTTGAAAAATACTACGGCAATCTGGCCCTCTCGAAGGACGATCCGTTAACGGCAATGAACACGCTGTTTGCACAGGATGGGGTATTTATCTATATTCCGGATAATACCCATATTACCAAACCATTGCAGTTGATTAATATCCTGCGGAGTGAGGATGACCTTTACGTTACCCAACGGAACCTGATCATTGCCGGAAAGAATAGTCAGGCAAAGATCATGTTCTGTGATCATACCCTCATGCCCCAACAGTTTATTAACAATAACCTCACCGAGTTTGAAATCGGGGAAGAGGCCGTAATTGATATTTACAGCATTCAAAATCAGCATAATAAAACTGCAAGTCTTTCAGGACTTTACATCCGTCAGGCTCGGGGGTCGCAACTGGTTACCAATGCAATAACGCTGCATGGCGGAATAATCCGGAATAATCTCAAGGTTCTGCTGGACGGTGAACATGCCTCAGCCAAAATTTGTGGCCTGGCACTATCGGATAAGAATCAACACGTTGATAATTATACGAATATCGAACATATCAGGCCGAATTGCCAAAGCGATCAGTTGTACAAGAATATTCTGGACGATAGTTCAACCGGCGGTTTTACCGGTCGTATTCATGTGCTTCCCCATGCAGTTAAAACAGCTGCATATCAGCGGAATAACAACGTTTTACTCACCAATGCGGCGAAGATGAATACCAAACCGCAGTTAGTGATCGACAATGACGATGTGAAATGCTCTCATGGTGCCACTGTTGGCCGCATTAACGATGAAGCGCTTTTCTATCTTCAGGCGAGGGGGATCAATGAAAAAGAGGCACGGCTCATGCTAATGTTTGCTTTCGCCCACGAGGTGCTGGCTGAGATTAAAATTGAAAAGCTGCGTGATGTCATCGACAAGCTGGTCAATAAACGGTTAAGGGGAGAGGTATCGAAATGCCATTCCTGCGCCATGGACTGCATTCGCTGATAAGCAATCCGCACTTTGCCAGTTCTGAATCAGCATAAAACAGGGAACTGATTTTATTTTTATTTCTCATATAAGTCTAGTAATCAATAAATAGTACATTTGTCAATTGCCAATTAATAATTGTCAATTTCAATTCTTATGATTCCTGATCTGTTCAAAATACGTAAAGATTTTCCAATCCTTGACCAGAAAGTCAATGGCAAGCCCCTCATATATCTGGATAATGCCGCCACCAGCCAGCGCCCTCAACAGGTGATTGACCGGGTGAATGAATTTTCACTCCGGATTAACGGCAACATCCACCGGGCGACTCACTTCATGGCCAATAAGACCACTGAAGCTTTCGAAGGGGCAAGGGAAGCGGTTCGAAGTTATTTAAATGCAGCTGAACCGGCAGAGATTATCTTTACCCACGGGACTACCGAATCAATCAACATGGTGGCTTTTTCGTTTGGAGAAGCGTTCGTTCGTGAAGGAGATGAGGTCATCGTTACAGAAATGGAGCATCATGCCAATATTGTTCCCTGGCAAATGATGTGTGAGCGGCGAGGAGCCACTCTGAAAATGATTCCATTTGGAGATGACGGGATTTTACAGGCAGAATTACTGGATCAGCTGATTACTGACAAAACCCGGATATTGGCGGTTACTCATGTCTCCAACACCCTGGGAACAGTTAATCCTGTCAGGGAGATCATTGCCAAAGCACATTTGAAAAATATCCTGGTTTTGCTCGACGGGGCTCAGGCCGCACCCCATTTTAATATTGATGTTCAGGATCTTGACTGCGATTTCTACACCTTTTCAGGACACAAAATGTATGGCCCTACCGGAATTGGAGTCCTTTACGGCAAAAGAAAATGGCTCGACCGGATGCCCCCCTTTCTGGGAGGCGGAGAAATGATTGACCGAGTCACATTTTCAAAAACCACCTATAATGAGATTCCCTATAAATTTGAAGCCGGGACTCCCGATTATGTAGGAGCCATCGGTTTGGGGGCAGCCATTAATTACCTGAACGGCCTGGATAAACCGATGATTCAGCAATATGAACATGATTTACTTACGGAGGCAACCCTTAAACTCAAACAAATTGACGGACTGCGAATTTATGGGGAAGCACCTGCAAAATCGGGGGTCATCTGCTTTAATATTGAAGGGATTCATCCGTTTGATCTCGGGACTTTACTCGACCAGATGGGAATTGCGGTCAGAACCGGCCGTTTATGTGCCGATCCGGTGATGGATCATTTCGGTGTTGAAAATATGGTTCGTGCCTCCTTCGCATTCTATAATACAGTTGAGGAGATCGAAGCATTTTATATCGCGCTGATCCGCTTAAAGGCGATGTTTTAATAAAGTACAGAAAATCAAAAAGAAAAACCATTGATCCGTCAGATGGCGGAGAACATTATAAATTGACAATTATTTAAATGACGATAGACGAAATACAACAGGGGATTATCGAAGATTTTTCAGGATTTGAAGATTGGATGGATAAATATAGTCTCCTCATCGAACTGGGCAATGAACTTGCACCCATCGATCCCAAATACAAGGTTGATGGCAACCTGATCAGGGGATGCCAGTCAAGGGTTTGGCTGCACCAGGAATACGCAGATGGTAAAATTACCTTTGAAGCCGAAAGTGATGCACTGATTGTTAAAGGGTTAGTTGCATTGTTGCTGAAAATCTATTCAAACCGGACACCTCACGAGATTCTGATTTCTGAACCCCGCTTCATCGACGAGATCGGTTTAAGACAGCATCTCTCCCCTACCCGATCGAATGGACTACTGGCCATGGTAAAACAAATGAAACTGTATGCATTGGCCTATGAGAAAATTTCAGCCAAGGGTAATTAAGGCTTAGGAAATTGAACATTACTAATTGAAAATTACGACAATGGACCCACGTATAGATTTAATTATAGAAAACCTCAAAGAGGTATTTGACCCGGAAATCCCGGTCAATGTTTACGACCTTGGATTAATATATAGCGTTGACATGGAAGGAGATGAGGCCAAAATCCTCATGACGCTCACCGCCCCCGGATGCCCTGCTGCAGACATGATCCTGGCAGATGTGGAATATATGTCGAAGAAGGTGGAAGGGGTTGAATCGTGCCAGGTGGAGATCACCTTTGATCCGGCCTGGGACAAATCGATGATGTCTGAGGAGGCACGGCTGGAACTGGGATTTATGTAGAATTATTTCCATCTATTCAATTTATTTTTAAATACCTCACCGATCAATGGACCAATCCGCCGAAAATCATAGCTTCCTGATCAAACAAAAAGCATTGGAGCTCGGATTTTCGGAATGCGGCATATCGGCAGTAAGAGCTTTGGAGGAGGAGCGTGAGCCGCTTCAGAAATGGATTGCAGAAAATATGAACGGCAATATGGGGTATATGGCCAATCATTTCGAAAAACGGCTCGATCCCGCGAAACTGGAGGAAGGGTCAAAATCTGTGATTTCAGTGCTGATCAACTACTTTCCTTCCCATAAACAAACCGATCCCGCAGCTCCCAGAATTTCAAAATATGCCTATGGCAGAGACTACCATTTTGTAGTAAAAGAAAAGCTCAGTGAACTTTTAACCTTCATCCGGTCAGAGATTTCCCCCTGCCGGGGAAGGGGTTTTGTTGACTCAGCCCCAATTCTGGAACGCGCCCTGGCTAAAGCGGCTGGTCTGGGCTGGATCGGAAAACATTCACTGCTGATCAATAAATACCATGGGTCCTATGTATTTATTGGTGAGCTGATTATTGATCTGGAACTGGCCTATGATCTCCCATTCACGAGTGATCATTGCGGCACCTGCACCCGGTGTATCGATGCCTGTCCTACCCGGGCCATAATTGCCGACCGTGTTGTGGATGCCAGAAAGTGCATCTCCTATCATACCATTGAAAATAAAGAAGAGGCTCCGGTCCCCCTCCGGGAGAAATTCGAAAACCAAATCTTTGGGTGCGACATCTGCCAGGATGTTTGTCCCTGGAACAGGGTAATATCGCCTAATCAGACCAATGACTTCAAGCCCATTGAAGGATTGTTGGAAATGGAGAAAAATGATTGGGATGAACTCGATCGTCCTACTTACAACAAAATGTTCAGAAATTCAGCATTAGAGCGGGCCGGATACCCCAGGTTAATGCGCAATATCAGTTACCGGAAGATATAAATTCAAAGAATCGGGACTAATTAGTCAGATTTTCCATAATTCCATCGTTTTATTCAGCCCCTTCAGCGATTTTCACAAAATAATTTCCGGGAAATTGATTATCTTTAATCATTAAAAATGAACTATGATTAAACTGAGAACGGAGGTTGAACTACCCGAATTCAATTTAAAGATGGGGTATCATCATCATTCGCTGATGATCGGATCATGCTTTGCAGAAAATATCGGAAATTATCTTCAGGAACGCTGCCTTCCCGTCATCGTAAATCCATTCGGGATTCTTTACAATCCGTTTTCGGTTGCCGATTGTCTCGAACAGCTGATGACGCAGAAAAAATTTGAGGAAGATGACCTGTTCTTTTCAAACGGGCTGTTTAACAGTTTCTCACACCACGGAAGGTTTTCAGGTCCGGATCCCGGTAAGGTTCTCAGTCATATCAACGCTGAAGCAGCTAAAGCTTTAATCCATCTGAAAAACGCCACTCATCTCTTTGTCACCTTTGGTACATCCTGGGTATTTCAGCTCAAGGAGAGCGGCAAAGTAGTCTCCAACTGTCACAAGCTTCCGGCGGCATTGTTCAGCCATAACAGGCTGTCGGTTGAACAGATCACCGAAATATGGATTCCGCTAATCGGGCAACTCAGGATCAATAACCCAAACCTCCGGATCGTCTTTACGGTAAGTCCAATCAGGCATCTCAAAGATGGGGCACATGAGAATCAGCTCAGCAAGGCGACCTTGCTTTTAGCGATAGAAGCCTTGATCGCAAATTCAGGCAATGATCTGATCTCCTATTTCCCTTCTTACGAGATTGTCCTTGATGAACTCAGGGATTACCGGTTTTATGCAACCGATATGGCCCACCTGAGTGAGCTTGCTACCGATTATATCAGGGAGAAATTTGCAGGAGCCATTCTCGAACAAGAGTCTCAATTAATTATTAATGAAATAGATAAATTGATTCAGGCACTCAAACATAAGCCATTCAACCCTCTTGAAGCGGGGTATATTTCGTTCATTAAAGCTCAACATGAAAAGTTGGATCAGCTTAAAATTAAATACCCTTTTGTCGATTTCAACACACTGATTAGAAAGTTTGATGAAAAAATATTAGATTAAATTTTCAGTTAACAAAACCTTTGCTTATTTTTAGCGGACACCATAGACATTCGTTTAGAATGGTGTACTGCTAAAATTAGAGTAAAATTAAAATCAAGTTCGTATGAGCTACCTAAATTTCGATAAAGAGGAACTGGTTAATCTTGAATACTCATTACAACGCGAATTTTTGCGCACTAACCGTTCAGGCGCCTATTCTTCCTCAACACTTGCAGGATGCAATACCCGTAAATATCATGGGATGCTGATTGTGCAGCTGGATGAGCTGGACGGAGGGAAGCATGTGCTGCTGTCTTCACTTGATGAAACTGTGATTCAACATGATACCCAGTTCAACCTGGGAATTCATAAATACCCTGGTGAATTTTATGAACCTAAGGGTCACAAGTATATCCGGAATTTTGAAATTGATACGATACCCAAGGTAACCTATCGTGTTGGCGGTGTGATACTCACGAAAACCAGGATGTTGGTTGAGCATGAAAATCAAGTTATTGTGAAATACACCCTGGAAGATGCCAACAGCCCTACTCTACTGAGATTCAAGCCTTTCCTTGCATTTCGAAATGTTCATCAACTAACCAGGGCTAACATGGTCGCCAACGGCAAATTCACCAGGGTGAAGAATGGGATTAAAATGTGTCTTTACGAAGGGTATCCCGATTTGTATATGCAATTTTCCAAGGATCCCGATTTCGTCCCTGTTCCCGATTGGTCAAGGAACATTGAGTATATGAAAGAGCGTTCCAGGGGTTATGAATATCAGGAGGATCTTTTTGTTCCAGGTTATTTTGAGCTATCCATAAAAAAAGGGGAGTCGGTATTTTTTTCCGCCTCAACCGAAGTTTGTGATCCCGGTGGCCTTAAAAAACAATATAAACTAGAAAAAGAGCGGCGTCTTCCGCGTGACAGTTTCGTCAATTGCCTCCTAAATGCTGCCCAGCAATTCTTGTGTGACAGGAGAGATGGGAAGGATCTTATCGCCGGATTTCCCTGGTATGAATCGATTCCGCGACAGACACTTCTCGCCTTACCCGGGATTTTGTTAAGCCAGTCTGAAGTTGCGGTTTACGAGGCAATCCTGAAGACCAATCTCGGGCGTCTCAAGGATGGTTTACTTCCCAAATATGCCGGATTACCCAGCGATTACGATGCCGCAGATGCACCGCTCTTCGCTTTCCAGACCATTCACTCACTGACCCCATTCAAAGAGAAAAGAGAGATCTGGAAGAGTTATGGCCCGGCCATGAAAGAAATTCTTTCCAGTTATAAAAAGGGAACCCGTTTCAATATTCACATGGAACCTAATGGACTGATTCACGCCAAACAGGATGGTGTAGCCCTGACCTGGATGGATGCTTATATTGACGGAACACCTGTGACACAGCGGGGAGGCTTTGCCGTAGAGATAAATTCTGCCTGGTATAACGCTGTTTGCATTGCTCTGGAACTCGCTGAATCAGCCAAGGATAAAGCATTTATAAATGAATGGTCCTCTTTCCCGGGACTGATCGCCACATCATTTCTTGAAACATTCTGGAGCGATGATCAGGGTTACCTCGCCGACTATGTGGATGAAAATTACAAGGACTGGGCTGTTAGACCGAATATGATCTTTGCTGCCGGACTTACTTACTCTCCGCTATCGAGGGAACAGAAAAAAATAATTCTCAGCAAGGTTAGAAATGAGCTGCTCACGCCACGCGGACTCAGGTCTCTGGCACCCAGTGACCTTCAATACAAGGGATCATGCGAAGGAAATCCGGATCAGCGATCAGCCGCAGTTCATATGGGAAGTGTTTACCCTTTCCTGATATATCCTTTTGTTAAAACATACCTTGAAGTCCATAAGGCAGGTGGTTTGTCATTTGTCAAGCAGATCATGGCAGGTTTCGAAGAGGAGATGTCGGAACATTGTGTTGGGACACTCTCAGAAGTTTATGAAGGGAATCCACCTTATACCGCCCGGGGAGCAATTTCCCAGGCCTGGAACGTTGGGGGAGTTTTAAGTGCCCTGACTGTGCTCGAAAAATTTGGAGAAACAACATAATATCTCCATTTAAAAATAGGTCAGTTACGAACAAAAGCAGAAATAATTTGCCATAAAAAATAATTTTTTCGGCTCAACAATATAAGGATAAGACCCTTGTCAACTACGGTTTAGCACAGGACAACGCAAAGCGGAGAACTGCGTTACAAATTGGTCCGGAAGGGTTTGATTCAAGACAGGAATCTCAATATGAGTAAGTTAATCTAAATGAATTCGAATGAAAGTTTTAATGTTTGGATGGGAGTTTCCCCCGCACATTAGCGGTGGACTCGGTACGGCCAGTTACGGATTAACCAAAGGACTAGCGCAACTAGAGGATGTTGAGGTGCTTTTTGTCGTCCCCAAAGCATATGGTGACGAAGATAATTCCGCAGTGAAGAAGATAATCGGGGCGAGCGATGTTTCAATCTCCCAGAAAAAAATCATTTTCAATAATAGCGAACATCAGTTCACCTCTCTCGAAGTTGAATCAAACCTTTTACCTTATTCTACCCCTGAGGAGTTTTGGAAGCTGACCGAGCAGCGGGTCTCTTCTCAAACACGCTTTATCCAGACCGATTCTGAAGGGAAGCTCCCCTTTACCGGAAAATACGGAGCCAACCTGCTCGAAGAGATTGCCAATTATGCCATTGTTGCAGAATATATCGGCAGGGAATACGATTTTGATGTAATCCATGCCCACGATTGGTTGGCCTACCCGGCCGGAATCGCTGCGAAAAAGGTAAGCGGCAAACCACTTGTCATTCATGTTCATGCAACCGATTTCGATCGTAGCGGAGGAAGCGTCAATCCCAAGGTTTACTCTTTAGAACGCGAAGGGATGGAGATCGCCGACCAGATCATTACCGTGAGCAACCTCACCCGAAATATTGTTATTGAAAAATACGGGATAGACCCTGCCAAGGTTACCACGGTTTATAACGCCGTAGAGCCGGTTGAAAAGCCTGAGAATTCGAGTTATAAAAAAGGGATTAACGAGAAAATTGTCACCTTTCTTGGTCGGATAACGATGCAGAAAGGGCCCGAATATTTTGTTGAAGCCGCTTTCCAGGTTTTAAGGCGCACCGACAATGTCCATTTTGTGATGGCCGGAAGCGGCGATATGATGGAGAAGATGATCCGTAGGGCAGCCCGTTTGGGTATTGCCGACCGGTTCCACTTCACCGGATTCCTCCACGGAGACGATGTATTCGATATGTTCCGCATGAGCGATGTGTATGTGATGCCATCCGTCTCCGAACCGTTTGGTATTTCACCCCTTGAGGCGATGATGTCTGATGTCCCCACGATCATTTCAAAACAATCAGGAGTTGCCGAAATTCTTACCCACGCCATTAAAGTTGATTTCTGGGATATTAATGCCATGGCTGACGCCATTTACGGAATCCTTAAATATCCGGCTCTGTCAGCAATGTTCAGGAAATACGGAAGAGAAGAGGTGGACAGTTTACAATGGAAACAATCAGCAGAACATGTCCATCAGGTCTATTTAGCAGCGTTATCTAAATCTACTCATAAAATATAAAAGATATGAAATCAGTTTGCCTTAACTTTCAGATACATCAACCTTTCCGGTTCCGGAAATACCGCTTTTTTGACATTGGCAACGATGCCTACTATTATGATGATTTTGCAAATGAAACTTTCATGCGAAAGGTTGCCGATCAATCCTATCTGCCGGCCAATAAAATAATTCTTGAGCAAATCCAGAAATATAAGGGGAAATTCAAGGTAACCTATTCATTATCAGGGGTGGTAATTGACCAGTTTAAATTGTATGCCCCAGAAGTTATCGAATCATTTGCTAAATTGGCCGCTACCGGCTGTGTTGAGTTTCTGTCGGAAACATATGCCAACTCAATGGTTTCGCTGAACGATAAGGATTTATTCGAATCCCAGGTTAGAACGCACGACGACCTGATTGAGGAGCTCTTCGGACAACGCCCTAAAGTATTCAGAAACACTGAATTAATCTACTCTGATGAATTAGGAGATACCGTTCAGAAAATGGGCTTTGAGGCAATGATCACCGAAGGAGCGAAACATGTTTTAGGATGGAAAAGTCCTAACTACCTGTATTGCAATGGATTAAATCCAAGATTAAAGGTTCTGATGCGCAATTTCCGGTTCAGTGACGATCTCTCTTTCAGGTTTGGGAATAAAGCCTGGAGTGAATATCCTCTCACTGCAGAAAAATATGCCGGCTGGATGGCCGCTCTGCCCAAAGAGGAAGAGGTCGTTAATGTATTTATTAATTATGAAACTTTCGGTCAGCTGCAACCAAAATCGACAGGTATTTTTGATTTCCTGAAAAACCTGCCGGGCGCCATCCTGAAAACCGGACAACTTCAGTTTGCAACCCCGTCTGAAGTTGTGGCCACACTTCAACCCGTTTCTGCAGTGCATGTGCTCTATCCGATTTCGTGGGCCGATGAAGAACGCGATCTCTCGGCATGGCTGGGAAATGAACTCCAGAAAGAGGCTTTTGATAAACTCTATCAGCTTAAGGGGCGCATGAGCATCTGCCATGATGCCACCCTGCTCAAGGATTGGGATTATCTTCAAACCATCGATCACTTTTATTACATGTGCACGAAATTCTTTTCAGATGGCGAAGTTCATAAATATTTTAATCCTTATAACACTCCTTATGAGGCATTTATCAATTACATGAATATTCTGAGTGATTTCAAAATCAGACTCAATGCCGTGGTTCCGGAAAGTGCAAAAGATCTGGAAATCACCAACCTCAAGGAGCAGGTCTCGGCAAAATCAAAAAAGCTCGATCTGGCAGAAACTGAACTGAAAAAAGTTAAGAAGGAGATGAGCGCTGTAAAACTATCCCAAAGCAAAATAGCCCCTCCTGCAAAAGTTGAACCGATTAAAGAAACCCCAGAAAAGGAAACCAAAAAACAGACTACCAAAGCGAAAAAATAATTAAGCTGTCATGGATTTGAAGCGCATTGCCGTGATCGGAAGCAGTAACACCGATATGGTTATTAAGACTACCAAATTACCGGCACCCGGCGAGACAATTCTGGGAGGTGATTTTTTCATGAATCCGGGGGGAAAAGGGGCTAATCAGGCTGTCGCAGCTGCCAGGCTTGGAGGCAAAGTGAGCCTGATTGCCAAGACCGGGGATGATGTTTTCGGCAGAGAGGCTCGACAGAATTTTGAAAACGATCAAATTAACTGTGACTGTTTAATAACTGATCCGGATCATCCGTCAGGTGTGGCACTTATTACAGTCGATTCCCACGGTGAAAACTGCATCGTTGTTGCCCCGGGCGCTAACGGGAGTCTTGGCAAAACCGATATTGATCAGGCCCGTGAAGAGATACTCCGGTCGGAGCTTATCCTGATGCAGCTCGAAATCCCTATTGAAACGGTCAGCTATGCGGCCAATATCGCATTTGATGCAGGGATTAAAGTGATCCTCAATCCTGCCCCTGCAGCGAAAATACCGGATGAACTTTTGTCCCGGCTCTATATGATCACCCCTAACGAAACCGAGGCAGAACTCATTTCCGGGATTCCTGTCGTGGACATGGAATCTGCCCGTCTTGCAGCTCAAAACCTATATGATCGCGGGGTAAAAGTGGTTGTTATCACACTGGGAAGCAAAGGTGCATTACTGTTTACCGGGGACAAAGCTCTCCTGGTTCCGTCACCCAGAGTCGAAGCAATCGATACAACAGCCGCGGGCGACGTGTTTAACGGGGCTATTGCAGTGGCAATCTCTGAAGGAATGGAGCTCGAAAAAGCCGTGAAATTTGCCTGCGAGGCTGCTTCAATCTCTGTAACCCGAATGGGCGCCCAATCCTCGGCACCTTACCGGAAAGAGGTTGAATAAGTTTCATCCAAAATATAAGCAGCTGACCCAAAATCACCTTATGAAAAATATTTTTGCCTATTATATCGCAATTCTCCTACCTCTTCCGTTACTGCTCCTGGTTTCACGCACCCTTCACCCAAATTGGTTTGTAGTTCTGGTGTTGATTTATGCGATCCCGTACCGGACATTGATTGACGGCTCCAGGCTGGTCAGCAAGCAGTTGATGCAATGGAATGAGATCTGGAAGTTACTGATTCCGGGCCGGGTGAGGGTATACCGAAAAGATTTATATTTCAAAAAATGAAGCTAATTACCCAGATATTTTTTCTGGTGTTCGCTTTTTACACCGGCAGAACCCAACCATCGTTTACGAACACCCACACCATTTCTGCGGAGGTGCTCAAAGATAAGATCTCGGGAGGCTGGGCCGGCAAGATGCTGGGGGTGACCTATGGAGCACCGGTCGAATTTAAAGCGCAGTGCAAAACTTTTGAGGATCCGATAACCTGGGTTCCATCCGATGTGATAGGCTCCAAAGAACAGGATGACCTGTATGTCCAGCTTACTTTCCTGATGACGATGGATCAATGCGGTATCGATGCTCCGGCAAAGAAGTTCCAGGAGCTTTTTGCCAAGGCCGGTTACGAGCTGTGGCATGCCAATGTGCAGGCGCGTAAAAACTATTTCGATAGTATTTTCCCTCCGAAATCGGGCCATCCTGATTTTAATATTCATGCCGATGATATTGATTTCCAAATAGAAGCCGATTATATCGGATTTATGTGTCCCGGGATGCCCCTGACAGCCCGAAAGCTGGCTGACAAAGTGGGTCATATCATGAACTATGGTGATGGGGTTTATGGCGGTATATTTATCGGGGCCTTATATGCAAATGCCTATTTCGAAAGTGACATCGCTAAATTAATCGGGAAGGCTCTTCTTTCCATTCCTGAAAAGAGTGATTATGCAAAGATTGTAAAAGATGTGATTCTGCTGCACGAGCACTACCCGGCAGACTGGCGTGCATCGTGGAAAGAGCTCGAGGCTAAATGGGGAAGCGTTCACATTTGCGAAGCCGGAAGCCCCTTTAACATTGATGCCAAATTAAACGGAGCGTATGTGGTGATGGGGCTACTTTACGGCGAAGGAGATCCCCATAAGACCATGGAAATTACGGCAAGATGCGGTGAGGATGCCGATTGCAATCCGTCAAATGCCATGGCGGTACTCGGGGTAATGAAAGGGTTCAGCAGTTTGCCAAAGGAATATCAGCATGCCGTTCAGACTATGGGAGACACCCTCTTTATCCATACCAGCTATTCGTTCAATAAGGCGGTAAGTCAAACCATGAAATATGCCCGGGAAATTGCCGTAAAGAATGGAGGAATTGCGAACGACCGTGAACTGAAAATTAAAATCCAGACTCCTCATCCTTTCAAACCTGAGGTGGCCTTTCCAAAATTGGTTTTCGATCACAAGGTTACTGTCTTTGAAAAGGATAGGTGGCAATTCACCGGGAACTGGGCCGTTTATAAAGGTCAGGACGAAGACAATAACAATAAACTGTTTGAAGAGGCTAAATTCAGCAGCCAGCCGGGTGACGAGGCTCTGCTCTCCTTTGAAGGGACCGGCATTTCGGTTTGCGGAAACTGGATGAAAGATTGCGGCAAAGCCGATATTTTCATTGACGGTAGGCTTAAACGGACGATCGATGAATATTTTGGATGTGCCAATCAAATTCAGACCGACATGGATCTTTACCATATTACGGGTCTTAAACCAGGAAAGCATACGCTGAAAGTGGTGGTCAAAGGGGAAAGACGACCCGAAGCCACAGCGGCCAATCTCTATCTCTCAAAGGCAATTATCTTTAAAACAGGGGATAAGAAAAATGAAAATTATCAGTTCTCGTTTCAGAAATTGAGCAAATAAACAATATTTTCAATAATATATGTCCCGCAGATGGCGCAGAATTACGCAGATATTTTTTACTTCCGCGATGATCTGCGGGATCTGCGGGAAAAACTTTAATGTTTTTTGTTGCGATGGAATGCTTGAATTACTCTACTTTGCAGCGATTGACCGGGTCTAATAAATGACTTAAAAATGACAACTAAACTTTGGATTCCTGTAGCATTTATCTTATTGATTTCATGTAATTTATCGAAATCGCCCTCAAAAGATCCTGTTAAAATCATCTTCGACAGCGACATGGGTCCCGACTATGATGATGTGGGTGCCTTAACGATGTTGCACGCCTTTGCCGACAGCGGAAAAGCGCAGATCCTGGCCACCATAGCCTCGAATAAATACGAGCTCGTCGCGCCGTCGCTCGAAGTGATCAATACCTATTACGGACGTCCTCAAATTCCGGTCGGTACTCCCAAAACCCATGGGGTGAATATCGGGTGCAGCCAGCATTGGACAGACTCGCTCGTGGCTCATTATCCCCATTTCCTCAACTCAAATTCACAGGCACAGGATGCAAAGCTCCTTTACCGCAAAATCCTCGCATACCAACCCGACCATTCGGTGGTTATCGTCACGGTTGGATTCCTCACGAATCTGAACGATTTGTTGCTTTCAAAGCCCGATTCAATTTCACCACTTGACGGAACTGCCCTGGTTTCAAAAAAGGTAAAGCAGTTGGTATCCATGGCCGGAAAGTTTCCGGAGGGATGGGAATTCAACGTGAAGGAAGACTCCACCTCCTCCAACTATGTTTTCGAACACTGGCCAACCCGGATTCTCCTGAGCGGTTTTGAAATCGGGGAAAAAATCTTTACCGGGAAGAAATTAATAGCCGCTAATCTGCAAAGTCCGGCGCACATGGCTTTTAAAATTGCAATTCCCATGTCTCAGGAAGACAGGAATGGGCGAATGAGCTGGGATGAGACCGCAGTTCTGGCTGCGGTAAAAGGAGCTTCGTTTGCCTTTGGTGAGGTTCATGGAACTATGGTCGCGGAACCATCCGGGCATAACCGTTGGATCAGCCGTGAAAACGGAAAGCACAGCTATCTGACCTTTAAAAAGAGACCCGATGAGATATCGGGAATTATTGAAGGATATATTATGCACGAGGTCAGGAAAAAGGAATAATATCAAAATGCAAAATAAAGAATGCAAAGTGCAAAACAGAAAGAAAACAATCTGGAAAGGATTAAAAAATCATCCGTTTTGCATTTTGCACCTTTCACTTTGAACTCTTTTTTTATGATTTAATTTAAAAAAACGCGCTGATTATTAACCAAACATCTGTTTACCATGTATATCGTAGAAACTTATGCCGTTGCCGTGATCCTGACCGTGATTACCATGCTGTGCTGGGGATCGTGGGCCAATACCCAGAAACTGGCTGCCAAAACCTGGCGCTTTGAATTGTTCTATTGGGATTATGTGCTTGGGATATTATTTTTTTCGCTGATTTTAGGGCACACGCTGGGAAGTACCGGAAGTCAGGGGATGGGATTTACAGATAACCTCCGGCAGGCCTCCTGGACCAGCTTCTTTGGTGCTCTGGCCGGTGGGTTAATTTTCAACCTCGCCAATATCCTGATTGTGGCAGCCATTGCTATAGCCGGAATGTCCGTCGCATTCCCGATCGGGATAGGAATTGCCTTAGTATTGGGGGTGATAATCAATTATATTGCGAAGCCTCAGGGCGATGCCTTACTTTTGTTCAGCGGAGTTGCACTGGTCAGCCTGGCCATCGTCATCGATGCACTGGCGTATGGGAAGAAAGCGGCTCAGGCTCATAAGGTTCCGGCCAAGGGAATTGTCATATCAATTGTCGGAGGTGTCCTGATGGCCCTTTTTTATCGTTTTGTGGCTGCGTCCATGGCAACGAATCAGGTAAGCCCCGAGGCCGGGATGCTCACCCCCTATGCCGCCGTCTTCATCTTTTCGCTGGGAGTGCTGATCAGCAACTTCTTATTCAATACCATATTGATGAGAAAACCTTTTGAAGGTTCCCCGGTTACCTATTCCCAATATTTCAGGGGCTCACTCAAGGAACATCTCACCGGGATAGCCGGGGGAATGATCTGGTGTGTCGGAATGTCGCTGAGCATTCTTGCAGCCAATAAGGCCGGATTCGCAATATCCTATGGTCTGGGACAAGGGGCGACCCTGATTGCCGCACTTTGGGGTGTCTTCATCTGGAAAGAGTTTAAAAGCGCTCCCAAAACGGTAAATAAGTTATTGGCAATGATGTTTGTCCTTTTTGTTGCGGGACTCGGGCTGATTATCCTGGCAGGCAGCTAAATGACCATTTCACCAAACAGGTAACAATTTTCATCCTCGCCGTGCAATTCGGTTAATCTGACTTTGTGAACCGTATTCTTTTGTGCCCCTGAAGCTTTAAAATGAACCGGGAGGTAGTGCTGACCATATCCGTTGGCAATACCCTGGGCGATCTTTTCGATCAGGACATCCTGTGTCCGTCCGATAAAGGATTTGTAATAACTCATCTTATTCTCCACCGAAAGATCCCTGACCTGCAGTGAACGTTGATTCTTGATTTTTTCAGGGAGGTGATTTTCCAGCCGTTCAGCCCTCGTCCCTTTCCTGACAGAGTATTTAAAGGTATGGACATGACTGAAATTGAATTCCTTGACCGCGTCAAGCGTCTGTTGAAATTCATCCTCTGTCTCTCCGGGAAAACCGACAATGATATCTGTAGTGAAATTGAAATCGGGATATACCAATCTGAATTTGGCAATCGTTTTGCGAAATTGTTCCACGTCATACATCCGCCGCATCCTGAGAAGCGTCTTTTCCGAACCGCTTTGAAGGCAAAGGTGCAGGTGTGGCATCAGCCTGGGATGGGCAAACAGCTTTACAAAATCATCTCCAAATCCGTCAGGTTCAAGTGAGGAAATCCGTACCCGAAAATCACCGGGCACTTCCAGGATCTTTGCAAGTAACTCTTCAAAACGGACTGTGCCGTCTTCATACCGGCCAATGTTGACCCCCGTAATAACGAGCTCTTTAAAGCCATTCTCCACAGTCTTTCGGACACTTTCCAGGACATCGGCAACAGGCCTGGAAACAGCCATCCCCCTGACCATGGGGATGATGCAAAAGGTACAGAAATTATCACACCCATCCTGAATTTTTACGGCACTGCGGGTGTGCAGACTCTTCCGGACCGGTTCGTAACGGAAAACATCCTGGGGTAACTGATCGGGATGGACAATCTCACCCGAAAAATGGGCGTCAACCAGCGTAAGGATGGAGCTTTTCCGGCTGTTTTCAACGACAAAGGTGATATTCTCCTGACTTTCGAGCTTCTCCTTGAAATTATTGGCCATGCAACCTGTGACTACTACCACGGCATTTTTAGCCTTGCGGGCAGTCTGACTGATGACTGACCTCGATTTCTGATCACTCTGGTTGGTGACGGTGCAGGTATTTACAATCACCACATCTGGAGAAGCATTATAGTCGACCAGTTCATAGCCTGCCTGGCTAAAATCTGTGACCAGCGCATCCGTTTCGTATTGGTTCAGCCGGCACCCTAACGTTTTAAAAGCAACCGTCTTTTTCTGGTTTAATATCACCGATTTATTTCAGATTTAAAATGATATATAAAACTCACTCACGCTAAACAACTTCTCCGCTCATCGATAAAGATGAAGCCGAGGTTATTCTGACATTCACAATTTTCCCCATCAGCGAATCATCGCGACGATCGAGGCGCACAATCACCTTTCCTTCAGTCAAGCCGGTTGAGAACCCGGTTTTCCGGTCCGTACCATTAACCAGCAACCGCACGGTTTTACCGAGCTTCGATTCGTTATAGGCATGGGAAGTGATCTTTAAAATTTCCGAGAGGCGGTGCAGCCGCTCTTTCTTATCATCCTGCGAAACCTCATCTTCCCAACGGAAACTGGCGGCTCCCGGACGGGGTGAATACATCGCGATATAGGCCATATTGAATTTAAATTCCTCCATGGCCTCTAAGGTATGCTGAAATTCAGCTTCTCCCTCTCCGGTGAATCCAACGATGATATCGGTAAACAGTGTAGCCTGTGGAATCAACTCCCTGATATCTTCAACAATATGCCGGTATTTATCCATGGAGTGGCGACGGTTCATTTTAATCAGCACCTTTTCATCCCCGCTCTGCATGGGAAGGTGGATCTGTTTGGCCAGGCAATCATAAAATGCAATTACCTCAATCACTTCGCGATTCATATCCTGAGGATGCGGTGAGGTGAAATAGACCCAGAATTCATGTTCCGAGGTTTTTCCGAACTCTCCAATCGACCTGAGCAACCCGGCAAAGGTAATCTCCTCCCCTTTTTTGTCCAGACCGTAAGAATTCACATTCTGTCCTAACAAGGTGATTGATTTGTACCCCTGGTTGACCAGATTCCGAACCTCTTCGAGAATCTCATCGGATGGACGTGAAACTTCGCGACCACGGGTATAGGGTACCGCACAGAAAGTACAGAACTTATCGCATCCGTTTTGTATAGGAACAAATGCCTCGTAGGTCGACTGATACTTTGGCTTAATGTGCCACATTGCCGCAATATGCTCATTTTTAGGCATTACTACGGCAGGCGTTTTAAGTCCGGCAGGAGTCACAACGCCGTATTCCCTGATCATATCCGGAAACTGAGCCAGTTCACTCATCGGGAAGATCAGGTCAAATGTTTTGAGAAATTTCTCCTTATCAGCAGGCAAAAGACACCCTGACACAAAGGTGATCAGGTTCCGTTTATTCTTCCACTTATTCCACTGGGCAATTTTGTTATACACCTTATCGATAGGTTTTTGACGAACCGAACAGGCCAAAATGCCCAGGAGACTGGCATCCTCCTCATTGTCGGTCTTTTCATAGCCCATCCCTTCAAGAACGGAACTTACCCGCTCGCTGTCTGCGATGTTCATCTGACAACCCAAGGTGATCAAGTGGTACTTCATTTTCTAAATTAATTTTCATTAAAAATGTGCGGCTGGCTATTAGCCACTGGCCGCTGGCTAAAAATAGACTTCGCAATGGATCTGATCACGATCGAACCCCTTTTCGCGAAGGATCTCCAGCGCGTCAAAAATCATGTTGCTGTTACCGCAAAGATCAAAATGTGTATCGGGGGCAAAAGTACATGCTTTCAGATATCCGGTAAGCCTTCCATGATATGCCCCTTTATTATCCCGGCTGGTACACAGCACATAACGGTTGCTGTCATATTCCTGGCTGTCATAAGCCTCCTCGGCGTATCTCACTCCATGGATAAGCTGATAATCGATTCCGGGATAGGTGCGAACGATGCTCCGGAATGGTGCAATACCCGTACCGCTTGCGATAAACACAAACTTTCCGGTCTTTGCAGCCACAGGTTCCATCCCGAATTTCCCGAATGGACCGTGTACCTCAACCATCCGCCCCGCTTTTAACCTTCTCAGCTGCGGTGTAAAATAACCATTTTCAACCTCCTTTACCAGAACCTCAAGGTGCTCGTCATTTTCACCACTGTAAATCGAATACTCCCGGCTTTGATTTCCGCCGACAATACCCAGCGATATGTGCTGACCCGCTTTAAAGGCAAACCTTGCTTTCGGCAATTTCACTGAAAAAGCATTCCCGGTCAACATTCTGATCTCTTCCACTTTATAAAAGCTCTCGTCCATTTGCAGGTCGGGCCTCATCAAACTCATCATCTTACTAAATTTTGGACTGCAAAATTAATCATTTATTTCTTTATCAGACTAATTAGTCTTTATTTCCAATTCTGAAAAGAAATATTGATAGAGTAACCCTTCCGAAATAATTTTGTTTTACTTATCTTGCATAAAAATTCGACTGACTCACACCTGTTTTGTTTTTGAAAGCCCTGTGAAATTCCTAAACCTAAAATAACTAAATGACATGGCAAAAGCTGCAGAATATTCCCGGACCGAAATCCCCCTTTTTACTGTAAAAGTGATTGAAAATATCGAATTATCACCCGGAGTGTTCCTGATCTCCTGGAGGTCACAGCTTCATTTCATCCCCGGACAGGTGGTAAAAATAGCCATCGACCGTTTGCAGCCGCCGCGAATTTACAGTGTTTGCAGCGGAAATTCAGGAGACAGAATGAGTGTTCTTTTCAACATTAAGGAAGAGGGGTATCTGACACCGCGCCTGGCGCGTTTTGTTCCGGGAGACTCGCTCCTGGTTTCTGCACCCTATGGAAGCTTCCATGGGGATCACAGTCCGGCCTATTGGATCGCAACAGGCACGGGGATCTCTCCTTTTTACAGCATGTTTCAGTCAGGGATGTCAAGTAACAAAGTACTGATTCACGGAGTAAGTTACCTCAACCAGTTCTATTTTGAAGAGGAACTTGAATGGGCCCTTGGACCCAATTATATCCGCTGCTGCTCCCGCGAAACGGCTGACGGGGTGTTCGCCGGAAGGGTAACTGACTATCTTTTAACAACAAATAACTTCCCCAAAGATTATAAATACTACCTTTGCGGCAAGTCACTGATGGTTGTTGATGTTCGTGATCTTTTGATATCCAAAGGTATACCGTATGATCATATTTTTGCTGAAATCTATTTCTAACTGATCAGCAATCAACAACGAGTGATTTTCAATTTTAGTTTGATTGGAATGAAACCCTCATGATCCGCCAGAGAGCGGATCACAAAAAAAGATGAATAAATTCATGAGGGCTCCACGAGAATCAATAGTCTATAAATAAGTAAGTTAATCTAAATTTATTCGAGTGAAAGATCAGCTTTTTGGCAAAGATTTAAACGAACTGCAGGAGATCAGCCTGGCACTTGGATTACCTAAATTCACCGGCAAACAGCTGGCTGACTGGCTTTATAAAAAGGAGATCAGTTCGATTGACGAGATGAGCAACCTTTCCAAAAAGGCGCGTGATCTGCTGAATGAAAAATATGAGTTTGGACTCTCCGCACCTTCAAAAGTGCAGGTCAGCCTTGACGGAACCAAAAAGTACCTCTTTCCGACTTCGCACAATAAATTTATCGAAACAGCAATGATTCCCGATGATGACCGGAAGACAGTCTGCGTTTCCACCCAGGTCGGCTGCAAGATGGGTTGTCTTTTCTGCATGACGGGGAAACAGGGTTTTCAGGGCCAGCTCACTGCCGGGGAAATTGTAAACCAAATTAAAAGTATCAAGGAGTTCGGGGACGTTTCCAACATTGTTTATATGGGGATGGGTGAACCGTTTGATAATCTGGATGCCGTGCTTAAAAGTCTTGACATCCTCACTTCCGAATGGGGATTCGCAATGTCTCCGCGGCGCATTACGGTATCATCGATCGGGATTATCCCGGCAATGATCCGGTTCCTCAACGAAAGTGAGGCTCACCTGGCCATCAGCCTACATACCCCCTTTGACGAGGAAAGGCGCAAACTGATGCCTGTTCAGATTGCCTATCCGATAGCCGAGGTGGTCAACGAAATCAAAGGGTGGGATTTTGGCCGTCAGAGGCGGGTCTCGTTTGAATATATTCTTTTCAAAGGGCTCAATGATACCCCGTATCATGTCAGGGAATTAGCCAAACTTCTGGCCGGAATCAGGTGCCGGATTAACCTGATCCGTTTTCATCCCGTCCCGGGAACACCACTGGAGAGTCCTGATGAAGAGACGATTACCAGCTTTAGGGATCAGCTTACCGCGAAAGATATCACCACCACAATCCGGGCTTCACGCGGACAGGATATCTATGCAGCCTGCGGGTTGTTATCGACTAAGGAACTGATAATTACGGGAAGGTAAACGATAATTCTTATCCTGCTTTGAGACTGTTTAAAATTAGATTTTCAATCCCGTCAGGGATAAAATATGGGTAGAAAAAAGTGAAAATGAAAGATTCCGTCCCATCCGGGACGAAATTTTCAGGGCTATTTTTGATCTTCTACCCATATCATGTGCCCACGGCACTTTTTTAAGATTATTAATCACCGCTTCCCGAAACTCCTGTTTTTAAAGCTTGAAATATCGATCAATCCCTGGGTATCGTCGTCATAGGAGATGGCGATGCTATCCCCGGCCAGGGTAACCGGAAGCTCATTTGAAATCTGGGACGAGCCGATAAAGATATTCGGCTTCCCGTCGACCGTGAAGTAGTAAAAACTATTCCCGTTCTTAATATCTGAATTTATACGTAGGACTATTGAGTTAAGAATCTGTTTTTTGGTGGTGCTTTTGGGATTGATCTTATTCCCTGCCATGTTAAACGCGTTTTTGTAGGCCATCAACGTTTCGGTCAGCGTATTGCCAACCCCGACAATGGTATAGTCTTCGATAGCAACCATAGCAAACATTTTTACCAGACCACCGTCATCCTTGAGTGTCATCACATAGGTGGGGATATTGTTAATATTATATGGAACCGGCTGGGAAGCGGAAAACCTCTTTTCCTGCACCTTCCCGCGTGCAGACTTTTGAGCTGCTGCCTCGGTTGCGCCACTCTGCCGGTACCAGACCGCCTTTTTATTCCGTGTATTAACCAGCACAAATCCTACTGTGGCTTCATCGGCCCCGACAGAGGTGAGTCCGGTATACCAATAGGAATTATTGTCTTCACCGTAGACCAAAGTCATCCCCTGTGTGATCTGCAATTTGCTCTCGTTCGAGAAGTTAAAGTATCCCTTGACAAAATTCCCCCAGTCGTTAAGCTGATTCTCGATAAAGTTATCAGGCTGGATACGATCGACCCAAGCCGGGGTATTTTCTATTCCGTATTCCTCACATTTGCCGGTTTCGGTATTCACCAAAACGACACCAGTGGCATTCTCCCCTGCAAATCCGATGGTTTTTTTGTATTTTGTGACTACCCAGTATGGAACACCGTCATCATCGATCTCAAAACTGTAATCGGTCAGACCTACCTTATAATAACCGCTGAGATAAAGATGGCGCTCCAGGAAGTCATTAAAATAAGCCTCAGGCTGATATTTGATCCGCACTTTCTTCCCGTTGACCTCCTGCACAAGTTTGACATCCCGTTCGTTGGAGGCATTTACCATCACATAACCATTGGTCCCCTCTTCGTTTTGGTTCCACATAAAAAATCCTGAATGCAATAACGGTGCCACCCAGTAAAGATTGTTTCTCACCTTTTGAATGTTGAATGTGCCCAGCCGCACCTGGCTTCCGAGGGCCGGTTGTGCTCCCAGGACCTTGTCTCCCAGGATATTGGCGAGCGACTGGTCGACCACCCGCACCCGCTCCATCGATATCGGAGCCATATGGGTCGATAAATTCTCACCGATCTCAATTTTGCCGATCAAATCGCGGTATGCCGAAGTGTGAAGAATTGGCAGTGAAGTAACCATTGGGACAACTGTGCAATAGAGAAAAATCGCAACCAATATATAGATTGGAGCTTTTTCCTTCGGCTTTAGCTGGAAGGTCTGAACACCCGCGTTGTATTGCGGGACCACCTTCAGATTCAAAGCAATCCAGATCGCCGTCAGAGCCGCGATTGCCAGTGGCAATCCCAGGAAACCAAATGCAAAAACAGGCATGCCAACATAAAGGATCACCAGGGCAGCGACAGCGATCACAACAAGGGCTAAAACTTTTTTCATCTTTAATTATATAAGTTCAATTATATTTTTAATTTTCAAAATATTAAAAAATCTTGTTCTGCATTCCAAGGCTGACTATTTTTTCAGGATTAGTCAAAAGTAAAATTTTGGGCATTTCTATAAAACAGGTTATAAAAGTACTTAATCAATTGGGATATGGAGGGAAAAAGTCAAAAAATTTGATAATCAAACTCTTCGGCAAACAAAAAAGGGATAAACTACCTGGCTTCTTTAATTTGATTGAGTTTCGATCTTAATCTTTCGACGATTTGTGGATTCTTCGCGGCCAGATTGATTTTTTCACTCCAATCGGCGGATAAATCATAAAGTTGTTCCTTATTAAGATTCCCCAGTTCGGTTTTGGTGCTGGTGTCAAAAGCTTCCCCCTGACCCGGAGCAATAAATTTCCATCTTCCGTCCTCGATCGACAGGTTGTTATTCACATTCTGAAGGACCAGAAATTCTCTCCCTTTTCCCCCGTTATTCAGCCAGGCATCCAGGTGATCTTCGCTATCGGGGGCTGCACCTGACGGGAGGCCGACTTTTAATACCCGGGCAAATGTTTTCAGGAGATCAACCTGGCATAACAGCTCGTCCGAGATTCCCGGCTTTACGGTTCCGGGCCAGCACAGGATTCCAGGAACACGTGTCCCCCCTTCAAAACTGCTGTATTTTCCACCGCGGTATTTACCGGCAGGCTTATGTGCTCCCAGAAGTTCAACTGCCTGATCTTTATAACCGTCATCAACTACCGGACCGTTATCACTCGTAACAATAATGATGGTATTTTTCTCAATTCCTAGCCTCTTCAACGTTTTCAGGACCTCCCCAACCGACCAGTCAAATTCGAGGATAGCATCACCGCGTGGTCCCATGCCGCTTTTTCCCGCAAACCGCGGATTCGGCACACGAGGTACATGTACATCATGGGTGGCAAAGTACAGGAAGAAAGGTTCATTCTTGCTCTTTTCGATAAAATTCAGCGCTTTGCCGGTTATCACATCACCGATCTCCTCATCTTTCCACAAGGCGGATTTACCCCCTTTCATATATCCGATACGTGAAATGCCGTTCACGATCGACATGTTGTGGCCATGGCTTGGATGCATCCGGAGCAGCTCCGGATTTAGTTTACCGGTTGGCTCGCCTTCAAAATTCTTTTCATAGCTCACGGCGATAGGATCATTTGGATCGAGGTGGACCACCCGTTCATTCTCCACAAATACACAGGGGACCCTGTCACCCGTTGCGGGAATAAGGAAAGAATAATCAAATCCGAGGGCCGACGGGCCGGGTGTTATCAACCCGTTCCAATCCTGGGATCCCTTTTTGTCACCAAGTCCCAGGTGCCATTTCCCAACCACCGCTGTCCGGTAACCTGAATTCTTAAAGAGGTCAGCGAGTGTAAACCGTTCAGGACGGATGATTGAACCCGCATCTCCGGTGGCTATTCCGGTTCCCTCTCTCCGCCAGGCATACTCCCCCGTTAACAGCGAATAGCGCGAAGGGGTGCAGGTTGCCGCAGTACTGTGCATATTGGTAAAACGGACTCCCAGAGTGGCAAGCTGTTCCACGTTTGGGGTATGAACAGTTTTGGCTCCGTTGCAACTCAGGTCGCCAAACCCGATATCATCGGCATAAATAAATACCACATTGGGCTTTCTCAGCGGTTGCTGTGCTGAAACGCGTTGGACTATCCCGGTCAGGGGAAGGGCAGCCAGCAGATAAATTGAATGAACCTTAAATTTTATCATTGGGGCAGGGGGTTTTATATCTAAAGTGAGCCGGTGACTCCTCATGTCGTGAACAGTCTCCTGGTCACTAATTTAAACTCTTATTCAAGGACTGATGTCACCGGGTCACTAATTTATCTCTTTCAATCATTCACTTCTGAAATCAAATTTTATACTTCCGAAATTATCGGGTTTTGATTTCTCCGCTTGAGAAACACTTCCCACCAGCCTGCCATTTTTCCCGAAAACAACCCTAATTTCGCGCCAGGAAAATGCCCCGTTCTCGTATTCGAAGCTCTCCCCATCGTCATCATACAACTGAAAGGTTGCCTCCTTTTTTCCGTAAACGCGGATGATCAGATTGTTCTTTGTACCATTTTTCAGGGAAACCAGGCCCGATTCAAACATCGGGATAATCCCGCCATCCTTTACAAAGACCGGGATTTGGTCCAACCCGGGTGCTACAGTGATTACTTCAGCTTCACCCGCCAGTCTGCCGGTGTAAAAATCGTACCATTTCCCTTTTGGAAGGACAACCTTACGTTCAGATTCACCGGTAAACACCGGGGCGACCAGCAAGTTATCGCCAACCATAAACTGGTCCTTCATCTCTTTTCGGGTAGCCTCGCCACACGGATTGGCGGTTGAACTCAGTTTCCCCTCCACCTTATCAACCGGGGCGGCAAATCCATCCAGAAGATTCATGGCGCGTATGGGTGGCCTTCCATAAAAGGAATACTCCGCAAAACAGGTATACAGATAGGGGATCAGCTGCATCCGGAGTCTGGCCACATCAGCCACTTGTTTTTCAACTTCAGGAAACGACCATGGCTTTGTTCCGTCTGACCAGGCATTAAGCATCGCCAGGGGGGAAAAGCAAACGGTCTGCATGCGGCGCAACCACTCTTCCGCACTGGATGAACTCCGAACTTCAGGGGTCCACAATACTCCAATAAAGGAACTGTTAATCAATGCAGTAATAAAATCCCGGTGACTGTAATAATCGTTGTAGATCACATAAGGAAACGAAACACCTCCGGCATTCGAGGCTCTTACCAAACCAAACGTCCGCCTGTTCTGATCACGGTAAAGCTGGGTAGTCATTTTTTGCATCATCAGCCCGTAGAGCTGGCGCATCTTTTCGGCCGGGATTCCTGAAGGGAAACGGGTCACATCAGGCCACAGCCAGTTGTCAAAACCATCATTTTCATCCATTTTAAATCCGCTCACGCCGATACCGAGCTGATATTTTTTGAGGTGATCACCAACAATTTTATGCACCTCGGGCAACCCGTAATCGGGAATATAACCACTCCAGACCGTATGTGTTGCCGTATAAGGTTTGAGTTTTCCGATCAGTTCCGATTCAGGGGAGATATAGGGATTCATCCAGAGATTGGTCTGAACTCCCGCTTCTTTTAATTGCGATACAAATTTTGCCGGATCGGGGAAACGATGCTTGTCCCATGTGTAAGTGCAGGGATATGACTTGCTTTGCCAGCCCGGCTCCAAACCGATCACCGATAACGGAAACTGATGCCTCTTAAATTCACTTACTTCATTGATCACCATACTGTCGGAATACAGGGTCGGGGTTCGGTGCCAGAACCCTAATCCCCATTTGGGCGGAAGACACCCTCCGCCATTGTAGAGGTTGAACCGGCTTACGGCATCCAGCATCGTGGGGCCGCCAAAAACCATTACCTCAACCCCTTCGGCAGGAACCAGTATGGAAACATTGTCAGAATAGGGCTGGGAAGTCCAGGTTTTATCGCTATTGCGATCCTTTGAATCCATGGGAACCTTACTATCCTTCAAAACAGCAGTTCCCACCCAGACATCGAGATAGCGGGCCGAGTTTATAAAAACGCCATACCCTTTGGATGAAACATAAAATGGAACCGGCGCATGGCTGCGTCCATTATCCTGACCTCCGTAATGATCCATATGAAGACGCAAAATCCGGCCCCGTTGCTCAACCGTTTTAAAGTTGAGCCCCAGTCCGAATATTTGCTCACCCACCTCCAGCGGAAACTGCAGATAGGTTTTTCCATCAAAAACAACTGACTTAATCTCACTTTCCGGAATGGGAAACTCAATGTTCTCCATTCTGTTCAGAGCTTCCAGTTTTGGTTCCACCTCCGAAACAGTTGTAAAATTAACCGCTTCAGGTTTGCCTGCCTGAGCCACCCACACGCCTGAGGTCTGTTTGGTCCAGTGAAGGACCTGATCCTGTCCCTTTAAATCGTTTAAAGGACAAAGCAAGCAGACCAGTAACAAGCCGATGAGCCCAAAAAACTGTTTTACATTATTCGACATTGGATGAGATTTAGCCCTCCAATATACGATATAAAATTTTAATTAAGCGATTTGATCCTTCTTAGATTCTTTCTTCTTTTCATTTTCAACTTGATCACATAGTCAAGATAATACAATGCCGGAACAAAGATCAGGGTGAGGAAAGTCGCAAAACTCAGACCGAAGATAATCGTCCATGCCAGGGGTCCCCAGAAGGCAACATTGTCGCCGCCAAAGTAGATATGAGGATTCAACTCGGTAAATAAGGTCACAAAATTGATATTCATCCCCACTGCCAACGGAATAAGTCCGAGCATTGTGGCGGCTGCAGTCAGAACTACCGGCGTTATACGGGTTTTCCCGGCCATCACAATCGCTTCACGGGTTTTTAAACCCCTCTTTTTCATCACATCACAGAACTCCACAATCAGGATTCCGTTTCGGACGACAATTCCCCCCAAAGCCACGACTCCAAGTCCGGTCATCATAATAACGAGGTCCATATGGAACATCATTACTCCGAGCAGAACCCCTATAATACTGAATATGACCTCACTCAGGATAATAATGGTTTTACTCACCGATCCGAATTGGGTGATCAGGATGAAGAATATAATACCCAGTGCAATAATCATCGCCTTCAACAGGAAGGCGGAAGTTTCATTCTGATCCTCCTTTTCTCCCGTCAACTTAAATGAGGTCCCCTCATGCTTATTGAATTTTGCCGCCAATTTCTCAATTTTTGGGACGATATCATTGGCTGAATACCCCGAAATTACGTTGGAATAGACGGTGATTACCCGCTTTTGATTCAGCCTTTTGATTCCGGCATACGAGGTGGAATAATTTATTCTGGCTACCGTCGACAGCGGGATGCTCCTGAGTTGTCCGCTGTTCATATCACGGTAAGTAATTATCAGGTTGACCAGGGAATTGATATTGTCCCGGGTTACCTTCCGGTACCGAAGCGTAATCGGGTATTCGTCCTCATCCTGCTTGAATTTGGAAACCTCTTTCCCGAAAAGGGCGGTTCGGATCTCCAGCCCAATTTGCCCTGTGGTAAGTCCTTCACGCATTGCACGGTCGCGGTCAATATCAATGATAATTTCGGGAGAGTTCATCTCAAAGTCCGTTTTTAGTTCCTCAACTCCGGGTATCCGTAAGGAGGCGAGGTAATCCCTGAACGAATAAGCATCGGCGACCAGGTTTTCAAGATTCTCGCTGGTTACCTCAATATTGATAGGTTTTCCTGTTGGGGGCCCCATTTTATTCTTATCGACAGTAATCACGGCACCGGGAATGTCTTTAATCTCCTTTCGCATCATCTCCATATATTCGGTCGTGGTTTTCCCGGTCGTCCTGAGTTTATTTTCGACAAAGTTGACAGAGATCTTGCCCTTGTTGAAAGGTTTTCCGGCAGTGGTAAATCCCTGCTCTTCAACACCTATGGTAACATTTGAGATGATCGATTCGACATCCGGATTATTCTTTCCAAGTATATTATAGACTGCCTTCTCTGCCATCCGGGTAACGCTGTCGGTCACCTGCTGATCGGTCCCCCCAGGCATTTTGATATAGACATAGACATTATTCGGATCACTGTTCGGGAAAAACAATACTGTTGGTTTCACAATACCGGTAAGGAAAATGGTGAAAAAGAACAGTAAAATCATTGAACCCAGCATCCAGACTGCACGATGACCACGCAGGGTATATCGAAGGCTCCTTTCGTAAAAATCCATTAATGAAGGCCATAATTTTTCCTGGAACCCTTTGATCCAGAACCGGATTGCGTAATGATAAGCTACAACAAGCAGAATTACAAGCATCAGGAAGTTGGCAAGACCATACATCTTTGTGGCATAGAATAGCAGGGAAATTCCAAAAACAACAATCAGAAATTTCCGGATTTTGCGCCACTCGCTTTTACCATCGGTCTCTGCATCATATTCATGCTGCATAAACGATACTGCAAACACCGGATTGAAAATATAGGCCACAAAAAGTGAGGCAAATAATGTAATGATAAGTGTTACAGGTAAAAAATGCATGAACTGTCCTACAATTCCCGGCCAGAAAGCCAACGGAAAGAAGGGAGCCAGGGTGGTTAAAGTTCCGGACAAAATAGGCATGAATACCTCTCCTGCCGCCATCTTTGCAGCGGTTTCTATATCAGGATGCTTTCGGTGAAGCCGGTGTGTATTTTCGATCACCACAATGGCATCATCCACCACAATTCCCAGCGCAAAGATGAACCCAAACATGACAATCATATTCATCGTGAAACCAATGCCGGGAAGAACCAGGTATGCCACAGCCATTGAAAGGGGAACGGAGAGACCGACAAAGAACGAGTTGGTGAATCCCATGAAAAACATCAGTACAATCGTAACCAGGATAAATCCGATGATGATGGTATTGTTCAGCTCTTCCAGGGTGTTACGCGTAAAACGACTTTGGTCACCGGTAATTGTCAACGTAAGGTCTGAAGGAAAATCCTTTCCTTTAAGCTCATTTTCAACAATATCCTTAATATGATCGGATGCGTCCAGGAGATTGGCCCCACTTTTCTTGATCACATTTAAGGTGATCACATTCTTCCCGTCAAGATGCGCAAAGCTCTCCTGTTCCTTGAAATCATCCTTGATCTCAGCAATGTCACTAAGCTTTACGTAGGCCCCGCTTGACGAGTGAACAACGATATCTTTTAAGGTTTCAACTTTCATAAACTGCCCTTTGAGCCTGACAGTATTCTTCGTTCCGTTGATATTCATATTCCCGCCTGAGATGGTCAGGTTTTCGTTGGCCACCGCCCGCTCAATATCACTGAAAGTCACCCTGGCCGCCTGCATCTTAAAAATGTCGGCATTGATCTGAATTTCCCGTTCCAGGGCTCCTACAATATCGACGCGTGTAATCTCTTTCACCCCTTCAATCTTGTCCTGAGCAATGTCGGCGTATTTTTTCAGCTTATCAAGACTGTAATTCCCTGAAATATTAATGTACATGACCGGAAATTCGGAGAGGTCAACATCAAGGATCTGCGGCTGATCTGGCAGGTCACTCGGGAGGTCCGTTTTTGATTTGTCCACGGCATCCCGGACCCGCTGTTTGGCCGACTCAATCGATATATTCGGGTCAAATTCCACCACAATGGAGGAGTAATCGGGAACCGAATTACTGGTCATTTTCTTCACATCCGCGATCGATTTGAGCTGTTTTTCGATCGGACGGGTTACCAGATTCTCGATATCCTCGGGAGAGGTACCGGGATAAGGGGTATTCACAATAATATAGGGGATAACCACCTGCGGGAACTGCTCTTTCGGGATGAAATAGTAGTTCATGAGTCCCAGGATAGAGATCAGTATAGCAAGGACATAAATACTTGTCTTGTTATTGATCGCCCAACTCGTAGGGAGAAATTCTTTAATTTTCAGTTTACCTTCTGACATAACGCAAATTTATTGGATATTAAAAGGTGATCAGTGCTCCTTCGTTCAGACTCTGATAACCCGATGAGATTACCCGGTCTCCGACTGAAAGACCCTCCAAAACTTCAACGACTCCATTGTAGTCCATCCCCTCTTTAACCATGCGGCGCGATGCAACCCACTGATTTTTAACCTGAAGCGCGACATACACATATTTCCCGTCCTTGTTGGTCTGGATGTAATTTACAGGGATACAGAACGCTTTTTCGTTGGTATAATCCTTAATTTTCACATAGGCGATCATATTCGCGCGAAGCTGAACTTCTCGGGACTGAACTTTGCATTCAACCTGAAATGTTCTGTTTGTCGGATCGATGAAATTACTTGCAAAATTCAGGGTCGTTTCCAGCTCCTTTCCAAGATCAGGGAACCTTACAAGTACCTTATTCCCGTTTTGAATCCGTGAAGCAAAATTCTCAGAAACATCAGCCTTGATCTTGGCAAGGCTCATATTGATGACCCTTATGGCGGAAGTTGGAGTTCCCGGAGCTGCCATCTGACCAACCTTTAACGGCACACTTTCAACAGTTCCACTAATCGGGGAAACGATCCGGGCCATATCGATCTGACCTTGCAACGTCTTGATTTTATTCTCCAGAGCTTCCTTGTTTGTTTTTGCCTGCAGGAATTGTACTTCACTGCCTATGTTCTTGTCCCATAATGCTTTTTGCTTGGTATACAGGTTACTGACCAGCTCATACTGGGTCTTGACTTCATCAAGCGACTGTTTCAGCACGGCGGCATCCAGTTCTGCAAGTACCTGTCCCTTTTTAACATTGGAACCTTCAGCGACATAGACTGCAGTGACGATTCCACTGATCTGAGGACTTACGGCCACGTTCTGGTCACCGTCAACGACCCCCTGTACTTCAACATAATGATCAAATACACAACTATTAACCGCCTCGACCTTCACCGCCACTGTTTTTGTTTCTGCCGGATTACCGTTGGGATTAATCTCCGCCTCCAATTGAGCGATCCGGGTATTTAATTCCTCACGTTGTACTTTCAATTTTTCCAGTTTCCCTTTCTGGTCCACGGTTTGATTGCAGGAAAAAAGGATGGCTGCCAAAGCCAAAGCATAAATACTGTTTTTCATATTAATGGGTTATTTTGAATTTATCTGATCGTTATTAAATATTTTTTCCAGTTTGGTTCGTGCTCCAACCACATCATAAATTCCCTGATAATAGTTTGTCAGATTATTCAGGTATTGATTCTGGATCGTCATCAATTCCATACTGGATGAAATTCCCTGCTTGTATTTCTCGAGTGTCCGCTGGTAAATATTATCCGACAACTCTTTGCTTTTTTTCTGAATCCTGAAATTTTCGAGCTTGGTGCGCAAATCATTCTGGCATTGTGAGGCCTGCATGAGTAAGGTGTTTCCGATATAGAGTTTGTTGTTGGTCGCCTTTTCAAATGCCATCCTCTTCTGGGCCACTGCCGCACTCCGCTGACCGCTGCTAAAAATCGGCAGACTTAAATTTATTCCTATTACATTTTTAGGTGCAAAGTCAAAGGTCGGTGTTTTCCATTTTTCCTGGTGATCATAAAAGGCTGCAATTGAGGGCAATGAATTGGTCACTTCCCTTCTGTAATCATACTTTGCAAGCAATTCACTTGTTGTCAGCATCTTAAAATCCACATTCTTTTCCAGAATAAATGGTTTACTGGTTAAAACCAACAATTTTGTCACCTGATTCTCCTCCATCCCTAACTTATCCGTAAGGAGGATATTGGTTTTTTCGGCAAGTCCCAGATAAATCTTAAACAACCGTCTGCCCATTTCGAGATTGTTATCGATTTGAGCTATGGCATTGGTGATGGTGTTTGCAGTAAGCTCAAGCTGGTCAGCATCCGTTTTTTCGACAAAACCCTGTTTATACATCTCCCTGATGTCTTCAAGCGTTTTATTGACATTTCCAAGATTGATTTTCAGAACCTTGCGGCTTTCCTCGCCGACCAGGATCATGAAATAGGTATTGGTCACCGACTCATTGACTTCGAGGACAGCCTTTTCGAGTGACTCTTCCGACAGGTTATAATAAACCTTGGAGGCCTTTATTCCGATCAGGTAAGATCCGTTAAAAATCAGCTGTGAAACGGACAAGTCATAAACAATATTCTGTTTCAAAACGAGATCAAGCATCTGGCCCGGAGGGGCTGAAGGGTCAAAGGCTGAAGCGGGCAATGTAGCGGGATTTGGAATAAACTGGTACTTTGCCGTTCCATCCACATGCGGCAATCCAATTGCCAGGGTCTCCCATATTTTCTTCTGCGCTGATTTCAAGTCAAGCTGTGAATTCCTGATATTCAAATTGTTTGCCTGGGCGATTTTAAGCGCATCGGTTAACGAAAGTCGTAAGGTATCCTGCGCACTAATGATCTTTGCACTTCCCAGAGTGATAAAGATCAGCAGGATAAGGTGAATTTTCTTCAATAACATCTTACTTTTATTTATTAATTAGAATTTTTTAATGACTCGATAATTTCTTTCTTCCTTTGTTCAAAGTAGGCAACACCCTGCGGGGTGGAGATTGCCCTGATATGGTTTTCAAACATTACCCGGAATAGTTCATCAAATGTGACATTGGCAATTTTACACACCTCAGCATTGTTATGAATCTCAACAAGATAACTCATATAAATAGCTACAATAGCCTCATTATTAAGATCCTGGCGATAGAGCTCCTCAGCAATTCCCCGCTTTAGATTTAAAGCCATTGATCGTGAAATGATAGCCATTCTTTGATTGTTAAACTCGTTATAAAGTGGTTCATAATATTTTCGTAACTCGAAAAGAATCATTGGATTAAACCGTTTCATCTCCTCATAAACCATCAGACTAACCTTGAAAAGCTTATCGATGGCATTATCCTGTTGCAACCCCAGGAGGTTCATCGACTCAATCCACTTTTTTTGATCATACTCAAACATCCTGGTAAGCAAATCTTCTTTGCTCTTCACGAACCTGTAGAGGGTTTTTTTCGAAATACCCAGTTTGTGGCTGATGTCATCCATATTGAGATTTTTAATCCCAAATTCAAAAAACAGCTCCTTAATCTGCTCAATCATCAGATCCCATCTTTCCTCCCGATTGTCTAATTCATCATTCATTTTTGTATTTTCTTAGTCCAATTAATTCGGATGCAAAGTAAGGAAACAATTTACACTAAAAACGTTTCCGGAATGTTAAATGTTTCTGAATTTTAAGCTCAAGATTAGTAAGAGATGAATCAATAGCAAAAATATTATCGGTAAATGATCCTGAAAAGTAGGTGAACAGCCAAATTTATATCTTTGTTTGTTTTTGAAGATCACATTAAAACTGATCAGGACAAATTCTATAAGCAATGAAGAAGACGAATGCAGCCCGGATACTCGACCGATTGAAAATAGACTATGAATTAATTGAATACACGGTGGATGAGGCAGATTTAAGTGCCATACACCTCGCCAAAACTGCCGGAATTCCAATTTCAAAGGTTTATAAAACCCTGGTACTCGAAGGGGACAAAACCGGATACTTCGTATGCGTTATTCCCGGAGGAGAAGAGATCGACCTGAAAAAAGCCGCAGTTGTCAGCTCCAATAAAAAGGTAGCCATGCTCAAAATGAAAGACCTTGAACCGCTAACCGGTTATATCCGGGGCGGCTGCTCCCCGTTGGGGATGAAAAAAAACTTCCCGGTCTACATCGACACGACTGCATTGGACCACGAATACATTTATATCAGTGCCGGAGTCCGGGGAATGCAGATTAAACTTCCGCCAGCAGGATTAATTCTTGCGTGCAGAGCCAATGAGGCGAGTCTGACCTAACCATGTTTTTTGCATAAATCAATAAAGAGCTGTACCCGTTCAGGGGTAACATCGTTCTGAATGATATGCGCGGGAGCAATCATGTAGCCACCACCCTTTCCAAGGATACTGATCTTTTCCATAATATCCTGTTCAAGCTCATCATCAGTACCGTTTGGAAGCAAATCCTGCTGATCAATGGCGCCCCAGAAGGCAAACTTCTCCCCGAAATTAGTTTTCATATCGTGAGGCAAATGTCCGGGAACACCGGGTTGAACCGGGTTAAAAACCTCGAATCCAATATCGCGGATATCGTCAAGCAAATCGGCAACAGCCCCGTCACAGTGAAGAATCGGGATAATATCGGGTTTCACGGCTTTAAATTGGTCAACCATCCTTTTGTAAACCGGCTTTAACTGTTCCCGGAAAGTCTCAGGTGGAATAAGCAAACTGACCTGGGTCCCGAAATCGTCGCCAAACCAGAGGGCATCCACCCCTTTTTCAATCAGCTTCAACCCGATTTTGGTCTGAAAGTTGGCACATGCCTCGAAAAGAGGGATCACGTATTCCGTCTCCATCATCATATCCACGAGCAGTTTTTCCATTCCAACCAGCTGATGCGCCAGTGAAAAAACAGTCACTTCAATATCACCGATAATCAGGTAATCGTTTTTATACCTCTTCACCAGATCTTCCGCATCCCTGAAACGTCCCGGAGCATCCGGATCCGGGAATTGGTAAGCTTCTATATCAGATTTGGTTTCTGCCTGGGCCAGAGGATAATCCACTACTTCCACGTAGATATCTCCCTGGCGCATCCGCATCCCGTATTCATTCAGCCAGGTGCCGTTCGCCTCTTTCTGAATCCGGTAATTATCGGAAACAGAAGCTCCGGTAATCACCACGTCGCTCCCCATTGCCACGCGCAATTCATTGGCACTTATGCGATAAGTCACATCTTCATAAAGATTTTCGGTGTAATGAACCGGAATATTGAGTACCTTGCCAAAATGATCAGCCAGGCTGCGGCAAAGGTCAAACTGGATTGGAATCCTGTCCGGAAGGCCATCCAACCGCTTGAAGGCCCTTAAAACACGGTCTCTTGAATTCATTTTTCAAATTGTTAGTTCATCATACCTGAAAATCCAATATAAAATATCAGATGCAAAGATAAAAATTGAATACCTTTTAACATAAATATTTCGTAATTTTGAACTTTAGGATACGAAATTTGATTTTCCCTTCAAACCCCGGCAAAACATTCGATCCCAATCTCGTGCATGCCCCGGTAAAATAAATATTGGTTAACTTAATATCAACTTGTTATGACAACTTCACGTCGGACTTTTCTAAAAAGCAGTGCAATTCTGGTCGCCGGTACCTCGCTGCTATCCAAAACCGCGCTCGCAGCTTCCAAACATTCCGAAATCCTTGGAATTCAGCTTTACTCCGTCCGGGATGACATGAAAAAGGACCCGGTTGGGACACTTACCCAGCTGGCAAAGATCGGTTATAAAAATGTCGAACATGCCAATTATGTGAACCGGAAATTCTATGGTTACACTGCTGCTGAGTTCAAAAAAATTCTGGATGACTTAGGACTTAAAATGCCATCGGGCCACACTGCCATGCACAAAGATCATTGGGATGCCGGGAAGAAAATGTTTTCCGACTCCTGGAAATATACCATTGAGGATGCTGCCTTCCTGGGACAGAAATATGTCGTCAGTCCATCGATGGAGGAGAGCATGCGCCAATCCTATGATGATATGATCCGGTACATGGATGTGTTCAATTTATGCGGTGAACTTTGTCAAAAATCTGGGATGAAATTCAGCTACCATAATCACTCTTTTGAATTCAGCCAGAAGCTCAATAATGTTAAGGTTTTTGATATTATGATGCAAAAAATGGATCCCAAACTGGTTGTGATGCAGCTGGATATCGGGAACATGTATATTGCAGGAGCCAAAGCGCTCGACATTTTGGGTCAGTATCCCGGAAGATTTGAACTCATGCATGTAAAGGATGAGATCGCTGTCAATACCCCCGAAAAATATGAAAGCACTATTCTGGGCACAGGGATCATCCCCACCAAAGAGGTGATCGATCTTGGGCGGAAAAAGGGTGGCACCAGCTGTTTTATCATTGAACAGGAGTCCTATCAGAATCTCACACCGCTTGAAAGTGTCCGGAAAGACTTTGAAATAATAAAGAAATGGGGTTACTAACCGATTTCCGGGATTCCCATTGATCCTCAATTAACCACAAGGAGCACAAGGAAAAGTGAATGCGTCAACTATTAGAGTGCTGTAATTCTATTATTTGCATATCTCACCAACGTTTTGTGTTCGTTGTGGTTAATTTATTTTCCCGTTAAAACTCGCTGTTTTGACCGCAAACCTGTTAAACGTCCGGTTTCCCGATCCAAATTCCCGGATAAGAACTGTTCCGACTCACTTCCCGGAATCATCAACGGACTCCCCCTTTTTCTGCAAATATTGCCTCAAAGATTCCTTTCCTTCATTTTCCCACCATTCCATGCGTCCCTTTTTTCTGTCGCACCAGAATGGATGTCCGGTTCTGTCCCTGCCGAATCTCCCCGGGCCATGGTGCCCCCTTCTATGGCATCCATGTGATCCGAAGAGCAGACGACTCAGAATGACCAGACCGATTCCCTGCAGGAATGTAATTTGTTTCCATCCAAAGATATCGGGTAGCAAATTGTTCCACAGAAGCATAATAAAATACCCGAACAATATCCCAAAAGCCACCGCCATAACCAACCCGGCCAACACGTGCAGCATGAATCTCCACCCTCTGTGTTTAATATCATCTCTGTAAATTCTCATAACTAATTCTTATTTTAAGTTTTTTAACTTCATTTTTAATGTTTTGGATGCCCTGCTTTTTCTGGAGAGCAAGGTTCCGATCGGTTCTCCCCACTTTACGGAGAGCTCCTTAAATGAATAATCTTCCAATTCTGTTGCAACCCATACGGCCCGTTGCAAGGGATCCAACGTTAACAGCGCCGAATAAAGCTTAACCGTAAATTCTTCATTTTGCATCTTTCTTTCAATGTCAGCATCCGGATCATCGATAATTTCCGAAAGAGTAAGTCCCGAAGATTTATCAGGTCTGTCATATGAAACAGACACTTTTCTCTGACGGATAAAATCAACAATTTTGTTACTGACCGAACGATAGGCATAAGCCAGAATATTTCCCACCTGAAAATCGATATCTATTCGGTTATAAAGGTTGAATACGACATCTGCCACAATATCCTCGGCATCCATATCTGAAATATTCGCAATCTTATGCTTTACGTATCGCTGAAAATTACCCTGTTCATTGAGAATAATCTCAGTCAATTCTGTTTTTTGATTCGTCATATCCTCATTTTTCCCTCCTTTTCCTTTATTTTGTGAATCCCTATAACTCCATGACGAAAACGGGGGCGGTTTATTGCAATAATAATTAATTACCAGATCAAACGGTTAATATTCAAAAAACCTTTACCAGTTGAGGACTGTTAAATGAATAAAAAACACAACAATGCTGATTGTCATATCACCTTCCAAAACGCTCGATTTTGATACCCCGGTTTCCTTTCAATCGTACACCCAGCCTGAATTTGTAAAAGAGGCTTCCGTTTTGATCAAACCACTTCGGAAACTGAGTGTTGATCAACTCATAAACCTGATGGAGATCAGTCCAAAACTTGCCCGGTTAAACCAGGAACGGTATTATTTGTGGAGATCCGAATTTACCCCTGAGACAGCCCGTCAGGCCCTCTTTGCATTTCGGGGAGATGTTTATACGGGACTGGATGCGGATACCCTGAACTTAACAGAAATTAACCGGGCACAGGAGAAGCTCCGGATTCTTTCGGGACTTTATGGAATCATCCGTCCGCTTGATCTGATCAGACCCTACCGACTGGAGATGGGAACCAGTCTGGGGGTTGGCAAAAGCCGGAATCTCCATGAATACTGGCAGAAGAAAATTACGGCCAGGATCAGGGAAGATCTTAATAAGAGCAATTCGAACCTGCTGATTAACCTGGCATCGGTGGAGTATTTCAAAGCAATCGACCAGAAGAAGCTGAAAGCTGAAATTATTACCCCGGAGTTTAAGGAGGGTAAAAACGGAACTTACCAGATGGTCTCCTTTTTTGCCAAAAAAGCCCGCGGAATGATGACCCGCTTTATCCTCCAGAATGATATTCACCTGGAGGATCAATTGCGGGCTTTTGACCGTGATGGTTACTGTTTCAACAGCTACCTTTCTCAAAAAGGGAGACCGGTGTTTACCAGGGGATAAACCTGATCCGGTTTACGGTTTTTATATTCTGCTGATATTACAGCAATACAATAAGCAATAATGCAATAAGCAGCAAGCCTCCGAATGAGATAAAGATTCCCCGGTGATGGCCATAGCCTCTCCCGCCATGCCCGTAGTAACCTTTTCCGCCACGTTCATGTTGGGAACTCTGAATCGTAAGCACTTCGTTCCGCAATTCTTTCTTTTCGGACCGGCTAAGGGTTGAAAGATCCATTGCCTTGATCTCCTCCAGTCTCGCC
>Ga0364881_10058_pt2 | contig 70540 bp, 59 predicted proteins | sample ExccelJu500001D4_5_FD_206923 | JGI IMG/M metagenome (GOLD analysis project Ga0364881, IMG submission 206923) | Enriched cells from Trout Bog Lake Hypolimnion, Wisconsin, USA - BchlTB.July30.5000.01.D4 | ecosystem: Environmental > Aquatic > Freshwater > Lake > Hypolimnion/Profundal zone | place...
TCTAAACAGCAGCAAATTGTTGAGGAACGAAAAAAGCAATTGACTGATGAAAGCAACCAGCTCGATAAAATGCAAAAGGATACCAAACGTGCTTGGCAGCAATATCTTGAAGCCAAACAGAAATATGAAAAAGCTCAGGCCACGCTCGATGCAGCATGGGGCAAATAGATAATAGATTTTGGGCAACTGAAAGACTGAATGAGCTAACAAGTCTGGCAATAGTTTGCCATTACCATTAATGGCCATGTAATCGAATTGCCGGTCTTCACATCTGGCGGTGCAACTAATTTTTCCTTGCGGGTATTGGGGGCGATTTCCCTGAATTCCCTTTTCCAAAGGAACTCACCAGGGTTGCGCTTCCATAATAGCTTGTGGGTGGTGGCGGACAATTTACTATTGCCGCATGACTGAATGTAAGGAGTTGATTCGTTGCAAGCAGAAAATATGGATGAACAAAAGCCATCCACCATCGACAGGTTGTTAAAGAAAATGGACAACAGCCCCGGATTCGCAGGTTTGGGGGCGTCGATTCAGATTATTAGCCGACTTGGTGACGATGTTGACGGCGGCATCCGCGAAATTGCAGCCGCTATTCTGCACGATGCTGCACTTACGGCTAAATTGCTGCGTATTGCCAATTCCAGCCGCAACGCTCGGGGTGGACGCAACGTTTCCACGATTGACCAGGTTCTGGCTATCCTGGGGTTGAACACAGTGAAGTCGGTTGCCTTGTCGCTGGCTCTGCTTGACTCGCTGTCCAATAAGCCACAGTCAAAGCAATTGCATGCCGAAATTGTCGCCGCCTATTTTTGCGGTAGCTTGGCTCATGAGATTACCCGTTTTAACGGTTCACGCTTCAGCTCCCAGGAGGCACAAGTTTGCGGGCTAATGCAAAACCTTGGGCGAATGATGTCGATTTTCTATCTTTATGAAGACATTGAACGGAGCCGCAACCTACAGATCGAGCGAAATCTTGCCGAGAACGAAGCGGTGGTTCAAACCCTGGGTGTAAGTTTTGAGGATATCGGTGTTGCGATTGCCCGCCATTGGGGCTTGCCGGATGTATTGCAGAACAGTATGGCGCCGGATACGGGCGAGGCTCAAGCACACGTTGCAACCAATGCATTGGCTTGGTACCAACAATGTTCATCGTTTTGCCGTCGTGTAACAGAGATTTTATTCCGTCTTCCTGAGAGCAGGGAGAGGATCGAGATCGGCAAGGCGATCGATATTTTCAAGAAAAATCTTCACCTCAATGAAAAAGATGTCCTCGAATGGATCGAAAAATGCCTTCTTGAAACCGATGCGCTGCTTGCCGAAATGATCTTCCCCTGTAATGTGGAAGAGGCGCGCACCTTTTTACGTAAAGCGTCTGAACGTGCATTGGATATGCTTTCGTCTCAGGACGCTCTCGTCAAGGATAGTAACCACGATGGCAGTCAAACCCCGGTCGAATTAATCAAACATATCCTGCGACTTATTCATGGACATTACAATTTTGATCGCACATTGATTTGCCTGCCTGTCGGTTCCTCCAGCCTGATTGCAATTGCCGGCGTTGGCAGGAATGCCGCTCAAGTAACTGCAAAATTCCGCTGTAGTGGGGCAAAACCGGATTTGTTCCGCGTGATCATGTCCCGCAACCTCGATACCTTTATTCCGGATGTCCGATTGCCCGCATATGCCAAGCTGATTCCTGAGTGGTATAACGAGCTTGTTGGTGCGCGAACTTTCGTGATGCTGCCTCTGATGGGCGAAGGAAAGTTGCTCGGCATGATCTACGGCGACTATTCCGAAGCACATGCCAGTGCCCCGTCCGGACTTGCGGAAGGAAGCATGCTTGAATGGCGCAATCAACTGATCCATACACTACAGACGGGTGCCAAGAAAATTTCTGAAAGCCAAGGATAAACTGCCCTTGGTTTTGCTTCAAACCAGTCCTCACAAGGGAGACAGGAACACACTCTCGCGCAGTTTTTTCAATTGGTCGCGCAGTTCTGCGGCACGCTCGAACTCCAGGTTTTTCGCGGCTTGCAGCATGTCCTTTTCCAGCCGCTTGATCTCTTTCGAAACATCCTTCTCGCTCATCGCCAGATACTTGGCCTGAGTTTGTGCCGCCTTCAGCGACTTGCGTTCGGCGTCCATGTCATAGGTGCCTTCGATGATGTCCTTGATGCGTTTGACGACACCCTGCGGCGTGATGCCGTTTTCTTCGTTGTAGGTCTGTTGCTTGTGTCGCCTGCGTTCGGTTTCTCCAATCGCTCGGCGCATGGAATCGGTGATTTTATCCGCATATAGCAGCGCCTTGCCGTTGATGTGGCGCGCGGCGCGGCCCATGGTTTGAATCAGCGAGCGTTCTGAGCGCAGGAAGCCTTCCTTGTCTGCATCGAGTATTGCCACCAGCGACACTTCAGGAATATCCAGCCCCTCGCGCAGCAGGTTGATGCCCACCAGCACGTCGAACATGCCCAAGCGAAGGTCGCGGATGATTTCCACGCGCTCCACGGTCTCGATGTCCGAATGCAGGTAGCGCACTTTGATGCCATGCTCGGAAAAATAATCGGTGAGGTCTTCCGCCATGCGTTTGGTCAGCGTGGTTACCAGCACCCGTTCGCCGACTTTCACGCGCAGGTTGACCTCGGACATCAAGTCGTCCACCTGATGTGTGGCGGGACGCACTTCAATAATCGGATCAATCAGTCCGGTGGGGCGCACCACTTGCTCTACCACTTGCCCGGCATGCTCGGCTTCGTACACGGATGGCGTGGCGGAAATGAATATGCTCTGGCGCATCACGCGCTCGAATTCGTCGAAGCGCAGCGGACGATTGTCCAGCGCGGACGGCAGGCGGAAGCCATAGTTGACCAGATTCTCCTTGCGCGCACGGTCACCCTTGTACATGCCGCCGATCTGCGGGATGGTGACGTGGCTTTCATCAATAAACATCAATGCGTCCGGCGGCAGGTAATCAATCAGCGTGGGTGGCGGCTCGCCCGGCTTGCGCCCGGACAGGTGGCGCGAGTAGTTCTCGATGCCCTTGCAGAAGCCGATTTCGTTGAGCATTTCCAGATCGTGCCGAGTGCGCTGCTCGATGCGTTGTGCCTCCACCAGTTTATTTTCCTTCTGGAAAAACGCGATGCGTTCGGCCAGTTCCACCTTAATGGTTTCGATGGCATCCAGCGTGGTGCTGCGCGGTGTGACGTAATGGCTGGAAGGATAAACGGTAAAGCGCGGCACGCGGGTGAGGATGTGACCGGTGAGCGGATCGAACAGCGACAGCGATTCCACCTCGTCGTCAAACAGGGTCAGGCGCAGCGCATGTTCGCTGTTTTCTGCCGGAAATATGTCGATCACATCGCCGCGCACGCGGAAGTTGCCGCGCTGAAAATCCACATCGTTGCGCTCGTACTGCATCTCGGTGAGGCGCTTGATCGCGTCTTGCCGCGCCACCTTTTCGTGTTCGCGCAGGTGCAGGATCATGCCGTGGTAATCCACCGGATCGCCGATACCGTAGATCGCCGACACCGTCGCGACGATCACCACATCCTGCCGTTCCAGCAGCGATTTGGTGGCCGAAAGGCGCATTTGCTCGATCTGATCGTTGATGCTGGAATCCTTCTCGATATAAACATCACGCGACGGCACATAGGCCTCGGGCTGGTAATAATCGTAGTAGGACACGAAATATTCCACCGCATTTTCCGGAAAGAAATCCCGCAACTCGGAATATAGTTGCGCCGCCAGCGTCTTGTTCGGCGCCATGATGATCGCAGGCCGTCCCTGCTGCGCGATGACATTGGCCATGGTGAAAGTCTTGCCGGAGCCGGTCACGCCGAGCAGCGTTTGATACGATAACCCCTCGTTGATTCCCTCCACCAGTTGCGCAATGGCTGTAGGCTGGTCGCCGGCCGGTTCAAAGGGCTGGTGCAGGCGGAAAGGGCTATCAGGGAAGGTTATGATGATGTTCATAGTTTGAGGCGTAAAGGAATTCGCCCATTCCCGGGAAAAAACTTATAAAAATTGGGCTAGATTCCTGTGTATTTATAACATTAATATTAAAGATTAATACAATTGATTGGTCAAATAATGTATATTTGATTTAACCTTAGCATAACGTAGAACCTCTTTCCACAAGCTTATAGTAAAGTACTTCAGCGCTTGCACTGAAGAAGTTTGCCTAGTCTGTTTTCGGACTGAAGGGAGGTATTGAGTATATTTTACAAGCGCAAAATGCAAATATACATAAAATATCTGGGTCAAAGTGATAAGATTAATTGAGAACAGACACTATAGGCACATTCACAAAATATCGTTCCCCGATGCGATCGATATTCTTAGTTCCTCAAAACACATGAATGCATCGGGTTTAATTTCCGGGAAGAAACAATGAACGAGAAACGTCCCAAACATCTTGCCTTGCGGCATATCAAGTTTCCTCTGCCGGCTATTGTTTCCGGCCTGCACCGCGTCAGCGGTTTACTGTTATTTTTGTCCTTGCCGTTATTGCTGTGGTTGTTGCAACACAGTTTGCGCTCCATTGAGACTTTTACCGAGCTGGGCGGGATATTACAACATCCGGTCAGCAAATTATTCTTGACAGGCGTTCTCTGGGCTTTTATGCACCATTTTTGTGCGGGGATTCGCTTTTTGGCAATAGACCTGGATTATGGTGTAAAACTGGCTCAGGCACGTGCCAGTAGCAAGTGGGTAATGGTTGTCAGTTTGATGTTGACGGTTCTGATGGGAGTTAGGTTATGGTAAATCGCGTTGTCACCGGTGCTCATTACGGCCTGCGCGACTGGATAATGCAGCGCGTAACCGCTCTGGTTATGGTGACGTATGTGTTGTTTATAGCGGGTTGGTTGCTACTGGGTTCCAGTGTTGATTACGATGCATGGACGGGATTGTTTGCAAACAATGTAGTGCGTTCATTCTCCCTGCTGTTCTTGCTCGCATTGTATTGCCACGCATGGATAGGGATGCGCGACGTCGTGATGGATTACATCAAGGTGGCTCATCTGCGTCTTGCACTCCATGTTGCGGTGATTTTGGCACTGATAATGTATTTGATCTGGTCGGTGCAAATTTTGTGGGGCTTCTGAATTGAGGATTGCAGGTCGGGTAAAATCCGACCGCACCTAATGGATAATCTGGCATCAAGGGAAATAAAATGGCAGTGGTTAAGCGGACATTTGATGTGGTGGTGGTGGGAGCGGGTGGTGCGGGGATGCGCGCGGCCTTGGCATTATCTGAAGCGGGACTCAAAGTGGCGGTACTGTCCAAAGTATTTCCCACGCGCTCGCATACTGTGGCGGCACAGGGGGGGATCGCGGCTTCGCTGGGTAACGTCAGCGAGGATAACTGGCATTGGCATATGTATGACACGGTGAAAGGTTCGGACTATCTTGGCGACCAGGACGCTATCGAGTTCATGTGCCGTGCAGCACCCGAAGTGGTCTATGAACTGGAACACTTCGGCATGCCATTTGACCGGACCGATAGCGGCAAAATTTACCAGCGCCCGTTCGGTGGCCATATGCAGGACTACGGCAAGAATCCGGTACAGCGCGCCTGCGCTGCCGCCGACCGCACGGGTCACGCGCTGTTGCACACCCTGTATCAACGCAACGTACAGGCGAATACCAATTTTTTTGTGGAATGGATGGCGCTGGATTTAATCCGCGATCAGGACGGTGACGTGCTCGGTGTGGTGGCGATGGAAATCGAAACCAGCGAGGTCATGATCCTGCAGGCGCGTGCCACGCTGTTCGCTACCGGCGGGGCAGGACGCATTTTTCAGGCCAGCACCAACGCTTACATTAATACGGGAGATGGACTCGGTATGGCTGCGCGCGCGGGCATTCCGCTGGAGGATATGGAATTTTTCCAGTTCCATCCAACGGGTGTGCATGGCGCGGGTGTGCTGATTACAGAGGGTGTACGCGGTGAAGGAGGTTATCTCATCAATAAAGACGGTGAGCGGTTCATGTCGCGCTATGCGCCCAATGCCAAAGATCTTGCCAGCCGCGATGTGGTTTCGCGTGCCATGGCGACCGAGATCAAGGAAGGGCGCGGCTGCGGCAAGGATGCCGATCATGTACTGTTGAAACTGGATCATCTCGGTGAAGACGTTATCAGCCATCGCCTGCCCGGCATTCGTGAAATAGCAATCAAGTTCGCGCACGTTGATCCGGCCAAAGATCCTATTCCAGTGGTACCCACCGCGCATTACATGATGGGTGGAATCCCGACAAATTATCACGGTCAGGTTGTTGCACCGTATGACGGCGGGCCTGAAGAAATTGTGCAGGGTTTTTATGCGGTCGGTGAATGTGCCTGCGTGTCGGTGCATGGCGCTAACCGGCTGGGTTGTAATTCGCTGCTTGATTTGATCGTGTTCGGGCGTGAGGCGGCAAGGCAGATTATCGAAGACTTGAAAAGTAACCCGCATCCCAAACAGTTGCCATCCGATGCGGCGGATCGTTCATTATCCCGTCTTGCAAGGCTGGAAGGACAAAAGAACGGTGAGAGCGTTTCAGAAGTGGGAGCTGCCATGCGGCGGGTAATGCAGGCACATTGCGGCGTGTTCCGTTTCCCCGATCTGCTGGCCGAAGGAGTCAGGAAAATTTACGAGGTGGCCGAACGCGCCAAATGCACTGAGATTAAAGACAAAAGCAAGGTATTCAATACCGCAAGGGTAGAAGCCCTTGAACTCGATAATCTCATCGAAGTGGCGCAAGCCACCATGACTGCAGCAGCCGCGCGCCAGGAAAGCCGGGGTGGTCACGCCAGAGATGATTTTCCGGATCGTGATGATGACAACTGGCTAAAACACTCGTTGTATTTCAGCGAAGGACGTCATCTGGATTACAAGCCGGTGCGGTTGAAACCGCTCACAGTGGAAACATTCCCGCTCAAAACGCGGGTGTATTAGGGGACAAGCATGAAATTTCGTATTTACCGCTATAACCCTGAAACCGATACACAGCCTTCCATGCAGAGTTTTGACTTGAATCTCGAAGCCGGGGACGCGATGCTGCTGGACGCACTGGTGATGCTCAAAGCGCAGGACGATAGTCTTGGTTTCAGACGCTCCTGCCGCGAAGGTGTGTGCGGTTCGGATGCGATGAACATTAACGGACGCAATGGGCTGGCCTGCATCACACCATTATCGAGCCTGAAACAGCCCATCGAATTGCGTCCGTTGCCGGGCCTGCCGGTGATTCGAGACCTGATTGTGGATATGACACAGTTCTTCAAGCAATATCACTCGATCAAACCCTACCTGATTAATAACGACCCGCCACCTGAAACCGAACGCCTGCAATCGCCCAAGGAACGTGCCGAAATTGACGGGCTGTACGAGTGCATCCTTTGCGCGTGCTGCACCACATCCTGCCCTTCATTCTGGTGGAACCCGGACAAGTTCGTTGGACCGTCCGGGCTGTTGCAAGCCTATCGCTTTATTGCCGACAGCCGGGATCAGGCCACCGCTGAGCGACTGGATAATCTCGAAGACCCGTATCGCTTGTTCCGTTGCCATACCATCATGAATTGCGTGGATGTGTGTCCCAAGGAATTGAACCCGACACAGGCGATAGGCAGAATAAAGGGATTGATGTCGAAGCGCACAGTATGAAAGAAATGGAGCGCCTGAGCTGGCGCTGTCGGCGCGGTTTACTGGAACTGGATATCGTGCTGGGACGTTTTGTCGAGCGTGATTATGCGGGACTGGATGAAATGCAGAAGGCTGCATTCAATGCTCTGCTGGATATGCCGGACACGGTGCTCTGGGATATGATTGCAGGAAGACAGGATGCGTCGGAAGGCGAACAGCAAGCGTTGCTGGAGAAAATCAGGGCGGTTTAGTGCTGCATTTAATGACAGGGAGAAATTATGGATAACAAACGTGTTGCAACACTGACTTTGGATGACGGGCGCAGTGTCGAATTCCCGATACTGTCAGGCACGCTGGGATCGGATGTGATCGATATTAAAAATCTTGCCAAGCTTGGGTTGTTTACTTACGACCCGGCTTTTTTTTCCACCGCCAGTTGTACGTCGACGATCACTTTTATTGATGGTGATGCCGGATTGCTTTACTACCGGGGGTATCCGATCGAACAACTGGCCGAACACTCCGATTTTCTAGATGTGAGTTATCTGCTGTGGAATGGTGAATTGCCAGATGCTGCCCAGAGCGCAAAATTCAAGGACACCGTTACTCACCACACCATGGTTCACGAACAGATTGCGCGTTTCTTCTCCGGCTTTCGTCGTGATGCGCATCCGATGGCGGTCATGGTCGGCGTGGTGGGGGCATTGTCGGCGTTTTACCACGATTCACTGGACATCAATGATGCGGAGCACCGCAGGATATCGGCGATGCGTATGTTGGCAAAAGTGCCGACCATTGCCGCGATGGCCCATAAATATTACACCGGGGCACCGTTTATGTACCCGAAGAATAAATTCAGCTACGCGGAAAACCTCTTGTACATGATGTTTGCCACACCGACCGAAGAATACCAGTCCAATCCGGTGCTGGTTCGCGCGCTGGATCGTATTCTTATCTTGCACGCAGACCATGAGCAGAACGCTTCCACTTCGACTGTCCGATTGGCCGGTTCGAGTGGGGCGAACCCGTTTGCCTGTATCGCTTCCGGCATAGCGGCTTTGTGGGGGCCCGCACACGGTGGTGCCAACGAGGCCGCGTTGAAGATGCTGGAAGAAGTGGGCGACATATCACGTGTGCCCGAATATGTGCAGGGTGTGAAAGACAAAAAATACCGCCTGATGGGCTTTGGACACCGTGTTTATAAAAACATGGATCCGCGCGCTTCCGTGATGCGCCAGACTTGCCATGAAGTGCTGAAAGAACTTAAGCTGGAAAACAGCAAACTGTTCGAGCTGGCGATGGAATTGGAGCGTGTTGCCTTGAGCGACCCGTATTTCATCGACCACAAGTTGTATCCTAATGTTGATTTCTATTCCGGCATCGTACTCCGTGCCCTGGGTATTCCGACCAATATGTTTACGGTGATTTTTGCTGTGGCCCGCACAGTGGGCTGGATCTCGCAATGGAACGAAATGATCGCTGAAGGAGATCACAAGATTGGACGGCCGCGCCAGTTGTATCGCGGTGCGACAAAGCGCGATTTTGTGCCTGTCGGCAGCCGATAAGTTTTGTTAACCACGAGTTGACATGGATGTTTATGGATTGCTGTTTATCGGAGTTACGCTTTATCTGCGGCAATCTGAGTTCATGCGTGGCTGGTTGCTTTTTTTCGGCTCAATCCAGAAAGACTAGCTAATGTCCGCCCAAGTAAAGAATTACATGCAGGTCATGAGTGATACTTCCCAGTTGTTCGGGATGAACGATGTTTATCTCGAAGGGCTGTACGAAGATTATCTCGCCAATCCGGCATCGGTTCCCGAAGTATGGCACGGCTACTTTGATGCGCTGCAAAAAACTTCCGGCCCGATTCATGAGGTAGCGCATAGCCCAATACAACGGGCCTTTGCGGCCTTGCCACAAATGACTGTCAGCGGTGTGGTCGCGCAAGAGGCTGCCCTGGAGAGCAAGCAAGTTCACGTGTTGCAGCTCATCAATGCGCATCGTTTTCTGGGTGTGCGCGCCGCCAATCTTGATCCCCTGAATCGCTACGAAAAGACGGTGGTTGCAGAGCTTGATCCGGCGCATTATGGATTGAGCGAGTTTGACATGGATTCCACTTTTGATACGGGATCGCTGGTGGGGGGCAAGCGTATGACTTTGCGCGAAATCCTCAAGCTTTTGCGCCAGACTTATTGCGGCAACATCGGCGCGGAATACATGTACCTGAGCGATGTGACGGAGAAACGCTGGATACAGAATCGCCTGGAAGGCGTGCGTGGACAGGCCGGTTATGACGCAACGATGCGCCGTCGCACCCTCGAACGACTGACTGCCGCCGAGACGCTGGAACGTTATTTGCATACCAAATATGTGGGGCAAAAGCGTTTTTCCCTGGAAGGTGGCGAGACGATGATTCCACTGCTTGACCATTTGCTGCAACGGGCAGGTGAAATGGGCGTGCAAGAGGCAGTGATCGGCATGGCACATCGAGGACGATTGAACGTGCTGGTAAATATTCTCGGCAAGCAGCCTGGCATGTTGTTCGCCGAATTCGAAGGTATCCACGCCGAACACCTGACTTCCGGCGACGTGAAGTACCATCAGGGCTTTTCCGCCGACATTGGCACGCCGGGCGGCACATTGCATGTCGCCCTGGCCTTTAATCCCTCCCATCTGGAAATCGTCAATCCGGTGGTTGAAGGCTCGGTTCGCGCGCGCCAGCATCGCCTCAAGGACTTGGAGGGGGAAACGGTTTTACCGGTCTTGATACACGGCGATGCGGCTTTTGCCGGGCAGGGTGTGGTGATGGAAACGCTCGCCATGTCGCAGACACGGGGTTACCGCACCGGCGGCACGGTGCATATCATTGTCAATAACCAGATAGGTTTTACGGCCTCCGATTTGCGCGATACCCACTCCAGCAACTATTGCAGCGATGTGGCAAAAATGGTTGACGCGCCTATTTTCCACGTTAATGCGGACGATCCAGATGCGGTATTGCTGATTTCCGAAATCGCACTGGATTACCGCATGAGATACCAAAAGGATGTGGTCATTGATATGGTGTGCTTTCGCAAGCTTGGGCATAACGAGCAGGACGAGCCGCTGGTCACCCAGCCGTTCATGTATCGCTTCGTCCGGCAGCATCCCGGAACGCGTGCCGTGTATGCGCAGCGTCTGGTCGTGGAAGGTGTGATCCAGGCGGCCGAAGCGGATGCGATGATAGCCGACTATCGCAAGGCGATGGATGAAGGGCGCAATTCGATTCATCCCGCACTGGACAGGGGTGAAAGCAAGCGGCCTTCAACCTGGGCATCGCTCAAGGTGCAAACGCCATGGGATGTTGCAGTAGACACGTCCGTGTCGCTGGAGCGTTTGCGGCAACTTGCGTTGCCACTCACCACATTGCCGGATGGCTTTGTCCTGCATTCGCGGGTGCAAAAAATTGTTGAGGATCGTGCCGCCATGGCACGCGGTGAACTGCCCCTCGATTGGGGAATGGCGGAAAACCTTGCCTATGCCACGCTTCTAACCGAAGGCTATCCTGTTCGGCTTTCCGGGCAGGACAGCCAGCGCGGCACTTTCTTCCATCGTCACGCCACATGGCACGACCAGAATCGTTCAGAGCGTTACGCGGGGGCTTATACTCCGTTGCAGCATCTTTCTCCCGTGCAGGCGGACTTCGTAGTGATTGATTCGTTGCTTTCCGAGGAAGCGGTGCTGGGATTTGAGTATGGCTATGCCACAACCAACTCAAATTCACTGGTGCTGTGGGAAGCGCAATTTGGTGACTTTGCCAACGGAGCTCAAGTCGTGATCGACCAGTTCATCGCCTCCGGCGAAGTGAAATGGGGCAGATTGTGCGGGCTGGTGATGCTGTTGCCTCATGGTTATGAAGGGCAGGGTGCGGAGCACTCTTCCGGGCGCATTGAGCGTTATTTGCAACTGTGCGCCGATTACAATATTCAGGTATGCAATCCTTCTACCGCTGCGCAGATGTTCCACTTGTTGCGCCGCCAGATGTTGCGGCCGCTACGCAAACCACTGATCGTGTTTACCCCCAAGAGTTTGCTGCGCAGCAAAGATGCGTCTTCACCGCTTGCCGAATTTACAAATGGAAAATTTCATCCGGTTATAGCTGAGGTTGATCCGCTTGATGCGGATAATGTCCGTCGCATCATCGTATGCAGTGGCAAGGTGTACTTCGATTTGCTCAATGCGCGGCGTGCCAAGCCTGTTGGCGATACTTCGCATAGAACGCTACCCCCGGAGGAAATGGCGATCATTCGCATTGAACAGTTATACCCGTTCCCGCACCATGATTTTGCCGCCCAGGTTGCGGCGTATCCAAATGCCACAGAAGTGATGTGGTGCCAGGAAGAGCCCGGCAATCAGGGGGCGTGGCATCGTCTCCAGCATTACCTGGAGCGGCATCTGCCCAAAGGCATGCGCCTCGGCTACGCGCTGCGTTCGTCATCAGCCGCACCCGCCGCCGGTTATCTGGCGGTGCATCAAGAACAACAGAAGGCGGTGATCGCAGCCGCTTTCCGCGACAACCTCGACAATAAACCTAAACCGGGAGCATCCCACCATGAGCATGATTGAAGTCAAAGTCCCACAACTTTCAGAATCCGTGTCAGAAGCAACATTGGTGACTTGGCACAAGCAAGTCGGCGAGGCCGTTGCCGAAGGCGAAAACATGATCGATATCGAGACCGATAAAGTGGTGTTGGAATTACCCGCCCACAAAAGCGGTGTACTGACCAAAATCCTCAAGGGCGATGGCGAAAAAGTAACCAGCAACGAAGTGATCGCACTGCTGGATACAGAGGTGCAGCCGAGTGTTCAAGCAGTGCCCACGCAAGCAGTCGAAGTCAAGGCACAAGCTGCGGTGATGCCTGCGGCACAGAAAATTGCTGCGGAAAATAAAGTGGATACTGCGGTAATAAGCGGAAGCGGACGTGATGGCCGCGTGTTGAAAGAAGATGTGCTGAGCGCGTTGCAAAAACCTGCCGCGCCCGCACCGACTGCTGTTATTCCGCAAGCCAATGCCGGTGGGCGGGTGGAGCAGCGGGTTCCGATGACACGCATCCGCCAGCGCATTGCCGAGCGCTTGCTGCAATCACAACAGAATGCAGCTATCCTCACTACATTCAACGAAGTAAACATGCAGCAGGTGATAGACCTGCGAAACAAATACAAGGATGCCTTTGAAAAGAAGCATGGCATCAAGCTTGGCTTCATGTCCTTTTTTGTCAGGGCGGCGGCGCTGGCCTTGCAGAAATTTCCTCTGGTGAATGCCTCGATTGACGGTACGGACATCATCTACCATGGCTACTATGACATCGGCGTTGCAGTCGGCAGCGAGCGTGGGCTGGTCGTGCCCATCATTCGTGATGCCGACAAATTGTCGTTGGCAGACATCGAAAAGCAGATCGCTGATTTCGGTGCGCGTGCCAAAACCGGCAAGATTTCTTTGGAGGAGTTGAGCGGTGGTACTTTCTCCATCTCCAACGGCGGTGTGTTCGGATCGATGCTCTCGACACCGATTATCAATCCCCCGCAAAGCGCTATCCTGGGTATTCATGCGACGAAAGACAGGCCGGTAGCGGAAAATGGTCATGTGGTCATTCGCCCGATGAATTACCTCGCGCTTTCTTACGACCACCGTATTGTTGATGGCCGCGATGCGGTGCTGTTTCTCGTCGCTATCAAGGAAGCGCTTGAATTTCCGGGACATGCGGTGCTGGATATCTAACAGGAAAAAAACATGGCAGATTTCGATGTGGTAGTGATTGGCGCCGGGCCTGGCGGGTATGTGGCGGCGATACGCAGCGCGCAATTGGGATTAAGTACCGCTTGCATAGACGAATGGAAGAATGCCCAGGGGAAGCCCAGTTTGGGCGGAACATGCCTTAACGTTGGCTGTATTCCTTCCAAAGCTTTGCTGGAGTCCTCTGAAAACTTTGAGCGCGTGACGCATGATTTTTCCGCGCATGGCATCACTGCATCCGGTGTGCAATTCGATCTGGCGAAAATGCTGGCGCGGAAGGACAAGATTGTGTCCGATTTTACTTCCGGCATCGTCCAGTTGTTCAAGAAAAACAAGGTGACACCTTTGTATGGCCACGCGCAATTTCTTGGCCGCGAAGGAGATAGCTGGCGCATCGGTGTGGCCGGTGGCGAGGAAGTGAAGGCAAAGCAAGTCATCATTGCCACCGGCTCGACGCCACGCGTCTTGCCGCAGGCGCCGTTTGATGGCATCCGTATTGTGGATAACTCGGGAGCCTTGGCATTTACGGAAATCCCCAAACGTCTGGTGATCATCGGCGCAGGGGTGATCGGATTGGAATTGGGCAGCGTGTGGCGCAGGTTGGGGGCTGAAGTAACGCTGCTGGAAGCGCTGCCGACATTTATTCCCGCTGCCGATGAGCAAGTGGCGAAGGAAGCCTTGCGTGCGTTTACCAGGCAAGGTTTGAAAATCCATCTGGGTGTGCAGATTGATGGCGTGACTCAATCTGATGCCGGGGTTCAAATCAGTTGGCACGATGCCCAGGGCATTGCGCAGGAACTGGTTGCGGATAAACTGATCGTGGCAGTTGGGCGAGTTGCGAATACGCAGGGTCTGGGTGCGGAAACAGTCGGGTTGAAACTGGATGGAGCCGGGCGTGTTGAAGTAGACGAACACTGCCGTACCAATCTGCCCAATATCTATGCAGTGGGAGATGTGGTGCGCGGCCCGATGCTGGCGCACAAGGCGTCGGAAGAAGGCGTGATGGTGGCGGAACTGATTGCCGGGCAGGCAGGGCACTGCGACTTGAATCTGGTGCCTGGCATCATGTACACTGCTCCGGAAATTGCCTGGGTCGGCAAGACCGAACAGCAATTGAAATCATCCGGTGTGAATTATAATTCGGGGCAATTTCCTTTCATGGCAAACGGTCGGGCCCGTGCGCTGGGAGAGGCATCAGGCTTTGTTAAAATCCTTGCCGACACGAAAACAGACCGTATTCTCGGCGTTCATATTATTGGACCTATGGCTTCGGAGCTGATCCAGCAGGCGGTACTGGCGCTGGCGTTTTCGGCCAGTAGCGAAGACTTGGCGCGTATCATCCATGCCCATCCGTCATTGTCTGAAGCCGTGCATGAGGCGGCACTGGCGGTGGACAAACGGGCTATACATATCTGAAGTTAAGAATATGTATCCGGGTTCTGCTGTGCCGGTTCCCGCAATGTTCTCCGGAAAACTTAAGCTGCACCGTGAATTCCGTTTAGCGGCTCAAAGCCGCTTTAGTATTTAACCTATTTCACAAGGCTAACCAACATGCAGACATTCCAAGCCTACCGTATTTTCAACGAGAACGAAAAAACAACCAGCCGTTTCGTGGACATGACGCTGGAAGAACTCGATCCCGGTGAAGTAGTGATCCGCACCGCTTATTCCAGTATTAACTTCAAGGATGCGTTGGCGGCAACCGGTGCCGGGAAGGTCATCCGGCGCTTTCCCTGTGTGGGAGGCATCGATGTGTCCGGGGTGGTGGAAAGCTCGCAGGATGATCGCTTCAAGCCCGGCGACGAAGTGATCGTCACCGGCTATGACATGGGTGTAGCCCATGACGGCGGCTATGCCGGGCGCGTGCGCGTGCCTGCCGATTGGGTAGTACATCTGCCGCAAGGCTTGTCGCTGTTTGAGGCCATGGTGTTGGGTACGGCGGGATTTACAGCGGCGTTGTCCATTCACCGGCTGGAGCAGAACGATCTCAAGCCCGCGAATGGCAAAGTGATCGTGACCGGGGCGACCGGTGGCGTGGGCAGCCTTGCCATCCAGATGTTGGCACAATGCGGTTATCATGTGGTGGCGCTAACCGGTAAAGATAGCGAGCATGAATTCCTGAAAACGTTGGGTGCAAGTGAAATCCTGGCGCGCAATCAAGTTGACCTGAATAGTACGCGACCGCTGGAATCTGCACAGTGGGCCGGGGCGCTGGATTCGGTAGGCGGCGCCATGCTTTCCTGGCTGACGCGCACCATGCGGCAGAATGGGGCAATCGCCAGTTTCGGCAATGCGGGCGGTGCAGAACTGCATGCCACGGTATATCCATTCATACTTCGCGGCGTGCGGCTGATCGGCATTGATTCATCCGCCACTGCCATGCCGTTGCGTGAAAAAATCTGGCTACGGATGTCCACCGACCTGCGTCCCGGCTTGATGGATCGGGTCGCGCAACCCATCGCCTTTTCCCAATTGCCGGAGGCAATCGATAAAATCATGCAAGGCCAGGCGCGCGGTCGGGTTGTGGTGAAAGTCGCCGATTGACGGGTTACCCCACCGCGAGACAGCGCTGCCCGCATCATGACGGAACTGTTCCGGTTTTACCACGCGATCTTGGCGACCCTGCATCTGAAGGCGCGGGCTGGTGATGCGAACCCGGGTTCGACTGCCTTTGTCAGGACCATAGCCAATACTGTTTACTTAACCGTTCGTGGTGAGCTTGTCGAACCACCAGCTTCGCAACCAGAACCCTTCGACAAGCTCAGGGCGAACGGAATTTCTCTTAAGTGAACAGTATTGGGATCATAGCCCGTATGTCCGGGATAGAAGAAAAATAGCCTCATGTTGCAAAAAATCGTATTTCTCGATCGCTCCAGCATTATTGCCGATATTCGCCGTCCAATCTTCCCGCATCAGTGGGATGAGTATCCGGCAACCAGCTCTGACCAGGTGTTGGTACGGCTGCATGATGCCACCATCGCCATCACCAACAAGGTGCAGTTGAATCGACGGACGCTTGATCAGTTACCCAAGCTCAAGATGGTCGCCGTTGCCGCCACCGGTTTCAATAACGTGGATATCGATTGCTGCCGCGAGCGCGGCATCGTCGTGTCGAATATCCGTAACTACTCGGTGCACGCTGTTCCGGAGCATGTATTCATGCTGATGCTGGCGCTACGCCGCAACCTGCTGGCATTTCGCACCGATTTGCGCAACGGCCAATGGCAACGTGCCGACCAGTTTTGCCTGTTTACTCATCCGGTGCGTGATTTGCACAGCAGTACGCTGGGAATCGTAGGCCATGGGGCCATAGGTAAAGCGGTAGAGAGGATCGCGCAGGCGTTCGGCATGAAGGTATTGATTGCAGAGCACAAGGGGACCGTCGATGTGCGTCCGGGCTATACATTGTTCGATACCGTGCTCCGGCAAAGCGATGTGGTGAGTTTGCACCTGTCCCTCAACGAGCAGACCCGCCACCTGATCAGTACGGCTGAACTCGCCCTCATGAAACCCGGGGCACTATTGATTAATACGGCTCGGGGAGGTCTGGTGGATGAGGCAGCGTTACTGGAAGCACTGCTTACGGGGCGCATCGGGGGAGCAGGATTTGACGTCCTGGACAAGGAACCACCGAGAGAAGGGCACCCTCTGCTGGATTTGAATTTGCCCAACTTTATCATGACACCGCATATCGCGTGGTCGTCGAGAGAGTCGATGCAGACGCTGGCTGATCAACTTATCGAAAACATTGAATCATACGTGGCAGGATCAACTCAAAATCAAGTTGTCTGAAACAGAAACTGAAGATTGATGCCTCCATCGTTGGACGCTTCCATTCTTGCAGGCAACGAGATTCTGATTAATATAAAATGAGACATACAGGTACATCGTATAATCAGGCGGTGTCTCTTGTTTGGCATGAATTGAAAACGAGTATGCAATTGGCAATACCTCTGAAAAACCAGGGAAGGAGAAGGTTGTGGGGAATGCTTCTGACGCAGATGATTTGGCATTAGAAATAAAGCTTGCCGCTATCGGTGCTTTTATAGGCCCTGTTCTATTGTACTTTGCCGGTTATTTTCTCCGCAATGCTGATAATGCTTTTAGCCTTATCGAATACTTTTGGTCTATACCTGCAGGAGCAGTTACCGGGTATTTGATTCCAAGTGCGTGGCCCGCCAAAAAGGATTGATTCTTTCGGGAAAACACAAACGGTTGTCAAATGTGCCCGATTGGCCGCATGAGCAACAAAACATGTGTACTAATTCAGACTTAATTTGCCAGTTGGTGTTCGAACAGATCGAATCCCATGATTCGGTCAAGATAATAAAGCACATCACGAACTGCTGCTTTGTGGCGCCCAATATGGCAGAATGAACTTCTGTGTGCCAAATTCAGCCATTCGAGGTGATCCTCTGATCATGCGTAGTTCAAGGGGGTTAAAGTGGATTCCCGTTGTTGGAAATCGTGTTTGGGTATAGTCTTTACAACTGCCGATTTTTTAAAGTATCTTTATTTTTCTTAGAGGATATCACAATGATTAGTAAAATATTATCTCTCGCTTCCCTTGCATTTCTTGCTGTCAATGTGGCTATTGCAGATGACAATACTCACCTTGGGCGTGCTATTACTGATTCCGGACAAGCCAGCGCTGCAACTAGCGGAAGTGCAGCACATTCAATTGCAGCTTCCGGGCAAGTAACTTCTGCAGCCGTTGCTGTTCCTCTTTCAGTGGGTGGAGCCGTTCTGGGTTCTGCGGGTGTTGTTAGCGTCGGGGCTGCAGGAGAATCTATGAAGGCGGCTACTGCACCCATTGGCACGCCATTAGTTGTCACTGATGAGGTGATAACTATCATGCCACCGAATGAAGCACTAAAGTCAAAGCATGACAATAAATCTGATCAGCCAAAATAAGGAGAGTTGTATGCGTCAATTGATGAAGGTGCTACTCCTGTTTATTCTAGCCAGTACTTGTGACCATATAGCCGTCGCTGCCGGGTTTAGTTCCTCCAGTAGCAGCGAAGCAGAGCAGCCGCATTTCAAAGCTGAGCAAATCATCAAATTTTCCAAGAAGGTTGAGAAGACCTTGGCCGCCAAGGGCGCTCGGGTAGCCATATTAGCTAGAATGGGGCGCCCCGCTTCTGAATTGCCTGAGGGAATGCACTTTACTCATGTGGCATTCGTAGTGTATTCAGAAATTACTACCAAAGATGGGCGCAAGTTGCCTGGATATGCGATCTACAATTTGTATCAGCAGAATGACCATCCAGATATCAGTGATCTGGTGCAGGACTATCCGGTTGATTTCTTTTCCGGGGTAGCTGAACTGGAAGCCGGAATAATCATTCCTTCTGCCGAATTACAGATGCGTTTGCTAGAAGTCATAAGTTCGCCAACCTATGCCGCACTGCACGATCCACATTATTCGGTAATTGCGAATCCATATACGTTAGGGAGGCAAAACTGCACCGAGTTCGTACTGGATGTAACCAATGCCGCCATCTACCGAACTGGGGACATTAACAAAATCAAGGCTAACGAGAAAGCTTACTTTGTGGCGCAAAAGGTTAATGTCAATCCGTTTAAACTCATGCTGGGATCAATGTTCAGCAAAGAAGTTTCGACTGCTGATCAGCCCGGCGAACCCGTGACGGCTACATTTGAAACAATAGGAGCGTATCTCGGGAAATACGATCAAGGGTCGGAGATTCTGAACGTCAAGCCCGACTAAATTTGTGCTTCTCAGCTTAGATAATATTCAATACCTATACCGGTTGGTTAAGGTGTTGCTGCTTGTTAGCTGCATCTCGTCAGTTTATGCCGTCGGTTACAGTGACGGCCTTAGCAAAACAGGTGGTGAGTCTATTTACTCGCCCGAGCAAATTATCAAGTTTTCCAAACATGTTGAAAAGGTTCTAGCTTCTAAGGGCGCACGAGTCGCAATTGTTTCTCGAATGGGGCGTCCCTTATCCGAGTTGCCTGCAGGAATGCATTTCACTCACGCGGGGTTTGCAGTCTACTCAGAGATTACTACTAGGGACGGTCGCAAATTACCGGGCTTTGCGATGTACAACCTGTACCAGAACACTGACCATCCTGATACCAGCTCTTTAGTACAGGACTACCCAGTGGATTTCTTTTCAGGTGTAGCCGTACTTGAAGCGGGCATCATTATCCCTTCCGCAGAACTGCAACGCCGACTCTTGGAGATAATTTCTTCTCCAACTTATGTATCACTACATGACACGCACTATTCTGCCATTGCGAATCCATACACACTAGGCAAACAAAATTGTACTGAGTTTGTGCTAGACGTAATTAATGCAGCCATATACCAGACATCCAACATTAATCAGATTAAAGCCAGTGAGAAGGCTTACTTCCATGCCCAAAAGGTTAACGTCAATCCTCTTAAGTTGATGCTTGGATCGCTGTTTAGTTCTGAAATTTCAACTATAGACCAGAACGGCCCCCCAGTAACGGCAACGTTTGAGACTATCGCCGATTACCTGACGAAATACGACGATGGTTCAGAGGTTATGACCATTTTCCCCGAGTATTAGATCACTGAATGAGAATACCCAACAATATTCCTATTTTCTTGAACGATCACTTTTAACTAAAAGTTATGGAAGCTGACGCTCATTCCATTGCAGTCGATGCTTATCAACTGGGGCATTGCCGTAGCTTTGGTAGTTTCTCATAGTCTCGGCTTATGTCTCGAAAACGGAATGCCGCGAACTTCCGCTATCTGGATGCGCAATTTATAACGAAAAGAATGTGAGGCGACAAATGTGAATGCAGTAATCTGACAGACTGTGTCAGATCAAGTTGGAGCTACTACAAAACATGACAATGTGCGCGAAAGCCGGGTGGTAGCCTGTTACTCCAGTGACAACTGTATTTTTTCCTGGGGAGCTGCAGGTTGTTGAGAGTTGCCTGCCGGTTCATTTTCCCGTTTTTGCTTTTCCTGTTGCAGTTTGGCAAGTTCTGCTTCTTCGAACTGCCTCCTTTTCAGTTGCTGAATCTCCAGCTCTTTCAGTCTTTGTGCGGTCAGTTCTGCCTGACTCTTTTCTTTACTCAAGGAAAGATCCAGAGCCGCATCCGTTTCGGGCTCTCCCCGCTCGCTTCTTAGTTTTATATTCAAACGGAGTTCGTTGGCTGAGTCGGCATTACGTATCGCTTCTTCGTAGGAAATATGGCCTGCGTCATACAGGTCGAATAAGGCCCAGTCGAAAGTACGCATGCCGAGCTCGCGCGAATTTTCCATGATACCTTTTATATCATTGAAATCGCCCTTGAATATTTTGTCGGCAATGCTGGGTGTGTTAAGCAGAATTTCAATGGCCGCTTTGCGTCCCCTGCCATCCTGTGTGCGTATAAGGCGCTGCGATATGATTGCGCGCAGGTTGGCAGACAGGTCCATCAGTAGCTGGTTGCGCCGTTCTTCGGGAAAGAAATTGATGATACGGTCGATAGTCTGGTTGGCATTGTTGGCGTGCAGGGTGCCCAGGCAAAGGTGACCCGTCTCGGCGAAAGCGATCGCATGTTCCATGGTTTCTGCATCGCGTATCTCGCCGATCAGGATCACGTCCGGCGCTTGGCGCAGGGTGTTCTTCAAGGCGTGATGCCAACTGTGCGTATCAACGCCTACTTCCCGGTGGGTAATCATGGATAGCTTGGATTGATGCACATATTCCACCGGGTCTTCGATGGTTATGATGTGTCCTTTGGAAGTGCTGTTTCGATGGTCGATCAACGCAGCCAGCGAGGTGGATTTTCCCGAACCCGTTCCCCCGACAACCAGCACCAGCCCACGCTTGTTCATGATGACCTCTTTGAGAATCACCGGCAGGCCGAGTTTCTCAAAGTCGGGGATTTCGGCGGCAATGGTGCGGATGACCATGCCAACATTCTGCTGCTGGACAAAGATGTTCACACGGAAACGTGAAACCCCGGGTACGGAGATGGCAAAGTTGCATTCCCATTCCTTGGCAAACTCCGCCCGCTGGGTTTCATTCATCAACACATGTGCCAACTGGCGCGTTATCTCGCCGTTAAGCTTTTGTGTTGACAGCGGTTGCAATTCTCCGTGCACCTTCATGCTGGGCGGGAAGTCATTGGTTATGCACAGGTCCGAGCCCCCCGACTTGCTCATCGCTGTGAGTAGTTTGATGATGTATTCGTAGGCTTGCTGATCGGTAAGTACCGGCATTCCATTTCCTCGCAACTGTTAAAACTGCAATAAATTGTCGGGCAATTTTACAGCAAGTAATGAGAGAAATACTAATCACATGCGCCCAAACAATCATTAGCCAAATTTTGATTTAAGTCGCACTTGTGACGGCAAAAGCAAATGAAGTCGAAATACGAAGGTCATAATCTGCGGGCGAAGCTCGTTCATGTACCGGAAATATGAAATAACGCCACAATCGACTAAGAGGTATATTAAGTATCTATATGAATTATAAAGTAAATGTATTTTAGCAAACGTATGCTACAATTATCCCCGAAATATTCTTGGCGAAAGTGGCGGAATTGGTAGACGCACTGGATTTAGGTTCCAGCGCCGCAAGGCGTGCAGGTTCGATTCCTGTCTTTCGCACCATTAAGTTACTATACTTTTGGCACAGCTATTTACCACCCGACAGGTATCGCAAATACCCGGCCCTGAATTTAAGGAAATCATATGAAATATTCATCGCTACTGGTTGCTTTTACCTTGTGTTGTCTGACCGCCTGCAGTCAAAAACCTGTTGAAACGCCTGCCCCTGCACCTTCCGCTTTGCCTCCTGCTTCCGTTCCTGCCGGGCATCCTGACTTGGGAGTATCAACTATGGCATCGGTTGCGCCCAAACCTCCGTTGACACAAAAGGCTCAAGTGCTAAGCACTATCAACGTCACACAATTCACCTATCTTGAAGTTAAACAGGATAATAATACCCGCTGGCTTGCGACAACTACCTCTGCCGCAAAAAAGGGCGATACGATTCAGTTTGAGGACGGTACGCTGATGACCAACTTCTACAGCAAGGTATTGAACCGAACTTTCCCCAGCATCACCTTCGTTGGCAACGTGGTGGTCGCCAATTGAACGGCCTGATGTTTTGCCGGGGGTTCGTAATTCGTTCAATCGCTGCCAGTAATATCTGGCAGCGATTGGTTCTTGAATCTGCTGTATAAGTCTACTGAATCAAGCCTTCTGCTTTCATTGCTGCCTGTACGCCCGGGCGTTTGGCAATTCGCGCCATGTATTCTTGTATTCGAGGAAATTGGCCGAGATTGAAACCGACATGGCTGCTCCAGCTCACAACTACAAACATGTACGCATCTGCCACGGTGAAGCTGTCGCCCAACAAATACGGCTTCTTTGCCAACCGCGTTTCCACGTAGCCCAGGCGTTTGGTAATCATATTGTGTGCATTGGTTTTTACTTCATCCGGCGTTTTTGGATTGAACAGAGGGCTAAAGGATTTATGAATTTCGGTGCCAATGAAGGTAAGCCATTCCTGCAGACGATAACGCTCCATCGTACCTGCCTTGGGAGCCAGACCTGAGTCGGGTTTCTGATCGGCAATATATTGCAGGATCGCAGGACCTTCGGTCAGGATGCTGCCGTCATCCAGTCTGATCGCGGGTACGTAACCTTTGGGATTGGTTTGCATGAAATCTTCACCGCTGGCGGTCGTCTTGGTTGAAAAATTCAGCTTGTCAATTTCAAACGGCAAGCCTGTTTCGTATAGTGCAATATGCGAAGCCAGCGAACAGGCACCGGGGGCGTAGTATAGTTTCATGTGATCTCCTTTGTGTGTAAATGTTGGTCAAATATTGCAGTAAGTTTATACCGTTACGGTGGGTTGTGCGTATCCCGCTAAGCAGGGTGATGCTATTCTTTCACCGGTGGTTTGGCGCGATATTGCCCCTGGAATGCGATCATCCATGCTGGATATTCTTGTTGCAGGGCGCTGGCCTCATCAAGCGCTTTCAACTCCGCTTCAGTCAAAGCCAATTTAGTGGTTGCGAGATTATCTTTTAATTGCTCCATACGCCGGGCTCCGATAATGATGCTGGAAACTTGTCGTTTACTTAATATCCATGCCAAAGCCACTTGTGCAACAGAGACGCCATGTCCCTTTGCGATCGGTTCCATTGCATCCAGACAATTAAATGCCTGGTCTTTGTTCAATGGCGGAAAGTCGAAAGTTGTCCGGCGTGAACCGGAGGGAGGCGCCTGGTCGCGTTTGTATTTTCCGGATAAAAATCCGCCGGCGAGCGGACTCCAAATCATCAAGCCCAGTTTCTGGTCATCTACCAATGGGAAGATTTCGCGCTCAAGATCCCGTCCGGCGATGGAATAATAAGCCTGCACGCTGACAAACTTATTCCAATTGTTTTGCCTGGAAATTCCTATGGCCTTCATGATTTGCCAGGCTGCCATATTGCACAGGCCAAAATACCTGATCTTGCCGGAATTGACGAGATCATTAAGCGCGGATAGTGATTCTTCAAACGGAGTCAGTGGATCAAAGCCATGAAGTTGATAGAGGTCGATGTGGTCCAATTGCAGGCGCTTGAGGCTTGCATCGACTTCATTGTAAATATGGAAACGCGATTGCCCGCGCCCATTGGGAGATTCATTCATGATCCCGGTAGATTTCGTGGCGACCACAATTTCATCCCTGGCCAATCCCGTGTTTTTAATTGCCTGACCAAGCAATTTTTCCGATTCGCCAAGTGAATAAACATTCGCAGTATCAAAGAAATTGATCCCTTGGTCGAAAGATTCGCGTACCAGAAGATCAGCCTCGGTTTGCTGAAGGCCACCCATGACTTCCCAGAAACCTTTGGCTCCGAAAGTCATGGTTCCCAAACACAGTTCTGAAACGTAGAGACCGGTATTTCCCAGTAAACGATATTGCATGTCTAAACTCTCCCATTCATGCCCGATGAAATGACTAAAATATCACTACGGTAGTGGTGCGCGCAACAAGGGGAGTGGTGTGCACAAGCCGACTTGCCGGGATTCAGGTTCTTGTCTTGCAAGAAGTGGTGTTTATGCTACCAGTTTTTCACACTCCCGAGTTATGATAGTTCCCGTCGCAAAGAACATAATCAGGTAGCGTACCAAAATCTTAACTTGAGTATACTATGCCGTGCATGAGAACATCATTTTCTGGATTTTCCATCAAACGAATAAATATTCGGATATTCCCCTGAACTGTACCGGTAACAAAAATCATGAGCCAACATTACCTTAATCACCTTTTCGCGCCGAAGTCGGTTGCGGTGTTCGGCGCCAGCGACCGGGTTGATTCGGTCGGTCAGATCGTGTTTCAGAACATGATTGAAAGCGGCTACCAGGGCGGGCTGTATCCGATCAACACGAAGAATCCCGAGGTGCAGGGACACAAAGCCTACCCCTCCCTGTCGAGGATCGACGATGTGGTTGAACTGGCGGTCATCGCCACCCCGCCGCAAACGGTGCCCGACATCATCGAGGATTGCGGCAAGCACGGGGTCAAGGCGGCGGTCATCATTACGGCGGGGTTTGGCGAAACCGGCCCGGAGGGACAAGCGCTGGAGCGGGCGGTGCTGGAAAACGCCAACCGTTACGGCATCCGGCTGATCGGCCCGAACTGTCTGGGCGTGATGCGGCCCGGCATCGGCCTCAATGCCACCTTCAACAAAGGCGGGGCCAATGTCGGCCATCTCGCTTTCGTGTCGCAGTCCGGCGCACTCTGCACCGCCATCCTGGACTGGGCGCAGACCAATGACGTGGGATTCTCCAGCGTGGTGTCGATGGGTTCATCGGCCGATGTGGACTTCGGCGAGATTCTGGATTTTCTGGTATCCGACCAGCAGACCCAGAGCATCCTGCTGTACATCGAGGGTATCCGCGATGCGCGCAGTTTCATGAGCGGCATCCGCGCGGCCGCCCGTATCAAGCCGGTGATACTGGTCAAGGTGGGACGCCACCCGGCGGGTTCCAAAGCGGCGATGTCGCACACTGCCTCGCTGGTGGGGTCGGACGATGCGTTCGACGCTGCGGTGCGGCGTGCGGGCGTGGTGAGGGTGGAGACGATCACGCAAATGTTTGCCGCCGCCAAGGCACTGTCGGTCGGATTCAAGCCCACCGGCAACCGTTTGGCCATTGTCACCAACGGGGGCGGTCCCGGGGTGATGGCGACGGACCGGGCTGCCGACCTGGGACTGGTTCTGGCCACGTTGTCGGACACCACCATGGAGCAACTCAGCAAAGTGCTGCCGCCGAACTGGTCGCACGGCAACCCGGTGGACATCATCGGCGATGCGCAGGCGGACCGTTATCACCATGCGGTCAAGGCCTGCCTGGAAGACCCGAATGTCGATGGCGTGCTTACCTTGCTCACGCCGCAAGCCATGACCAAGCCGCTGGAAGCGGCACAGGCGATGATCGAACTTTCCAACCAATACAACAAACCCTTGCTGACCTGCTGGATGGGCGAGGCGCAGGTGGCCGAATCGCGCAAGGCCTTTAATCACGCCAAACGTCCCAATTTTCGTACCCCTGAACCTGCCGTTGAATTGTTCTCCTATCTTTCGGCCTACTATCAGAACCAGAAGCTGCTGGTGCAGATGCCGGGGCCGCTGTCCCATCATCTGGAGCCGGATGTGGAAGGTGCGCGGATGATTATCGAGGGTGCGCTGCAAGACAGGCGCAAGGTGCTGAACGAAATGGAATCGAAGGCGCTGTTATCGGCCTTCCATATTCCGGTGGCGCAAACCATGGTCGCCCATTCGCCGAACGAGGCGTTGCTGATCGCGCAGCAACTGGGTTATCCGGTGGCGATGAAAGTGACTTCGCGCGACATCACCCACAAGAGCGATGCAGGCGGGGTCAAGCTTAACTTGGGTAATGCACAGGCTGTACGTGCGGCGTACCACGAGATCATGGATAACGTGAAACGCAGCCGTCCGGAGGCGCATATTGACGGGATCGCAATCCAGCCGATGATCATGAAAGAGAACGGGCGCGAACTGATGCTCGGGGTGACCAACGATCCGGTGTTCGGGCCGGTGATCACCTTCGGTGCGGGGGGTACCCTGGTGGAGGTGATGGGTGACCGCGCCGTGGCGCTTCCCCCGCTTAATTCTTTTCTGGTCAAGGATCTGATCAAGGGCACGCACGTCGCCAGGATGCTGGGGGCATTCCGCCAGATGCCTGCGGCCAATATGGAAGCGCTGGAAAGCGTGCTGCTGCGCGTGTCGGAAATGGTGTGCGAACTGCCGATGCTGATGGAGATGGACATCAACCCGCTGATCGTGGATGAACACGGCGTGCTGGCCGCCGATGCGCGGGTGATGGTAGAACTCCGTCAGCCGACCGCCGACCGCTACGCCCACATGGCGATTTACCCCTACCCGAACCATCTCGTCAGCCATTGGCAACTGGCGGATGGCACGGACATTGTGATACGTCCGATACGCCCTGAAGATGCCGGGATTGAGCAGGAGTTCGTGCGCGGCCTGTCGGCGGAATCGCGTTATTTCCGCTTCATGAACAGTGTGCAGGAGCTCTCGCCGTCGATGCTGATACGGTTCACCCAGATTGATTACAGCCGGGAAATGGCGCTGATTGCGGTGGCGGAGCAGCAGGGCAAGGAAATCGAATTGGGGGTGTCGCGTTTTACCATCAACCCGGATGGTGAAAGTTGCGAATTCGCGTTGGTGATTGCCGACAACATGGGTGGAAAAGGGCTGGGTTCGAAGCTGATGACGGCATTGCTGGATGCTGCACGCTCCAAAGGGCTGCGCACCATGGAAGGCGAAGTGCTGAAGAACAACAGCAGCATGTTGCACCTGATGAGCCGCCTGGGCTTTACCTGCCGCGCCAGCGCGGAGGACAACGAAATAACAGTCGTGCGCAAAACATTGTGAGTTCCGAGAATTTGCTTGAGACAATTACGGAAGCCGAATTGGCGGTAGAATACTGTCCTGACCCTATCAATTTTTTACCGGCTTACTAATTCGTCATGCATACCGCATACCTTACTCATTCTGCCTGCCTCAAGCACGACATGGGCGCGGATCATCCGGAGTGCCCGGCGCGTATCCATGCCGTCGAGGATCAATTGATTTCATCCGGACTTTTGCCGTTTCTTGATTGGCATGAAGCTCCCCGCGCCGATAAGAAGCAACTGGCGCGTGTCCATGATCGCGATTACATCGAGCAGATTTTTTCCACGGCTCCAAGAGAAGGAATGATCCATCTGGATCCTGACACGGCAATGAATTCGCATAGTCTGGAAGCCGCGCTGCGTTCGGCAGGCGCGGCGGTGATGGCGACAGATATTGTGATTTCCGGCCACGTGGAAAATGCATTTTGCAATATTCGCCCACCCGGTCACCATGCCGGACATCGCAGTTCGGCCGGTTTTTGCATCTTCAACAATGTGGCTGTAGCTGCGGCGCATGCGCTCGAACATCACGGTTTGCAGCGGGTGGCTATCGCCGATTTCGATGTGCATCATGGTGATGGCACCGAAGATATTTTTCACGACGATCCGCGCGTGATGCTGTGTTCTACCTTTCAGCATCCCTATTATCCCTATTGCGGTGCCGACAGCGGCAATGAACACATCATCAATGTTCCGTTACCCGCCGGCACCGCAAGCGCGGAATTCCGCGCTGCAGTAACCGCGCACTGGCTACCGGCGTTGGAGCGCTTCCAACCGCAGATGTTATTCATTTCGGCAGGATTCGATGCGCACAGGGAAGATGACATGGGCGGTTTTGGTTTGAGCGATGGCGATTACGGGTGGGTGACCGACCAGCTCAAGGACATTGCCAATCGCCACGCCGGACGCCGCATTGTTTCGGTGCTTGAAGGAGGGTATGAGCTGCACGCGTTGGGGCGCAGCGCCATGTATCACGTCAAAAGCATGAGCGGATTATAGGGCGGGCATATATTTTCTATCTATTAAATTCATGCCGGACTGCGTGATCTCTCTGAACATTTATTCTTGAGAACAAACTTACCCTGTGATTATGATGACCAAGTGTCATTGCGCTATTGATGGAGAAATGGAATTACAATCCCAGCGTGGTCGGCGAAACAGCAGGATGGGAAGCAGCCCATATTTCTTCGAAACGCGATTTTAGAACGCGTGCTCCGGCAGGATCATGTTGCGCCAGGATGCCGCGTGGATCATCAAAGTGGAAGCGGCGAACATAATGCGATTCGTCCGCGACGGAGAAAGGTTCGGTCACGTTCAATAGATGTTTGGGAGTCTGGTAAATGTGCATGCTGTGACTGAACTGGCGCAAAAGCGTCATCAATCTCGGACAGTACAGCACCAGCGGGCGAGTGTTGTGGGCCACCAGGTGCAGACGGTTGGCAGGGCTGGACAGAAGGAAAGTGCGCAGGGTGTTGTAGCGTGCTTCGGAGTTGAAACCGATATTTTCGAAATCTTTTTCGAAAACAAACAGGTCGTGTTGCGCCAGTCCGCACAGCGTATCCAGCGCAGCGATATAGTCTGCCATGCCGTCCAGATGGGTGTGTTGAACTTCATCATTCATGGTGATTACCTCGCTTGCTGTTGATGGGTGCAATATAACCGTCTGAGTAAAACTGGTAAAGCAAAGCGAGCGTTCGTGCCGGCAATCCCGGCGTTGCACCAAGCCGCCGCGCATCGGCAAGTGTACGCAGCACAAGGTAGTCATCCTTGCCGGCCGTGTGCGCTTCGCCGTTGATGAACACAGTGCCGTCATGGCACAGCATCTGTGTTTTTAAATCAAGCTCCACGCCGCGAGTTTGGATAGCTTGCCCAAAACGCGCGCGACTGAGTGGTTTTCCCGGCGCATCGAAGAATATGTGAGGCTTGGGTTCGCTGAGATAACAGCCGAGAAAGCCGGCGATGTCGCGCTTGTCCCACTGTACCTGTTTGATGGCGTGTTCCACCTGATTCAGCATGTCCGCGCCGATTTCGGAAGGGTGGCGTTGCATCTTGAGATCAGGGTCGGCATAGATGCCATTGACGCAAAGGCGATCCTGCAAATACACCAGAAATTGTTCCGCCAGTTCCTGATAAGAGGGAGTGCGGAATCCGATGGAATAAGTCATGCATTCGTCTTCGGCGATGCCGTTGTGGGCGCAATGCGGAGGCAGGTAGAGCATGTCGCCCGGCTCAAGCACCCATTCCTGTTCAACCTTGAAATCTTTCAGAATGCGCAACGGTGCGCCTTCAATCAGCGTGCGGTCGGCCTGCGTGGAAATTTGCCAGCGGCGATGCCCCATACCTTGCAACAGGAATACATCATAGGAATCGAAATGCGGTCCAACCCCGCCGCCTTTAGGGGCATAACTGACCATCAGGTCGTCGAGACGCGCGTGCGGTATAAAATTGAATTGCTTGAGCAGTTCGGCCCCTTCCGGCAAATAATGGTTCAAACCTTGCAACAGCACGGTCCATTTAGTCCTGGATAGGCGGTCGAAATCTTCCGCTTCAAACGGAGCCTGATGCAATTGCCATAGTCCGCGCCGATTGGTGACCACGCGCGCCTGCGCATCCTGGTCACAAACCAGTGTGATCAATTGGGGCAAATCAAGCAGGCCATTAAATTGCGGCAGGGCCTTACGGATCAGCAGCGGTTTTTTCTGCCAGTAATCGTGCAGAAAGACATTTACGGTCAAGCCGCCCAGAAGGGTCAGAGATTTTTTCATAGACGGATTATAGCGTTGGAAGGACATTATAAAAATACTTTCGCAGCGTATGAAATAAGTTAGAATTCCCGAAAGCGTGCTAATTACCATATCAGGAAAATGATGGTTGATGTGTAGCAAGAGGGAGTAAAACTATATGGCAGCCGTGGTGTTACAAGCAGGAATGGATGCTCCGCAGTTCGAGTTGCCCGATGCGGATATGGAGAATTTCACCCTGGAAGCGCAGCGTGGCAGGAAAAATGTTGTCCTGTATTTCTACCCCAAGGACGACACTCCCGGTTGTACCATGGAAGCAAACGAATTCAGCGATCTGGATGACGATTTTAGCCAACTTGACACACTGGTGGTTGGCGTCAGCCGTGACGAATGCCTTAGCCACGCCGACTTCCGCGATAAATATGGGCTTTCCGTACTGCTGTTATCCGACACGGAATCCAGAGTGTGCAAAAAATACGGGGTACTTTACGACAAGGAAGTGGATGGTCACAAGAAAGTTGCCATACAGCGTTCTACCTTTGTGATAGACAAGCAAGGCAAATTGCGCCATGTGCTTTACGGTGTCCATGCCCACGGCCATGCCCATGAAATTTTTAATTTGATAAAGGAACTGAAATGAAGATTGCGAAAGACACCGTTGTGTCACTACGTTATGAGCTGTCTGACGCGAACGGCGCCCTGCTGGAGAAAACTGACGATCCGATCAGTTATCTGCACGGCGGCTATGATGGTATTTTCCCGACTGTGGAAGAAGTGCTGCATGGCAAAGATGTGGGTTCCAAATTTGAGGTAACAATGGAGCCGGACGAAGCTTTCGGCGATTACGACCACGAACTGGTGCGTGTCGAACCGCGCAATTTGTTTCCGGAAAATATCCAAATCGGCATGCAGTTCGAGGGCGGCGCGGAAGACGCTGACGATGAAGATTACATGCTGTTCACCGTGGTGGATGTTACCGATGATGAAGTCACCGTGGATGGTAACCATCCGCTCGCGGGAAAGACGCTGAACTTCGTTGGCGTGGTTACCGGCGTGCGCGCTGCCACTGCCGAAGAACTGGAGCACGGCCACACGCATGGTGAAGGCGGGCATCACCACTGAGTTGCAGTTGTTCAGGAAATAAGGTTTTGTTATGAGAGGAGTCTACTGCTGTAGCTGCGTGGCAGGGGCTCAGGCTGTTAAGATCTGGATGGTCAGGCAATTGCAGCAGTACAACAATCCTCAATATGATTATCAACACACATCACGACTTCCCGGTCCAGCTTTCCTTCATCGGCCATCTCATTTAGTATTTCCATGATCTCGTCCCTGGACATGGAATCACGATAGGGCCGCGTCTGGGCCAGGGCTTGAAATACATCGGCAACAGCTACAATACGTGCCTCCAAAGAAATTCGCTTGCCGCTCAAGTGATTCGGATACCCGCTTCCGTCCACACGCTCGTGATGTTGCGCAGCCCATTCGGTAATCTTTTCCAGTCCGTGTATGCCTTTCAGGATGGAATACGTATCGAAACTATGTTTCTGGATATGCGCATATTCCTCGGTCGTCAGCTTGCCGGGTTTGTCCAACAGTTCATCAGGCTGCCTGAGCTTGCCTATGTCATGTAACAATCCGGCCAATTCCAGCATTTCGCAACTTTTTTCGGAGAGTTTGAACAAGGTTCCAATGAGTCTTGCCAAACGTGCCACACCATCGGAATGCGATTTGGTGAATGAACTTTTGGCATCGACGATATATGAGAAAATGCTCACGATACTACGCAGCTCCTGGAAATCCATTTCGCGGGCTTTGGTCTCCGACAACCAGACCGACACATAACCATTCACATGTTCTTTTTCCAGGGAAAGCCAGAATGTTTCCGATCTGGATAGATCAAGAAAAGCATCCACCAATTCCGGACAGAACCAATCGCCGCGTTTGTCCAGAATCTTGTTGCGAATTTCTTCTCTTCCCAAGAGCAGGTTGGATTGATCAACCAGGAACGCCAGCGAAAGCACATCCACACGGTCAACCATGTAAATACAATTGGCGTTAAGTTTTACCTCCGGCGGCAAATCCATGTCTTTCAAAGCAGACCAGTGTGTATGGTGGTAACACACAATCGGCGCGAGGCTGGACATCAGCGGGCAGGTTTTCAGCAAAGCAGAGCCCAGCAAGCAGTGATCGTTTTCATTCTCCCATTCAAATTGGGCCAATCGTTTATGCACTGCGGTTTTTGATACTCCGGAGTCATGCAGAATGGCCGCCTGGAACAGGTCGTCCATTTGCCGGTGCGGCCATCCCAGATATTTGCCGCACTCGGCAGCCATATAGGCAACGCGCTTACCGTGATGGATATGAGTGACTCCCACCAGATCAAGTGCATCGGATAAGGTATAGATCGCTTCGTGCAAGTTGATATTGAACTTCGACATTGTTTCTAAATCACCTCAATACAGGAGCTAAAAATCCTCTTCCAGGGCATATCCGTGCCGCCTTTATGGACCAATACGCCAAGTCATCAAGTGAGCAACCGCCGACAGCCTGAAAACAGAATACTTGCAAACGGGAAAGAGTTCATATAAATCGCTCGACTTCCGAACCAGGGACAACAGCAATCAATCTTGTTCAGTGGCGACAGGAACGCTTCTGGCTATTATAGTGCGCACAATTGCTTTGCCGCTACTATCCGTGACCATGCCCTGCACGAAAGATTGGCAAATCTTGAGTTGGGCACAGGCAGTTTACCTATGCCGGAGAAAGAGCGCCGTACCCGCGTGAAAGATGCTTTTACAGTCCTGCCGGCAAGTTTCCAGAAAAGCATGAGGTGAGGGTGTGCGAGATCCTACATGCCTTCCTGCATGCGTAGAAAAGGTGGTCCGGTTCCAGGTATGGCTTCGCAGTTGTTGTTGCAGGAATTTGGTCTGGAGGCAGAATGCTTTACAATGCCGCTTCGATTTACAGTCACAACGCCCCATCTACAATGACCCGAACCAAGATTTGCGGCATCACGCGAGAGGAAGATGCGCTGGCTGCCGCACACAGCGGCGCGGACGCGCTCGGATTGGTGTTCTACGAGAAAAGTCCGCGCTTTGTCACTGTGCAGCATGCAGCGCAATTGGCGAAAATAATTCCGCCATTCGTGACAGTTGCGGGTTTGTTCGTAAATCCTTCCGAAGATGAAGTGCGCAATGTATTGCGCCGGGTTCCTCTGGATGTGTTGCAATTCCACGGCGAGGAAGAACCGGGGTTCTGTGCGCAGTTCGGACGTCCTTATCTCAAAGCAATCCGGGTCAAACAGGGAGTGGATTTGATACAATGCGCCGCCCGTTATCAAGATGCACAGGGGTTGCTGCTGGATGCTTTTGTAGAGGGAGTGCATGGTGGAACAGGGGTGGTTTTTGAGTGGGATTTGATCCCGAAGCAGCTGCCGCTGCCTGTGATATTGTCCGGCGGTTTGAACGATGGCAATGTCGCAGCGGCAATTGTCAGAGTACGGCCCTACGCGGTAGATGTGTCCAGCGGCGTGGAGGCGGGCAAAGGAATCAAGGATGTTGCGAAAATAGCCCGTTTCATGCATGAAGTTAAACGAATAGATGTCAAGAGGGTAAGCGAATAGATGTACAACTATCCCGATAGTACCGGTCACTTTGGCCCTTACGGCGGTATCTACATGGCGGAGACGCTGATTCCGGCGGTGGAAGAATTGAGACGGCAATATTTGCGCTTTCGCGACGACCCAGAATTCAAGGCGGAATTCGCTTATGAGCTGAAACACTATGTGGGTCGCCCCAGTCCGGTCTATCACGCTAAAAATTGGACGGATCGTCTGGGCGGCGCGCAGATATACCTGAAGCGCGAAGACCTGAACCATACCGGGGCGCACAAGATCAATAACGCCATCGGCCAGGCGTTGCTGGCGAAGCGTATGGGCAAGAAGCGCGTCATTGCGGAAACGGGCGCCGGCATGCACGGCGTGGCAACGGCAACAGTGGCGGCTCGTTACGGCATGGAATGTGTAGTCTACATGGGTGCGGAAGACGTGCAGCGCCAGTCGCCAAATGTGTTCCGCATGAAACTGCTGGGGGCGACCGTGGTGCCGGTGGAGAGTGGTTCAAAGACGCTCAAGGATGCATGCAACGAAGCGATACGCGATTGGGTGACCAACGTCGAGACCACCTTTTACATCTTCGGCACGGCGGCTGGCCCGCACCCGTATCCGATGATGGTACGTGATTTTCAGTGCGTCATCGGCGATGAGGCGAAGATGCAGATGCCGGAAATGGCTGGCCGTCAGCCGGATGCGGTGATCGCATGTGTGGGCGGAGGCTCCAATGCCATCGGCCTGTTTTATCCTTACATTGGTGTAGAGGGTGTCAAATTGATCGGCGTGGAGGCGGGCGGGTACGGCTTGGCATCCGGTCAGCATGCCGCACCGCTGACTGCAAACAGCAAAGTCGGTGTGCTGCACGGCAACCGCGTCTATCTGATGCAGGACGAGAACGGACAGATCATCGAAACCCATTCCATTTCTGCCGGATTGGATTACCCCGGCGTCGGCCCGGAACACTGCTGGTTGAAAGATACAGGCCGCGCGGAATATGTGGCGATCACCGACGATGAAGCGATGCAGGCATTCCATGACCTGTGCAGATTCGAAGGTATCATCCCCGCGCTGGAATCCAGCCACGCCCTGGCACATGCCGCGAAGATCGCACCGGCCATGGGCAAGGACAAAGTGCTGCTGGTGAATCTCTCCGGACGCGGCGACAAGGACATCAATACTGTGGCGCGGCTGAAAGGCATTACATTATGAGTCGCATTCAAACCGCTTTCGAGAAGCTCAAACTGCATCGGCGCAAGGCGCTGATCCCTTTTATTACCGCCGGTGATCCTGATCCGAAAATCACGGTGTCGTTGCTGCACACGCTGGCGGAAGCGGGTGCGGACGTGATTGAACTTGGCGTGCCATTCTCCGATCCGATGGCAGACGGGCCGACCATACAACGTGCCTCGGAGCGTGCCCTGAAGCACAGGGTGAGTCTAAGCGACGTGCTTGGGATGGTGGCAGAATTCCGCAAAAATGACAGTACTACGCCACTGGTGTTGATGGGATACGGCAATCCTATCGAAGCGATGGGTTGGGAAACATTCGCCCAACGGTGCGCCGGAGCGGGCGTGGACGGTGTGCTCACAGTGGATTTTCCGCCGGAAGAGAGCCATGAGGCGTTCGGTCATTTACAGCGTCACGGGATTGATCCGATTTTCCTGCTTGCACCGACTACCAACGACGAGCGCATTGCCAAGGTAGCGAAGCAGGCGCGTGGTTACGTGTATTACGTTTCGCTCAAGGGGGTGACCGGTGCCGGGAATCTGGATTTGGGCGACATCGAACGAAAAATCCCGCAACTCAAAAAACACATCACCTTACCCATCGGCGTGGGCTTCGGTATTCGTGACGCGGAAACTGCGCTGGCTGTTGCGAAGCTGTGCGACGGCGTGGTGGTGGGCAGCCGCATCGTGCAGGAAATCGAGAACTCAAACGAGCAAAATCTGCTTGCCAATGTGGGCAGGCTGGTCAAGGAATTAAGGCTGGCGGTGGATCAGGCTTAGAAAATAATGTAGGTTGGGTTAGCGTTGTTTGCGTAACCCAACATTTGCAATGTTGGGTTACGCGATGAAGCTGCTAACCCAACCTACGGAATCATAGAGGAACACAAAATGAGCTGGTTTCAAAAATTATTGCCGCCAAAAATCAATCGCCGTGAACTGGGCGCGGAGAGCAAAAAAAATGTGCCCGAGGGCTTGTGGCACAAATGCCCGGCCTGTCAGGCAGTACTGTACCACTCCGACCTGGAAAAAAACTTTAGTGTCTGCCCCAAATGCAACCATCATCACCGCATCACCGCACGCACCCGCCTGGATTGGTTGCTGGATGCCGAGGGTCGGTTTGAGATCGGCGCCGAAGTGCAGCCGCTGGATACCTTGAAATTCAAGGATAGCCGCAAATACAGCGAGCGCCTGACCGTTGCCCAGCGTGAAACCGGCGAGAGTGATGCGATGGTAGTGATGCAGGGCAGCGTGCATGCATTGCCGCTTGTAGTGGCGGTGTTCGAATTTACCTTTATGGGCGGTTCCATGGGGTCGGTGGTGGGCGAGCGTTTCGTGCGCGGCGTACAACTCGCCACCGAGCAGAACATGCCGTTCGTCTGCTTTTCTGCCAGTGGCGGGGCACGTATGCAGGAAGGCTTGCTTTCGCTGATGCAGATGGCCAAAACTTGCGGTGCACTGACCCAGTTGAGCCAAGCCAGGTTGCCGTTCATTTCGGTGTTGACCGATCCTACCATGGGCGGGGTTTCCGCCAGTTTTGCCTTCATGGGCGACGTGGTGATTGCCGAACCCGGCGCGCTGATCGGCTTCGCCGGTGCGCGGGTGATCCAGCAGACGGTGAGGGAAACATTACCCGAAGGATTTCAGCGTGCGGAGTTTTTGCTGGAACACGGTGCGATAGACATGATTGTTGACCGACGTGAAATGCGCAAGCAATTGGCGACATTGATTACGTTGTTGACCAAGCAATCGGCAGTGGCGGAGATTGAGGCGGCTTAAACCGGATGCTCTACTACGCGCTTAAAGTTGGGATGTCCGCACTGGTCATCGTGGCAATTGCGGAAATCGCAAAGCGGAGTAGTGGTTTTGCCGCACTGCTGGCCGCGTTGCCGCTAACCTCGTTATTGGCGTTTATGTGGATGCACTTTGATGGCTCAGAGCCTGAACGTATTGCGGAAATTTCCAGCCAGATTTTTTGGCTGGTGTTGCCATCCCTGGTCTTGTTTCTGCTTCTGCCCTTGCTGCTCAGGCAGGGCTTGGGTTTCTGGTTGAGTCTCGCAATTTCCGTTATCGTTACCGCAGGTTGCTATTTGGCTATGCTGCCTGTGTTGCGCAAGTTTGGTGTGCAGTTGTAATAGTTGAATTATTTGAAATGCCCCCCCAGACCCTTGCCGACTGGCTGACTTACCTCGAATCCCTGCATCCCAAAGCCATCGCTCTAGGTTTGGAGCGGGTCGCGCAAGTCAAGCAGCGTCTCAATCTTCAAGCTGATTTTCCCATCATCACGGTTGGTGGTACCAACGGCAAGGGTTCTGTGTGCGCGATGCTGGAAAGCATATTACATGCGGCCGGATATCGCGTAGGTTGCTATACCTCACCGCATCTGCTGGATTACAACGAGCGCGTGCGCATCGGAAAAAGACAGGTGAACGATGCCGAATTGTGCGTTTCGTTTACAAGAATTGAAGAGGTACGGGGCGACATCCCGTTAACTTATTTTGAATTTGGCACCTTGGCGGCAATGCAGTGTTTTGTCGGACACAAAGTGGAGGTCGCTATTCTTGAGGTGGGGCTGGGCGGCAGGCTGGATGCGGTGAATGCGTTCGACAGCGATTGTGCGGTGGTGACTTGCGTGGATATAGACCACACCGATTATCTGGGGGACACGCGCGAATTGATTGCATTTGAAAAAGCGGGAATTTTCCGTGCCGGCAAGGTGGCGGTGTTTGGCGACCGGGATATGCCTGATGCCATAGTCAATGAAGCACGGCGCATCGGTGCGGTGTTGTGGCATTTCGGAAGCGAGTTCCGGTTTCAACTCCCTTCTCCATCCGGGGGGAGGGAGTTGAAAGGGAGTGTTACCATGGAAAGAACTTCCCCCTCCCTAACCCTCCCCCAAAGGGAGAGGGAACTGACGCAATGGAATTATTACGGATTGAATGGAATACGTAACTCTCTTCCTTACCCATCCCTGCGTGGCACCTATCAACTCAACAACGCCAGCGCCGCGCTGGCGGCTTTGGATGCGCTGAAGGATAAACTGCCGGTGAGTATGGAGGCGATACGGCGCGGGCTGGTTGAAGTTGGTTTGCCGGGGCGTTTCCAGGTTGTGCCGGGTAGTCCGCAATTGATCCTGGACGTTGCGCACAACCCGCATGCGGCGCGTGCGCTGGCGCAGAATCTGTCCGGCATGCCGCCATGCCACAAAACGTTCGCGGTATTCTCCATGCTAAAGGATAAGGATATTGCCGGTGTGGTAAGGGCGATCAAGGGGCAGGTAGATGTTTGGATGGTCGCGGGGATCAATGTGCCGCGCGGGGCGTCTTCCGCAGAAATGGCTCTTGTGCTTGCCGGAGAAGGGGCGCAGGTGCGGGAGTTTCCTTCGATAGAAAATGCTTTACAGCAAGCCTGTAATGAGGCCTCCGAAAATGATAGAATTATCGCCTTTGGTTCATTCTATACGGTTGCGGAAGTGATGCATGCGCGCGGTCTGCGCCATGCCTGATTTTCGCGGGGACGCACGATGGCAAAGCAGATCAGGGATGATGAGGACAGATTAAAGCGGCAGGCGCGGCGGAGGCTGATAGGTGCAGTGGCCCTCACTACCGCAATTGTAGTGGTGTTGCCCATGGTGCTGGACAGAGAGCCGAAGCCGGTAGGCCAGGACATCGAGTTGCGTATTCCCGACAAGGACAAGGTTGGCGCATTCGCTCCAAAGATTGAATTGCCATCTGCCAGCGCACCTGTTGCCATGTATCCGGCCGCATCTGTTGTAGCTGTTTCCGCGCCCGCAATTATTAGTCCGCCTGCGCCACAAGCGGTGATTGCACCTGTGGCAACGGTAGTGCCGGACATTAAACCGGCATCGTCCACGGCCAAAACGGCGGTCATTGCCCAGGAACACAAGCCGGGCAATGGCAAGCCTGCCGGGGCTGCGCATACTGAACAGGGGCAACCTGTTCCCCGGACGGGTTTCGTGGTGCAGGTCGGTGCATTTGCCAATGCCGATACCGCGCATAGCTGGCAGAAGAATTTGAGCCAGCAGGGCTTCAGGACTTATACCGAAAAAATTGGTAACAAGGTGCGGGTACGTATTGGACCTTACTCCACGCGCGAAGAAACGAACAAGGCGCGCCACAAGCTGGAAGCGAAGGGCCTGCACTCGAATATTGTTGAACTGGATTAATTTACTTATGGGAGCTTCTAAATGACGGCCTTTGATTACTCCGTCATGGCTGTTGTCCTGCTGTCTGCATTGCTGGGATGGTGGCGCGGCCTGGTGTACGAAATCCTGTCGCTGCTGGGTTGGATTGCGGCCGTGGTGGTGTCGCGGCTGTTTGCCTCCAGCCTCGCGCCTTACATGCCTGCCGCGCTGGGGGAAGAATCCGCCAGAATTGCTGCGGCCTTCGTTGCCTTGTTTGTTGCCACTTTGATTGTCGGCGGTATCGTTGCATGGCTGCTGTCGAAACTGGTCAAGTGGGTCGGCTTCGGGTGGCTGGACGGTTTGCTGGGGGCTTTGTTCGGCATGTTGCGCGGAGTTTTGGTGGTGCTGGTGCTGGTGGTATTGGCAGGCATGACCCGCTTGCCGCAGGAGCAGTTCTGGCGTAACGCATGGTCGAGCAAACCGTTGGAAAGCATGGCGCTGGCAATTCATTCATGGTTGCCGGATAGTGTGGCGAAACGTGTGCATTATTAGTACTTTGGAATATTATTTTTTTCGTATTGCAGGTTTTGTAGGTTGGGTTAAGCGGCTTTATACCGTAACCCAACATGATCAAGTTGGCGACCTTCAAAACTGTTGGGTTACGCGATGAAACCGCTAACCCAACCTACGAAAAAACAGGTGTTACAGGGTATTAGATTCAGTTTGCCTCGAAATTGAACATCGGGATTAATTTATGTGTGGAATTTTAGGCGTTGTCGCACAAGCACCGGTAAACCAGTTGCTGTATGACGGTTTGCAGGTATTGCAGCACCGCGGGCAGGATGCGGCGGGCATCGCCACCATAGACGGCAACACGTTCCATCTGCACAAGGGCAACGGCTTGGTGCGCGACGTGTTCCGTACCCGCAACATGCGGATACTGCAGGGCAATGCGGGAATCGCGCATGTGCGCTATCCCACTGCTGGTTCTGCCGTCGACCATAACGAAGCGCAACCGTTCTATGTCAATTCACCATACGGCATTGTACTTGGCCATAATGGCAACCTCACCAATACCGAGCAGTTGCAACAGGAATTGTTTCTGGAAGACCGGCGCCATGTGAACACCCGTTCCGATTCGGAAGTGTTGCTCAATGTGCTGGCGCACGAACTGCAGGACAATACCAAAAAATACCGCCTCGACATCAAGTCGATTTTTGCCGCCGTGGCCGGTGTGCACCTTCGCTGTCAGGGCGCTTACGCTGTGGTGGCCATGATTGCCGGTTATGGCTTGCTGGCTTTCAGGGATACTTACGGAATCCGTCCGCTGGTGGTGGGGGCCAACATAACGGAGCATGGCACGGAATATCTGGTTGCCTCGGAAAGCGTGGCGCTGGATACGCTGGGGTTCAAGTTTCTGCGGGATATTGCTCCGGGTGAAGCAGTGTTCATAGATTTCGAAGGGAATTTTCACAGCCAGCAGTGCGCGGACAATCCCACGCTCAATCCCTGCATCTTCGAGTACGTTTATCTCGCGCGTCCGGATTCGGTGATAGATGGTGTTTCGGTGTATGAAACGCGCTTGAACATGGGTGAAAATCTGGCCGACAAGATTTCACGCATCTGGCCGCAATCCGATATAGACGTGGTTATCCCCATTCCCGATTCCAGCCGCCCCAGCGCTTTGCAACTGGCCAATCGACTGGGTCTTCCGTTTCGCGAAGGTTTCGTGAAAAACCGCTACATCGGACGCACCTTCATCATGCCGGGACAGGCGATGCGCAAGAAATCGGTGCGCCAGAAACTGAATGCAATCGGCATGGAATTCAAAGGCAAGAACGTGTTGCTGGTGGATGATTCCATCGTGCGGGGCACCACCAGCCGCGAAATCGTCCAGATGGCGCGCGATGCAGGGGCGCGCAGGGTGTATTTCGCTTCTGCCGCACCGCCGGTCAAGTTTCCCAATGTGTATGGCATTGACATGCCCTCGCGCCGCGAACTGATTGCCACCGGTCGCACCGATGAAGAAATCTGCCACGAGATCGGTGCCGACAAGCTGATTTATCAGGATTTGGACGATCTCAAGGAAGCTGTGCGCAAGGTTAATCCGGCGATCAAATATTTTGAGGCGTCATGCTTTGACGGCGATTACATTACCGGCGATATCACTTTGGAATATCTGGATAGCATTGAGGCGGCACGTGAAGCAGGCAGGGCGCTCAAGGACGAGGATATAGGCCAGATGGATCTTAACCTGGCGATTAACGGGTAAGAGTAATAATTGCGAAGTCAAATCGATTTTTAGGGATCCCGAAACGATTATTGCTTTTCCTTCAACCGTGCCAGAACTTGCTCAACATCCGTAATCGCGGCCATTCGCTCGCTCGTTCCCTTTAACCGGTCAAGTTCCACCACGACTCTCAGCCCCTTACGTTCACGGCGTATGTAGCGTTCATCTTTTTCGATGTCATCGTAGATGCCAAGCAGTTCAAACGTCTGGATTGGGCGTGCAATTCCTTTGGCTTGGATGGGTTCCCGTTCTTCCAGATCAAAGTGATCACGCACCAGAGCGTAAGTTTCGTATGAGAGCAGGACGCTGCCCGGTTTTGCGTTCTGCTCCAGGCGCGCAGCGAGGTTGACTTCCGCGCCGATAACTGTGTAATCCATGCGGGCTGCACTGCCAAAATTGCCGACGTTGCAATAGCCGGTATTGATACCTACACGCACTTCAAACGGATTCTGGTAACCCTTGTCTCGCCACTCGTTTTGCAGATCGCGCATGCGCCGTTGCATGGCAATTGCCATTTGAACGCAGGCGATAGCATCCTCCTTGACCCCCAGAGTTTCCGGATCGCCGAAGAACATCAGCATCGCATCGCCGACAAATTTGTCTATGGTCGCGCCGTGGGTGAGAGCGATCGTCGTCATCTCCGTAAAATACTTGTTCAGCAAGTAGCCGAGATCCTCGGGCGACATGTTCTCGGTAGTCGAGGTGAAATTCTTTATGTCGGAGAAAAAGATTGTCAACTTTTTCCGCTGGGTTTTTAAAGAAGCGTCTTTTGTACCCGAGAAGATGGATTCGTAAACTTGAGGCGACAGGTATTTTGAGAGTTGACTAGACAAGTTTTGCAGCCGCTTGTTCCTCGATTCAAGCTCACGCCGAATGTGGCGAAGATCAAGCTGGGTGCGCACGCGCGCAAGCAGAATTGCCGGTACGATCGGCTTGTGGATGTAATCAACCGCCCCGGCTTCAAAACCCTTAGCCTCATCCTCGGCTTGCGTCATTGCCGTGAGAAAAATGATCGGCACGTCGCAAGTGCGCGAATCGGTTTTCAGTCGGCGGCAGACTTCATACCCATCCATTTCCGGCATCATGATATCCAGCAAGATCAGGTCGGGCGGTGGATCTTTCGCCGCGTGATCCAGTGCCTTCAGGCCATTGTTGGCGACCTTGACTTTGTATTTGCCGTTGAGCAACTCCGACATCAGCGATAAATTGTCCGCTGTATCATCCACCACCAAAATGGTGGCACGCTCAGAAATATCGGGCATATTCATATTCGCCATTACATACTCCCATTGCGCAGCACGGAGAGATGATCCAATACTCCACAATCTGTAGATACAAGTGATACGAGCCTGACTTGACGCAGAGCGCCTGAAACCACATTCCCACGCAGAGCATGGGAACGGTCAAATCCGGATGGATTTTGAGATTGAATTATAGCCTTCAAGGAAACATCTTTGGGATTATCTATGTTCGTTGTGTCAAGCTATAATATATCCACATCAAGCCTGACCATTATCATCTCAAGGCGATTCAGCGGTATCAACGGGTCAAGGTGCCGCAATCAGGGAGAATGCCATGTCAGATACCAACTCGCTCGATTTTTCCGAGCGTGCCACTATCCTTGTAGTTGATGACACACCGGACAATTTGACGGTTATGTCGGAACTGCTCAAGGACACCTACAAGGTCAAGCTTGCGAACAACGGTGAGAAAGCCCTCAAGTATGTGCAGGGTGAGGTCAAACCCGACCTGATCTTGCTTGATATCATGATGCCCGGTCTGTCCGGCTACGACGTGATTGTAGAACTCAAGGCTAACCCCGCTACACGCGGCATTCCGGTGATTTTTCTGACTGCCATGAGTGCTACGGAAGATGAGAAAAAAGGGCTTGAGATGGGTGCGGCGGATTACATTACCAAGCCGATCTCCCCACCCATAGTGCTGGCAAGGGTCAAGACGCAACTGGAAAACAAGGCCGCTGCAGATTTTCTCCGGGATCAAAATGCCTATCTTGAAACCGAGGTAACCAAACGCACCCGTGAGCTTACTGCGATTCAGGACGTGACAATTCTGGCAATGGCATCATTGGCGGAAACGCGTGATTCCGATACCGGCAATCACATTCGACGCACACAATATTATGTCAAGGTACTGGCCGAAAAACTAAAGACGCATCCGCGTTTTGGGTATTTTCTTACCCGGCAGACAATCGATATGCTGTTCAAGTCTGCCCCTCTGCACGATATAGGCAAGGTTGGGATTCCTGATCGCATTCTGTTGAAGCCGGGCCGTTTCACCCCGGAAGAATTCGAGATCATGAAAACTCACACCAGGCTGGGCCGTGATGCGATCATCCATGCCGAGAAGCAACTCGGCATGCAAGTTGATTTCCTTAATTTTGCCAAGGAAATTGCCTATTTCCATCAGGAAAAATGGGATGGCAACGGCTATCCAACAGGTATCAGCGGCGATGAGATTCCCATCTCGGCGAGACTCATGGCCGTGGCCGATGTCTATGATGCGCTGATCAGTCGGCGTGTGTACAAGGAAGGTATGCCGCATGAAAAGGCGGTTCAGATCATCATCGAAAGCAAGGGCACACACTTTGATCCCGATATCGTGGATGCCTTCGTTGAGTTGCAGAACGAATTCCGCGCCATCGCAACACGCTTTGCCGACAGCGATGCAGATCTCGTTGAAAAGGCAAGGCAACTCGAAGCCATCAAGGGATCGCCAAACTAACGGGCGTGATAGTGTGGCACATTTAAAACGTAGGATGAATAAGCGCAGAGCATCCACCGTGCCAGTTCAAAAAGGTGGATGTGCTGCGCTATCCACCCTACGACTGCGTTGATTAACACAAAGAATTAAGGCTTATATCGTGTCCCAGGTTCGGGGCACAATTTTGGAGATGGTTATGAAGCTATCAGATATCAAGATTGCAAAAAAACTATACGCAATGATATTCATCGCGATGTTGGGTATGGCCGGTATCGCCGGATTGTGTCAATACCAGATGGAAAGGATTTATGACGCGGGCAATTACACCACCATCAACACAGTCCCCAGCATACTGGCGATTAGCGATGCATTGACCACTTTTTATGGCATACGGGTTGCTGTGCGAGATCATATTGTTGAATCCGACCAGGCAAAAATGGCCGCGTATGACAAGCTTATTCAAGGTAAAGCAGAAAAAATTGAAAAGACGCTCAAGCTTTACGAGGACACATTAATTTCCAACGAGGAGGATAGGAGACTGCTTGTAGAAGATCGTACATTGCTTAAAGAATACCTTGCCAGTATTGAACCGATACTCGCTTTGTCACGACAGATCAGGAATGCAGAAGCTGTTGAATTATTGAAGAAGGCTGCAACTATAGCTGACAAATTCGATGAGGCTTTACAGCATCACATGGAGTTCAACAAAAATCTTGGAGCGGAAGTTGCGGCGGATACGCTGCATACAAAGAACTTGGCAACATGGGCATCTATTCTTTTTACCCTGTTGACACTGATTATTACCAGCATCATTGGCTGGATAATCGCCAACAGGGAGTTGGTGCGCCCTATTGGTGAGGTGGTCGATAATCTGCTCCAACTTTCGAATGGCAAGCGGGATATAGAAATATCAGGCTTGGCGCGTAATGACGAGGTGGGCGATATTGCCCGCGCAGCCAAAGTCTTGCAGGATGTCTATCTCAGAATGGACAAGGAGCGGTGGGCTAAGGAAAAGTTGGTAGAGATCGATCAGGCTGTGCAAGCCGCTTCGACCTTTAAGGAATTCGGAAATACACTGGCTGCGCACTTGGCTCAGGTCATGGGATTAGTCTATGGGGCACTGTATGTTGCCGATGATGAACAATCCCAACTTCGGCGTGTTGGCGGTTATGGCTGCGACGATGCCATCCACACCAGTAATTTTGCCTGGGGACAGAGTCTGGTGGGCCAGGCCGCGCAAGACAAGCGGCAGATTACCTTGACGATACCCGAAAAAGAAGCGCTGGGCGTCACCATGGGCTTGGGCAGACTGACTATCAAAACCGTGCTGATAGCTCCTATTGTTGATCGCGACAAGGTTCTGGCCGTTATCGAAATTGGTGCACTGAAACCTTTCGATAATCAGCAGTTGGAACTATTCAAGAATTTACTGTCGTCTGTAGCCGAAAAAATTCAGATTCTTGCGGGTAATGTTGCCACGCGCGAGTTGCTGGACAAGACGCAGGCGCAAGCCGAAGCGCTTTCCGCTTCTGAACAGCAATTGCTTGCGCGGCGCGACGAGCTGGAAGAAAACAACAATAAACTGGCCGAGCAGGCGCGCCATCTTGAAGAGCAGGCCGTCGAGCTGGAGCAACAAAAATCGACCTTGCTGAAGCAGCGCGAAGAACTTGAATCCAGCCGGGAGATCTTGTCGCAAACGGAAGAGCGTACACGTTTAATTCTTGGCTCCGTGGGCGATGGCATTGTCGGCATGAGCACCGAGGGCAATATGACTTTTGCCAATCCGGCTGTTTTTGCCTTGCTGGGATATTCCGAAGCCGAGCTTATCGGCCAGCCGATGCATAAAATGATTCACTATTCCTACCCCGACGGCAGCAACTTCCCGCGCCAGGAATGCTCGATGTACCTGACTTCCATCGATGGCAAGTCGCGCCAGGTGGACAACGAAGTGCTGTGGCGCAAAGACGGGGTGGCCTTGCCGGTCGAATACACTACCACACCGGTTTACAAGGACGGACAGATTCAAGGGTCGGTGATCGTGTTCCGCGATATAACCCAGCGCAAGCAGGCAGAGGCGGCCTTGCTGAATGCCAAGAATTTGGCTGCCGAGAGTCAGGCGACCATGACGGCGTTGATTAATTCGATTCCTGACCTGATTTTTTACAAATCTCCCGAAGGTGTCTACATCGGCTGCAACGATGCTTTTGGTGAGTTAATCGGCCTGCCCGTTGCAGAAATTAATGGCAAGACCGACTACGACCTCTTCCCCAAAGAAGTTGCCGACTTTTTCCGTAGTAAAGATGTTGCCATGTTGTCTGCTTTGAAAAAACAAACAAATGAAGAATGGGTTGATTATCCTGATGGCCGACATATATTACTTGACACGCTGAAGTCTCCGTTTTGGAACATAGAGGGAAAACTGCTTGGCCTGTTGGGTATCAGCAGGGATATTACCGAACGCAAGTTGGCCGAAAACGCCGTTCGGGAAGCCAAGGAAATCGCCGAGGAAGCCACCAAAGCCAAAAGCGATTTCCTCGCCAACATGAGCCACGAAATCCGCACCCCGATGAACGCCATTATCGGCATGTCCCATCTCGCCCTGCAAACCGACCTCAACACCAAGCAGCGCAACTACATTGAAAAAGTCGATTCGGCCGCCAAGAATCTGCTGGGCATCATCAACGATATTCTCGATTTCTCCAAGATCGAGGCGGGCAAGATGTCGATGGAGAAGGCCGATTTCTATCTCGAAGATGTGATGGAACACCTTTCCGACCTGTCGGTTATCAAGGCTCAGGACAAAGGTCTGGAACTGCTGTTCGACGTGGGTACGGATGTGCCGACCGCACTGGTGGGCGACTCGTTGCGGCTCGGGCAGGTGGTCATCAACCTTGTGAACAATGCGATCAAGTTCACCGAGAAAGGCGAGATCACGGTGTGCGTTCACAAGATTGCCAGCGAACCGGATGGTGTGCGTTTGCGCTTCGAAGTGCGCGATACCGGCATCGGCCTTACCGAGGCGCAACGCAACAAACTTTTCAGCGCGTTCTCCCAGGCCGATACTTCGACTTCGCGGAAATATGGCGGTACCGGACTGGGTTTGACCATCAGCAAGAAACTGGTGGAAATGATGGAAGGCGAGATTGGTGTTGATAGCGAACCGGGCAAGGGCAGCACCTTTCATTTCACCGCAAAATTTGGCGTTCAGAGCGAGCAGCGGAAATTGACGGTCAATGCCGAAGATGTAAAAGGCTTGCGCATTATGGTGGTGGACGACAACGCGAGCGCCCGTGAAATCTTGCAGAGCATTCTGGTATCGCTCAAATTTGAAGCAACAGCGGTCAGCAGCGGCGCCCAGGCGATCGGTGAGTTGGAACAGGCCCATCTTGAACACCGGCCTTATGGGTTGGTACTGATGGACTGGATGATGCCGGGCATGGATGGTGTGGAAACCATCAAGCGTATTCGCGCCGATAGCAAATTATCGGAAACGCCGTCCTTTGTCATGGTCACGGCCTATAGTCGCGATGAGTTGCTGCAACGTTGCGAAGGTGTGCATATTGATGGCATTCTGGTCAAACCGGTCAGCCCTTCCACCATGCTTGACAGCATTCTTAATGCGTTGGGCAAAGAGGTAGCAAAAGGTTCCCGCAAGAACGAAAAACAGGCGAGTTATCTGGAGGCAGCACAATTGGTGAAGGGAGCTTATCTGCTGCTGGTGGAAGATAACGCAGTGAATCAGGAGCTGGCGCTGGAAATCTTGCAGGACGCAGGACTGAAAGTGGACGTTGCCAACAACGGTCTGGAAGCCGTGGAAAAAGTGGCACTGACAAACTACGACGGTGTGCTGATGGACTGCCAGATGCCGGTGATGGACGGCTTCGAGGCGACACGCAAAATCCGGCAGGATGCACGCTTCGCCAATTTGCCGATTCTTGCAATGACGGCCAATGCGATGGCGGGAGACAAGGAAAAATGTGTTGAGTCGGGCATGAACGATCACATCGCGAAACCGATTGATGTCACGCAACTGTTCCTTACCATGGCGAAGTGGCTCAAACCGAAACGATCCGAGGCCGCAGCACCCGCAGATTCTGCGGGTGCTATTCCAAAGGAGGCTCGTCCTGATGGCGTACCCGATGTAGAAGGTCTGGACATTAAAACCGCTCTGGGGCGGGTTGGAGGCAGTGTCAAATTGTTGCGCAAGCTGATTCATCGCTTCCGCGAAACGCAGGCGGATGTGATGGCGCGGATCAAAACGGCAATGGAAAACAGTGATGTTGAAACGGCCGTGCGTGAGGCGCATACCGTCAAAGGACTGGCGGGCAACATCGGGGCCACACAAATGGCCGAGCGCGCTGCTTTGGTCGAGGGAATGCTGAAGCGTGGCGAGACAGAAGGTCTTGCGGAAGCACTTCATGCCATGGAAGCCGAACTGGAAAGCCAACTTACGAAAATCATGGCAGCCATGGGCGAGCCGGAAGAAGTGCAGGCTGCCCCAGCCGGCCTTACGCCGGTTACCGTTGACAAGGACGCGTTGGGAGCCGAGCTGCGGCAGCTTGCCGCACTGCTGGCCGATCTCGACTCAAGTTCCGGCACGATGGTGGAACGGCTTGCCGTTCAGTTGAATGCCTTGGGTCAAGGTGCAGCTGCCCGCGACTTAATGAAACTGGTCGCTGAGTTTGAATTTGATACCGCCTTGGAACGTTTGCAGGAAACCGCGCGCGCCCTGGAAATCACCTTGTAATGCGGGTGAATGGACGAATAAATATGACAACAGCCAAAGCTTCCCGCCGTTTGTTGACTTGGGCCGCAGTGTTGCTGCTCACGGCAGCGATTGGCTTCGCGGCTGTTGAGGTCACGCGTATTTCATTCGAGCACAGTTATAAAAATGTGCTGGACACCGAGGCAAAACGCCGTGCTATAGAAATCATGGGGGTGACCATGAACGGCAACGTGATGGGTTCAGTGGCCGCAATGGGGCTGGTAAGTCAAAAAATCAAGAGTGTCGGGCGCGGGCAAAAAACACTGGATTCGGAGGTAATTGAAGTTTTCGAAGCCATCGGGAAAGCCTATGATGCCAACGGTGTGTATGTCGTTAATTCAGGCGGAATTGTTAAATCCTGTTGGTTCACCATGGGAAAAACGCTCACCGGAGTGGATGTCAAGTTTCGCCCGTACTTTCAGATTGCGATGCAAGGCAAACAAAACGTCTATGCTGCGATTGGCACGACGACCGGTCAGCGCTCGCTTTATTTTGCCGCACCGCTGTATGACAAGGTATCCGGCAGCTCTCCAGTCATTGGTGCCACCGTGGCACGCTTGAATCTTGACCGCGTTGACTCGATTTTGAAAGCCTGGCCCGGACCGTCATTACTGCTATCGCCGCAGCAAATAACTTTTGCCAGCAATCACGAAAACTGGATCGAACAAATGGCTACCGGGGCGACTCCAGAACAACTCAAATCAATCCGCGCCCTCAAACAGTTTGGCAACACCTATGATAATGGCACACCTAAAACGTTGCCCTTCGACCTTTCGAGCGAGATTGTCAGCGTTGACAATCATCGTTACGCCGTTGCGCGGGCAGCGGTGCAATGGAACGATCCTCATGGCGACTGGACACTGGTGCTGCTGGGCGATCTCGATGAACTGATGCCCTCATCGCTGCGTACCGTGATATTCACCGCAAGCAGCGCGCTGATCCTTGCGCTAAGTGCAATATTCATGGCCTGGAGAGAACGTTTGCAGCGTGCGAACACTGCGCGTGATCAGGCGGAGGCAGAACTGAAAACGTATACCCTCAAACTGGAATCCGATTCGATGATCAAGTCTTATCTTGCCGAGGTTGCAGCCGACCTTCATCAAGCAGGATCGACGGTCGAATTTGCGCGAATCTTTATGCATCATGTAACTTCGCGTATAGAAGCAGATTACGGCGCATTCTACCTTTGGGAAGAAAAATCAAATCACTTAATTCCGATCGGCGGTCATGGTGCCTTGCCTGATGAACTTCAGCAAATAAAAATGGGTCAGGGGCTGGTCGGCCAATGCGCTAAAGGCCGGACACCCATCAACCTTTCCGATGATAGCAATACTGATATTCGCATTGTCTGGGGTAACGGTAAAATCGCACCGAAATCCATTGTCATCCTTCCGGTAGTGTCTGTTGACCACCTGTTGGGCGTTATCGTGTTTGCCGCCTTGCAATCCATTGATTCCGAAAAACGCGCTTTGCTGGATGCAATGATGCCCATGGTGGCAATCAATCTTGAAATACTGGAGCGTAACCTCAACACCCAAACTCAGGCGGAAATACTCGCACGACAGCAGGCGCAATTGCTGGATACGGAGACATGGTATCGCGGCATTATTGAATCCGCGCCGGATGGGATGCTGGTTGCCGATGAGAACGGCGTGATCATTTTGACCAATCCAAGAGTTGACGAAATGTTTGGTTACCGTTCAGGGTTTTTAATCGGCCAGAAACTTGAGATTCTGGTACCAGATGATGTGCGGAACCATCATCCAAAACTGCGCGAAGGTTTTATGCACACTGGAACGACACGTGATATGGGAGTATTGGACAAGGAACTGCGTGGGGTAAGGCAAGATGGCAGCGAATTCCCGGTTGAGGTTGGATTATCCAGGTTGCCGGCACTTGGCGGTCATGGGATGTGTGTTTGCGCCTCGGTGCGTGATATGAGTCAACGTCGTAAAAATCAGGTATGACATCCTCCGAACCCTTCTCTGTTGGTTTGCGAGCAAAAAGGAAATGGCTCAATGTCTAGCGTCAAACAATTGAAACAGGGCCCTGCGACTTCCCGCTTCGGGCTTGCGTTTTTCGGACTCAGCCTGTTCCTGCTGGCGATTGTGCTGATTGCCTTGATTGCTGTGTCGAAGATCAATGATCGGCGAGCCATGCTGAATGACCTGATAGGCAAGCAAAAGCTCAAGGTCAGCCAAATTGCGGAAAGTGGAAGGATAGTCGCTGATCTGGTATTTGGCGAAATGCGCCAGGCGCTTAAATCTGATGATTTGCCGTCCGGCGCGGGTAAGGTGAACCTGCGGCAGTATGGCGATTATTACGAATCACTCTACGATCACCCGGATGCCGCGATTAACTTATCGCGAACGATGACCGGCAATCTTGTCGGTCTCAGGCAGGCCAAGGACGATCCCTTGTTACCGAAATTGCAGAAGGTGATGCATCACCTGTACGAGCGCGATCTCACTATTCTCGGTCATGGCTGGTCGAGCCGTGTCGCTTATACCTACTGGATGTCAAAGGATCAGACTTACTGTCTCAGTGTTCCTCGCTGGGACTTTCAGGCGGCAATCACAGGCTCCCCGCTGAAGACCGCAAAGAGCGCGATGGGGGAACTGGCAAACGCCATGTTGACACCGTTCGAGAGCCGGATAAAGAACGGCGAAACTCAGGTATTTCGCACCGATGCCTGGATTGATTCCACCGATGGCCGCGTGCTGCAAAGCATCATTTCGCCGATGTTCGATGGCCAGGGCACGTGGATCGGCAACGCCGCCGTGGACTTTGAATTGAAGGAAATTGATCAGATTCTGGCTGGAAGCGGGATGGAGCAGGCACAGTGGCTGCTGGTGACGCCGCGCAGCACGGTACTGGCCAGATATATCCACACACAGGGTGTGCTGAACAAATTGATTTGGGGAATGAACCTGAGCGAGGCCGCCATTCCTCTGCCGGAGCCCAAGGAAAATACCGAAACCGTGGCTGGAGAATACCAGGTGCGTGTCTCGGCAGTGCCGGGAAGCGACCTGCATCTGTATTTACTGGTGCCGACGAAATGGATCTACCAGGATTTGTCGGAAATTCTCGCAACGGGAGCAGTCCTGTTGCTGTTACTTACCTTGGGCTTCGGTATGGTATGGCGTTATCAGGCGCGCCGGGAAAAACAGTCGCAGGCCGAGATTAACAAGGCAGAGGCAGAATTGCAGATTTTCACCCGCAAACTTGAGCTGGATGCCGCAATTAATTCTTGCCTTGTCGAAGTTTCGGATGCTCTCCATCAGGCTACTACACTGGAAGAATTGGCTAGGAAGTTCATGCAACACGTCACGTCGCGCATTGATGCCGAGTATGGCGCTTTCTACTTGCTCGATGGTGGATCCCGGCGCTTGATACCTGTCGGCGGGCATGGCGTATTGCCGAATGAACTTCAGGACATCGAGGTGGGGCAGGGACTGGTCGGGCAATGTGCGAAAGACCGGACGCCCATCGAAATTTCCGGTGACGAGAATTCGGAAATACATATTGTCTGTGGCATCGGTGAAGCCGCACCCCAATCCATTGTCCTGCTACCGGTAGTTTATGCTGACCGGTTATTGGGTGTTATCGTGTTTGCCTCCCTGCAATCCCTTGATGCCGAAAAACGTGCCTTGCTGGATGCGTTGCTACCGATGGTGGCTACCAACCTCGAAATATTGGAACGCAACCTGAGTAGCCGACGTCAAGCGGAACTGCTTGCACAACAGCAGGTGCAACTACAGGCGCTGGCGGGCTCCTGAAATAGGCAACTTCAAGAATATCAAACAACTAGCGGCAAAGTAATGGTCAGCGTGGTTTCATTTTTTTCGTCATCGGCTTGCATATCAATGGTTCCTTGTTGGACTGAGGCAAGCAACTTTGCAGAATAGGTACCCAACCCGGTACCGCCCTTCTTGCCGGCGGTGACGTATTTATCAAAGAACGTTCCGCGTATGTCTTTGGGAACTGCCCCGCTGTTGGTGATGGTGACCTTGCCAAGTCCATTGTCGTCATGATTGAAGGATATATCCAGCTTGCCGCCGACGGGCGAGGCTTCTACCGCATTTTTGATTAAATTACCGAACATCGAATAGCATAGCAAACCGTCGCCTTGAACCTGAAACTCCGGAGTCCCATCGTTTTCTGAAATAGTGCGGGGCAGCGTATTGGTGACGCTCAATTGTTTGTCTTCGATCTCCGCATTTTTTTCGGCCAGTACCTTGCGGATTATCTCGATCAAGTCAATCCGGGATGGCTGCATTTCGAATGTGCCCTGTTCCATTTTGAATAGATCAAGCGACAGCGTGACCATGTTGAGCAGACTGTGGGCAGAATCATCTATCGATTGCAACAGCTCCTTCTGGTCGTTGGTCATCATCTCATCGGAAAGAAGCATCCCGGTAAAGTTGATGATGCCACCTATCGGATTCTTCAAGTCATGCGCGGTCATGCGGTCAACTTCCTCACGCAATTGCAGGTTTTCAGCCAGTACCTGATTCTGTTTTTTCAATTCGGAAAATGCCTTGCTGCGTGTCAAGTGATTACGTACCCGCACCTTCAGCACGGTAGGATTGGCGGGCTTGGTCACATAATCGACAGCGCCAAGCTCAAAGCCCTGCACCACGTTGGTAGCATCATCCACTGCCGTAAGAAAAATCACCGGAATACCGGCGGTCCGCGGGTTGGTTTTCAGGCGTCGGCAAACTTCAAAACCATCCATCTCCGGCATCATCACGTCGAGCAGGATCAGGTCTGGAAGCTTGCTGCCGCCGGCCAGCATCTTGAGTGCCGACTCGCCACTTTTTGCGGCACGAACCTTGTACTCGTCTTGCAGGAGGCCAACCAAGACGTCTATATTATCGGCCACGTCATCAACCACGAGAATGTCGGCCTGTTTGGTCATGCGTGCTTGCAGGTCGTCAGTGATTATCAGTGCCGCAGGTTCTCCTCCATGTACAGGCTGGTGTCCAGTGTGCGTTGAATTCGAAAAGACGGGTTGCTCAGGCACCGTTGGCATAGTCGCAGAGAGTGCCGTAGCATTTTGATTTGTACCGGCAACCTGTCGCGCTTCGTTCGGCTGTTGCAACTTAATTTCAGACTCTTCACCCCTTTTCGAAGCGGCCAATATTTTGTCCAGCTTGGCCTGCAGGTTGCCCATGGTAAACGGTTTTACCAAGAATTCAGACACGCCGGCTTCGGCGGCTTCCTGCACCTGATGGCGGGCAATTTCGGCAGTAACCATTAACACCGGCAGACTTTTGAATTTCTCATGATTACGAATAGCCCGAAGTAATTCGAGGCCGGACATCACCGGCATATTCCAATCCGTGATGACCACCGTAATTGTTGGATCACTTTCCAGTTCATGCAAGGCTTTCAACCCATTGGCAGCTTGTGAGACATTTCTGTACCCCATCGCGTTGAGATTCTTGGTTATCAACTTCCGTATCATTTCAATATCGTCAACAACCAGGAAGCTGGTTTTTTTGTCTGGGATATTGTCCATTGTTGAGATCCTTGTAGATTCGGTTAAAACGGGTGCTTAGATACCGGTTTTATTGAGATTGTGATCGAGGACTTACATCAAGCCGGAATCGCATAAGGCAGCGGCAGAAATTGCAGCGACTCTCCCTCTACTGAGCCAAGATGCACCGATTGAGCATCGTGGCTGCTGATTTGTATCACGGCCAGCAGGTCGCAGCCGCCACCGGGAGCGGCTGTGGCGTTAGCCACCATGCCGCAAATTTGTCCTTCCACCTCCGCGCTGAACAACTGTTCTCCCGCTTGTGCATAGCCTGCGATATGAGCGAGATACATGCGGCGTTTTGATTTGCCGAGGTATTGCATGCGCGCCACGATTTCCTGTCCTGGATAGCAGCCCTTTTTGAAATTCACGCCGCCTATCAGTTCGAGGTTTGCCATCTGCGGTACAAATTGTTCTTGCGTGGCGGGCGTGATGACAGGAATGCCGCTACGGATGTTGAGCCAGTCCCAGCAGGGTGCGCCAACAGGACGTGCACTGGCGAGCAGATTTTGCCATAAGGCCGGCGCGTGCTGGGGTGTGGTGTTGATCTGGTAGCGTTGCGCGCCGACACGGATGACGCTCGCGTTGTCATGATGTTCGACGGCGAGGGTGTTTTGCGGGGCTGAACCGAAATGCAGTTGCAGCAGCGCAGTTGCACCTTCACCGGAAAGCCCCAGACAAATTATCCTGTCGCTTGCATCCTCGATTTTGACTTTGGCGCGCAGCACATACATGGACAGGCGCTTGAGGATGGTTGCGCACAAACTGCGCGGCAGGTGCAGGTAATAATCTGCATCAGCCTGCCAGATAAGGAAAGTTGCCAGGATTCGTCCTTTTGGGGTGTTCAGGCTGCTGATTTGCGCTTGTTGCGCGCCGACCTCGCGCACATCACTGCTGAGCAGGTTTTGCAGGAAGTTTTGTGCTTCCTCGCCCGATACCTTGAGGATGCCGAACTGGCTCAGGTCGCACAGCACCGTGCCGTTTTGAGAGGCCATCAGTTCATCTTGCGCGTTGCCGAAATGCTCAACAATTCCATCCGGTAAATGCGCATGTTGCCGTTGCAAAAAAGCCTGCCAATCAGGGTTCATATAATTTAATTCCAATTTTTAATAGAAATGCCACATACCTTACCGTCCCGTTTACACAGATTAACGGTACGGTGATTGTTGGTGATTTTAATGCAAATTGGAATAAGCAGGGGACACGCTTGTACGTGCCGCAGCAAATCAGGCGTAGGTATTAACGCGTCCGCTCTTGGTCTCGCCTGCCATGAACTGGATGCCGGGGGCCGCTGTGGTTTCCTTGGACTGGGGTACTGCATTTGGGTTAACCGGTGTATTTACCGTATTCAAGGTTTGAGTCTGGTTGGCTTGAAGCTGGTTGGTCTGACTCAGTTTTTGTCCTTGCGTGGACAGTGTTACGGTAGCGGAAGGCTGTTGGTTGGCGTTCGACAGGTGTTTCTCAACAGAGGGGGCAACAGCACTGTTGGCGGTCAAGCTGCTTAAAGGCGGGGTAATACTGACGTTTGGAATGGTCATGGCGTTCTCCAGAGAACACTGAATATAAGCTTAACTCTACTGCTTTTTCATTAAAATGTCAATGACTTAGATGTTTTTGTAGATATCCTGAGACTTATATGCGGCATGACTTGGAAGCAGCGTTCCGTTACACTCTCGCGCCATGAGATGGTTATCCTGTTTAGCGCTGTTGTTGCTCGTCGCCTGTGACGGTGGCTTGTGGAACAACCCTTATCCGGCGGCGGATCAGGGCGAGCCGATTTTCTACAGCGCTTTTACCGAGCGCCCCAAGCACCTCGACCCGGCGCAGGCCTACAGCGAGAACGAGTATGAGTTTCTCGCACAAATCTACCAGCCGCCACTGCAATACCATTACCTGAAACGCCCATATACCCTGGTGCCGCAGGCGAGCAGTGAAATGCCCAAGGTCACCTATCTGGACAAGAATAACCGGACATTGCCGGATGATGCACCCGCCGACAAGGTGGCCTTCAGCGTGTATGAAATTCACTTGCGGCAGGGTTTGAAATACCAGCCGCATCCGGCCTTTGCCCGCGACAAGCAGGGCAAGCCGGAATATTTCGCCCTGACGCAGCAGGACCTGAGTGGTATTCATGCCCTGAACGATTTTTTGCACAGTGGCACGCGCGAAGTGCTGGCAGAGGATTATGTCTATCAGGTGAAACGGCTGGCGCATCCGGCTGTGCACTCGCCGATTTTCGGATTGATGGAAGAATATATTGTTGGCCTGAAGGACTACGCTGCCACTTTGCAGCAGGCCCAGAAGTCCCATCCGGACACCTTTCTGAATTTGCACGATTACCCGCTGGAAGGCGCGCTGGCAGTGGATGAACATACTTACCTCCTCAAGGTATACGGCAAGTATCCGCAGTTCGCGTACTGGCTGGCGATGCCGTTTTTCGCGCCGATGCCGGTGGAAGCAGAGCGTTTCTACGCACAAGAAGGGATGCGCGAACGCAACCTCATTCTGGACTGGTGGCCGGTCGGCAGCGGGCCGTATTACCTGTCGGAGAACAATCCGAACCAGCGCATGGTGCTGACGAAAAATCCAAATTTCTCAGGTGAGTTTTATCCGGCAGAGGGTGATCCGGGTGATCGCGAAGCCGGGCTGCTGGCTGATGCGGGCAAGCCTCTGCCGCTGATCGGGCAAATGGTGTTCAGTCTGGAAAAGGAAACCATCCCTTACTGGAATAAATTCCTGCAAGGTTACTATGATGCCTCGGGTATCAGTTCTGACAGCTTCGACCAGGCGGTTCAGGTCAGTGTAGGAGGTGAAGCCAACGTTACCGATGAAATGAAGAAACAGGGTATTGCGCTTTCCACCTCTGTGGCACCTTCCACAATGTATATAGGTTTTAACTGGCTTGATCCGGTAGTGGGTGGGGGTTGCGTTACCCCAATGGGCGTTTCCCCTTCCAAAACCTCCGAAGGAATTGTCGGGCAAATCATTGGTAACGCAGACGGGAAAGCGGGCAAGCGAAGTGATGTATCTTGCAATCCGGAAAGGGCGCGCAAATTGCGCCAGGCCATCTCGATTGCGGTGGACTGGGAAGAATTCATTTCCATCTTCGCCAATGGACGAGGCATTGCCGCGCAATCGCCCATTCCTCCCGGCATCTTCGGCTACCGCGAAGGAGAGGCCGGCATCAACCATTACGTGTACGACTGGGTGAACGGCGCACCGAAACGGAAACCCATTGAAGCCGCGAAAAAACTGCTCGCCGAAGCGGGTTATCCGGACGGCCTGGATGAAAAATCAAAACAACCACTGGTAATTTACCTTGATACCACTCCTACCGCGCTGGGTGCCAAGTCACGCATGGACTGGCTGCGCAAGCAGTTCGACAAGCTCAATCTGCAATTGGTGCTGCGCAGCACCGACTACAACCGTTTTCAGGACAAGGTTCGCAAGGGTGATACGCAACTGTTCTATTACGGCTGGAACGCTGATTATCCCGACCCGGAAAATTTTCTGTTTCTGCTGAACGGCGCGCAGGCCAAAGTGAGCAAGGGCGGCGAGAATGCTTCCAATTATAGCAATCCCGAATTCGACCGGCTGTTCGAGCAGATGAAGAATATGCCGAACAATGCAGCGCGCCAGAAAATCATAGATGACATGCTGGAAATCCTGCGCCGCGATTCGCCCTGGATGTGGGGGGAGAATCCCAAGGACTACGTGCTGCACCATAGCTGGCTGTATAACAGCAAGCCAAACAAAATGGCGAACAACAGCCTTAAATACTTGCGCATAGACGCTGCGCAGCGCGACAAACTTCGCATACAGTGGAACCGGCCGCTGCTGTGGCCGTTGTGGCTGGTCGGGGTTACACTGGCGGCGTTCGGCTGGTGGTTATGGCGCGCGTTACGAAAGAGGGACGAGGCAAGGTAACAGGCGGCGAATGTACCGCAAGTTTCCTTTTCAGAAAATTTTGATGCCGGGGTGAAATGTTTTCACAGGGGCACGTTCAATGAAGCGCACAGAAAACTCATCAGTGGAACGGATGCGGAAAAACGGGCATTGGCAATCTTCAACAGGCCGTTACCGATAACTTCGTCTTTTGAAAGCGGAGACAGGCCGATAAAATCTTTGCGCTTCAAATCTTCAATTGCCGGATGATAAGCTGAGTAGCCTTTGGGCGGGCGGCTGAGCGAATCGCCTTCGAGGATGAAATATTTGGCAAACTTCTTATCCCCTTTTGCAGCGAACCATTTCTCAGGGTGTTCCGCAATGCGCTGGCGTATCTGCGTCAAAACATCGGGCTCGGGATGCCAGCACCCGATTCCGAGAAAACATTCTTCCGGGGCGATGTGCAGATAGAAGCCGGGAGCGTGCACGTCCTTGCCTAATGCATGCCGGAATTGGATGCCGATGTTGGTTTTATACGGTGTCTTATTGCGGGAGAAACGCGTGTCGCGATAAACGCGCATGAGCGACCCACCGACTTTCTTCGGATCGGCACGAAAATTGGGTGCAATTTTGGCGAGATGAGGCGCCATGGCAGAAATAAATTCCAACGCGGGTTGACGAACCTGCATTTCATATTCCGGTTTGTTGTCCTCGAACCATTGGCGGTTGTTGTTTACGGACAGCGCGTCGAGAAAGTTGAAGGTGGCTTGGTTGAACATGGCGGTCTCTCCCCGTTATTTTCGCGGCGGAATTCACAAAGCCTTTGACTATGGCTATATGAGGGTTGGCAAGACCATAATATAGACTAGTTTTTACGCCACCGATACAGGCAATCTGCCGAGACTTATGCTGCATGTAATGCGAATCTGGCACGTACAGTTTCCTCATCCAGAGCCGGTGAACACAACTCAATAAACCGGTAGGCAAAGCTACGCAGGTAATGTCCGTGCCGCAAGGCGACATAAGTCGTATTCGCTTCGAACAGATGGTCGCATTTCAGCAAGCGCAGGTCGGTATCCTTGACGGGATTAAACGCCATTGAGGCAATAATGCCTATTCCCATACCCAATTCCACATAAGTCTTGATCACGTCCGCATCCAGCGCGGACATCACGATATCGGGTGCAATCCCGGCATCGGCAAACGACCGGTCTATCTTTGCGCGCCCGGTAAGTCCTTCGTGGTAGGTGACGATAGGGAACTCGGCAAGTGACTGCAAGGTTAACTGCTTCTCCCTCTCCAATGGGTGCCCGGCTGGCACGATCACCCCATGGTACCAAGAGTAATAGGGAAGTGAATCGAGCCGGGTGACATCGGCAAGCGCTTCGGTTGCCACGCCGATGTCGGCTTCTCCGCTCAGCAACATGGATACAATCTCGTTGGGACCGGCCTGATGCAGTTTCAGATGGACCTTCGGAAAGCTCTTTTTGAATTCGGTGATAACCTTGGGTAGTGCATAGCGCGCCTGGGTGTGGGTGGCAATCACGGTCAGTTGCCCCTCGTCGCGCTTGCTATATTGCTCGACCAGATTCTTGATGTTGTTGGCGTCCAGCAAAATTCGCTCGGCAAATACAAGCAATTCGCTTCCCGGATCGGTCAGCCCAAGCAGCCGTTTTCCCTTGCGCACGAAAAGTTCCACACCCAACTCATCTTCAAGATCCTTGATATGTTTGGATACTCCTGACTGGGAAGTAAACAGTACATTGCCAACCTCGGTGAGATTGAAGTTGCAGCGCGCCGCTTCACGGATAATCCTAAGCTGCTGAAAGTTCATGTTGTCCTCCTGTCTGGAACACCCTGAACTGGCGTGGGCGGATAAACACCTTATCTCCATTCGCCAAGGTTGTGGCATCAAAGCGTTCGCGGCTAAGCTCAATTTCGATAAATTCGCTGCTCCCGTCCGCAGCCACTTCAACTCGCACCACTGAACCGATAGCGCGTACCAGTTTTACCTCCACCTGCAATGCGGTACTGTCCTGTGGGGTGCGGCTGATATCTATGTCGTGAGGGCGCACGTAAGCCACCGCATCACCGTGCTGTTCAGTCCATGATGCGTAATCGCGACTGTGAAACAGGTTCACATTGCCGATGAACTGATATACAAAGGGAGTGGCGGGTGTGGCATATACTTCGTCCGGTGTACCGATCTGCTCGATATTTCCCTTGTTCATTACCACCACGCGGTCGGCCACTTCCAGCGCCTCTTCCTGATCGTGGGTGACGAAGATGCTGGTGATGTGCAACTCGTCATGCAACCGCCGCAGCCAGCGGCGCAACTCTTTGCGCACCTTGGCGTCGAGTGCACCGAACGGTTCGTCCAACAGCAATATTTTTGGCTCCACTGCAAGCGCCCGCGCCAAGGCGATACGTTGCCGTTGTCCCCCGGAAAGCTGCGACGGATAACGGTCGGCAAGCCAGTCAAGTTGAACAAGATCTAATAATTCATGCACGCGTCGTTTGATCTCAGCCTCGTTGTGGCGTTCCTTTTTGGGTTTGACGCGCAGACCGAATGCCACGTTCTCAAAAACAGTCATGTGGCGAAATAGTGCGTAATGCTGGAATACAAAACCGACATTGCGTTCGCGTGCATTTCGCTGCTCGACATCTTCCCCGTTGAACAGCAACTTGCCGGCATCCGCGACGTCCAGCCCGCCGATGATACGCAGCAAAGAGGTTTTGCCACAGCCTGACGGGCCGAGCAAGGCGAGCAGTTCACCGCTGCGCACTTCAAGGTTAATATCATTCAGCGCTTTGTAAGTGCCAAATTGTTTGTTCAGATTGGTTATGGTGATGCTCATTGTTATGCTCCGTGATACAAAGGTTCGCCGCTGCGTTTCGCCTGCAATTCGACCAGCGACTTGATCCCCAAAGTGACCAGCGCCAGCAAGGCAAGAAGCGAGGCCACACTGAAAGCAGCAACAAAGTTATATTCGTTGTAAAGAATTTCAACATGCAGCGGCATGGTATTGGTCAACCCGCGAATATGACCGGACACCACCGACACTGCGCCGAATTCGCCCATCGCCCGGGCATTGCACAGGATTACGCCATACAGCAGTCCCCATTTGATGTTGGGCAGGGTCACGCGGAAGAAGGTCTGCCAGCCGGATGCACCCAGCGAAATAGCCGCCTCTTCCTCTTCTTTGCCTTGAGCCTGCATCAGAGGAATAAGCTCGCGCGCGATGAACGGGAAGGTGACAAAGATGGTCGCCAGCACGATACCCGGAACAGCAAAAATGAGCTTGATGTCGTGGGCCTGCAACCACGGACCGATCCAGCCGTTTGCGCCGAAGAGCAGCACATAGACCAGGCCGGACACCACCGGACTGACTGCGAACGGCAGGTCTATCAAAGTGATGAACAGGCTTTTTCCGCGAAATTCAAACTTGGCAATTGACCAGGCTGCGGCAATGCCAAACACCAGATTGGCAGGTACGGAAATGCATGCAGTAATCAGCGTAAGCTTGATTGCCGACAACGCATCCGGTTCCCGGATGGCGTCCAGATAAAGCCTCCAGCCTTTGCTGAATGCTTCATAAAATACTGAAAACAACGGAAGGACAAGGAAAAGCAGCAGGTAACCAAGCGCAACTGCGATCAACAGCAACGTCACGCTTCTGGATTCATGGGTGGAGATTTTTCTGCTCAGTATGGATTGATCGTTGAAACTCATGACAGACGCCGATTCACTAAAGCGATCGTCATTCCGGCGGAGGCCGGAATCCAATCATTAAAAAATGCCTTTTGTTTAAACCCGCCGGATTCCGGCCTGCACCCGCAAAGGGTACGCCGTGGTTGTAAGGGGCTGAAGCCCCAACAACACACGCAGCGCCGGATAACCAGCCGCTTGCCCCGCACTTTGGGGCTTAGCGGAATGGCTAGTAGTTCCATCAATGACGGGGAGGTGGGCGCAATAATGGGCAACAACATCATCTAGTCCCCCTCCTGCTATTCCACCACTGCAAGCCATTGATGGCAAAGAGCAGGGCAAATGAAACCAGCAGCATCAGCACGGCAATAGCTGTTGCACCCGCATAATCATATTGCTCAAGTTTGGAAACGATCAGCAGCGGGGCAATCTCCGAAATGTAGGGCATATTCCCGGCAATAAAAATCACCGATCCGTATTCGCCGATGGCACGCGCGAATGCCAGCGCAAATCCGGTCAGCAGCGCCGGATAAACCGCCGGAAAAATGACGCGACGGAACACAGCCAGGCGACCGGCTCCCAGACTGGCCGCAGCTTCCTCCACTTCCGCTTCGACATCGGCCAGCACCGGCTGTACCGTGCGCACCACAAACGGCAGGCCGATAAAGGTCAATGCCACCACGATGCCGAGTGGCGTATAAGCGATTTTAATGTCATAGGCGGCAAAGTAGTGGCCGATCCAGCCGTTGGGTGCGTAAAGCGTCGCCAGTGTGATACCCGCGACAGCGGTGGGCAAGGCAAACGGCAAGTCCACCAGTGCATCTACCACGCGCTTGCCGGGGAAGGTGTAGCGCACCAGCACCCATGCCACTATCAAGCCAAACAGGGCATTCAACACTGCTGCTGCAAAGGATGCGAAGAAGGTTACGCGCAAGGAAGCCAGTACCCGCTCGCCGGTCGCCAGATCGTAGAATCCGCTCCATCCCATCGTAGCAGTCTTGAAGAATAATGCAGACAAGGGGATAAGCACGATCAGCGATAAGTACAGCAGGGTATAGCCGAGAGACAGATTGAAGCCCGGCAGGACGCTATGCGCCTTGAATTTTGACACAAGATTCTCCACAGATAAAACGTAACGCGCTCATTCAGGTTACCGACATGCACTATAAAGAACATTCATTATTCATGGAAATCATTTATTCATCTTTCCTTATTCTTAAATTGAATAAGGAAAGATCGGACTCGAATTATTGAATAGTTATTGCGAAGTTGCATCGCCTTGCCGAACCGGCACAAATATTCATTGTCATCGGCAAATCAACTTTCCAGCCTGGTCTTGTATCGCTTAGTCAAAATACTGGTAAGCATGTGAAAATTTATTCGTTTTGTTTGATCATCTCTTCCCCTAAAGTTCGTTGCCGTTTCATAAATGAGGAATTTGCCGTGAGCGCGATTTGCAGACTGTTGCAATTCATCAGAAAGCCTTTTAATTCACAACCAGGGAGGGATGTTCAAGTGTCCGATACACCACGTAAACAGGGTTTTGCTACCCGCCAACTTCACGCCGGCCAGAAGCCGGACCCCACCACCGGCAGCCGTGCGGTGCCAATCTATCAAACGACCAGCTATCAGTTCCGCAACACCGAACATGCGGCGAATTTGTTTGCACTCAAGGAATTGGGCAATATCTACACGCGCCTGATGAACCCTACTACCGATGTCCTGGAGCAACGCATCGCCGACCTGGAAGGCGGGGTAGCAGGATTGGCTGCCAGCTCCGGTCACGCGGCCCAGGCGCAGGCGATATTCACCCTCGCCAATGCGGGTGACCACATTGTTTCGTCGAGTCGTTTGTATGGCGGCACCTATAATCAGTTTGCCTACACCTTGCCCAAACTCGGCATCGAAGTGACTTTCGTTGATCCGCGCGATCCTTCCGCTTTCGAGAGGGCAATCCGACCCAATACCAAAATTATCTACGGTGAATCTCTGGGCAACCCGGACATCACCGTGTTTCCAATCGAGGAAGTCGCGGCGATTGCAAAGAAGCACAACATTCCGCTGCTGATCGACAACACACTGCCGACACCCTATTTGTTTCGTCCATTTGAGTGGGGTGCGAACATCATCACGCACAGCACCACCAAGTTTATCGGCGGGCACGGCACCACCATAGGCGGAGTGATCGTGGATGGCGGAAACTACGACTGGACCAGCAGCCGCTTCCCAAATTTCAACGAGCCCGATCCTTCCTATCACGGGCTGGTTTATTCCAGTCTTACCGGGATAGGCTTGCCTCCCTTCATCATCAAGGCGCGGGTGCATGTGTTGCGCGACATCGGCGCGGTGCAAGCTCCGTTCAATAGCTGGCAAACACTACAAGGAGTGGAAACGTTGTCGTTGCGGATCGAGCGCCATGTACAGAATACGCAGGCGGTGGCTGAATATTTGGAGAAACATCCCAAGGTTAACTGGGTCACTTATCCAGGCCTGAAAAGCCATCCGGATCATGAACTCGCCAAGAAATATTTCCCCAAGGGAGCAGGGGCAATCCTCGGCTTCGGTGTCAAGGGTGGAGCTGAAGCAGGCAAGAAGTTTATCGACAGTCTGCAACTCTTCAGTCACGTTGCCAACGTGGGAGATGCAAAAAGTTTGGCGATTCATCCGGCCAGCACCACACATAGCCAGCTTACGCCGGAGCAACAAACTACGGCAGGCGTCAGTCCGGACTTTGTACGCCTGAGTGTGGGTATCGAGGATATTGATGACATTCTGTGGGATCTGAATCAGGCGTTGAACGCGCTTTGATTTTCCACCCTCCCGTCCTTTTGAAGGACGGGAGGAACGAATCCCATGCCGATAAAGATTCCCCACACTCTACCTGCGCGCGCCGTTCTGCAAGGCGAGAACGTGTTCGTCATTGATGACGAACGTGCGTTGCATCAGGATATCCGAACATTACGCGTCGCCATCCTCAACCTGATGCCGACCAAGATTGCCACCGAAACGCAATTGTTGCGTCTCCTCGGCAATACGCCGTTGCAAGTGGAAGTCGTGCTGCTTCGTACCGCCAGCCATGAAGCCAGGAACACCGACTCCGATCATCTGCTGAACCATTATGTGACCTTCGACGAAATATGTAGCGAGCATTTGGACGGCCTCATCATCACCGGAGCACCGGTAGAGCTCATGGAGTTCGAGGAGGTGGATTACTGGCTGGAATTGACGCGTATTCTGGATTGGGCAGACACCAACGTACAGTCCACACTACACCTGTGCTGGGGAGCACAGGCCGGACTTTACCATCGCTATGGCGTTCCTAAATACCGGTTGACGCGTAAAATGTTCGGCATCTTCGAACACCGTTCGTTGCACCCGGAACAGGTTTTGTTGCGCGGATTCGATGAAACTTTTTACGCGCCACATTCGCGCCATACCGAGATCCGTCTGGATGACCTGGTAAAAGTTAATGATATCCGTATTCTGGCGAGATCAGAAGCTGCCGGAATTCACATAGTAAGCAGTAAGGACAACCGCCACATTTACGTTACCGGCCATCCGGAATACGATCCGCATACCTTGCTTGGAGAATACTCGCGTGATCTGGCAAAAGGACTGAATATCCATTTGCCTGAGAATTATTTTCTGGATAACGACCCCCAACAACCGGTGAATGTGCGGTGGCGCAGTCACTCCCATTTGCTGTTTGCGAACTGGCTGAACTACTGCGTATATCAGGCCACTTCGTGAATGATGCCGTGTGGTACAGGCAAAAAAATTCATGCCGAACCCAACTTGAATTGTACGAAAATCCTGCTGCCCGGTTTGATGTTATCAATGTGCATCGCCTTGTGATGTTTATCTTGTCGCCCGAATCATAGCCTTGATTTGAATATGCCAATTTCTTCTATCCAATGCAGAATTAATTGGTTCTCGGTTGCAGGCTGCCAGCATATGATGCACCCGTGAAAGTTAACTGCTTTCATAGTCTCTCCTCCACTTCGGGCACCCTTCCCGGGTGCCCATTTTTTCAGGCGGAGCGGGACAGATTTCAGGTGGCAACAATTATGTTGTTGCAACCAAACCGCCGGATTAAACCGACAACTTTCCGGGGCGGAATACAAATACCGGCTAAAGCGTTGCTCGCTCCGTCACTCTCGGGAGCCGGCCACGCCGGATAACGAGAGGGCAAGGAGTCATCATGTTAACCATCACCGCTTCACTCGACGCAGTGCAACCCGTTCGTTCAAAACTTGGCGTGGCATTGCAAGTCTATGAGCACCATTTCGGCTTTGCGCCCTATTGGCTGGCTGATTTTTCGCACGGAAGGATACTGGCGCTGATCCTTCAGGCGCTGCGACGGGGCGCGCCGCTGACAGAGGCGGATGTACTGAACTGAATCTATTAAACAACTGCGGAGCCTCTTTAGCGCCACTATTTCTGTGTCGCGGCTTTTCAGTTGATAAATAACACTATAAAGCGTACTATCAAAAATGCTTATAACAACTCTATAAGGAATGAACCATGTCCAATCTGACTGCCAATGATCTAAAAACAAAAGGAGTCGCCGCCATTGAAGCCGTTTTGGCGGAGCGACCGGAAGCAATTGTTTCGGTGCGCGGCAAAGATCGTTTTGTGGTGATGGATATTGCACAATATCACTACCTGCGCGAGTGCGAACTGGAAGCCGCATTGGCCGAAACGCGCGCCGATATCAAAGCGGGACGCTTTGTTAAGGAGTCGCCGGTGGCGCACGTCAAGCGCGTGAAGAAATTCGCTGCATGAACTTCCAACTGATATTCACCGCACAATACGAAAAGCGCGCGGCACGTTTTCTCAAGCACCATCCCGAACTGGAAAAGCAATATCTCAAGACGCTGCAACTGCTGGAAATGAACCCGCACCACCCATCGTTACGTTTGCACGCTTTGAGTGGCAGGCTACAAGGACTGCACTCAGTTTCCATCAATCTTTCGTACCGCATTACACTGGAACTGTTGCTTCAGGATGAAGAAATCATACCTGTGAATGTGGGCGATCACAATGTGGTCTATTAGCGCTGGCAACATAAACAATTCGACCTCGGTACATTTTGGATTCGTTTGATTGCTATGTGCCAAGAATTGACAATACTATAGCAATCTGCTATATTTTAACCCCGTGAACGTCATTAAAAAGAAAACCCTAGATACCTTTGCCGCGCATCACACTGATGCCGCTGACATACTTACAAGCTGGCGAAAAATCTTCGAGAAGACGAATTTCGCCGATATTCATGCTATACGCTCTGTACTACCAACTGCGGATTTCGCCGACCCGTACACGGTTTTTAATATTAAGGGAAATAATTATCGGCTGATAACAGTCATTCACTACCAATATCAGCGCGTGTATATAAAACAGTTTTTTACACACGCCGAATATGATCAGTGGAATCGCCAGAGGAATAAACGAAAATGAGCACTGTCGCTGAACGTAATCTTGATCTTGCATTAGTTCAAACTGCTTGGCAGGGCTTGAACAAACTCGTGCCGCTCGGACAAATCACCAGTGAAAATGATTACAAACGCCGGGTGCGAGTGATGGATGAGTTGCTTGACCGCATTGGCGCAAATGAATCTCATCGCCTAATGCCTTTGCTTGACCTTGTCACCAAAGAAGTGGAGAGCTATGAAAATAAAAATCATACCCTCCCCGATGCAACGCCAGCGGCAGTGCTTTCCTACCTGATGGAAGAACACAACCTCAAACAAACCGACCTTGCTGAAGAACTGGGGGGGCAAAGCATCGTATCAGCCATACTAAACGGCAAGCGTGAACTCAATACGCGGCAAGTGAAAGCACTTGCAACGCGCTTTAACGTCTCGCCTGCTGTGTTTCTTTGAACTCCATACCTCAAGACGCTGCAACTGCTGGAAATGAACCCGCACCACCCATCGTTACGTTTGCACGCTTTGAGTGGCAGGCTACAAGGACTGCACTCGGTTTCCATCAATCTTTCGTGCCGCATTACACTGGAACTGCTGATTCAGGATGAGGAGATTATTCCCGTGAATGTGGGAGATCATGATGTGGTGTATTAGCGCTGGCAACATAAACAATTCGACCTCGGTAAATTTTAGATTCGTCTGACCGCTATGTGCCAGCACCTGACCATTCTAGGGAGAAATTCGAATTCCCGCAGTTCGGCCTAAGCTGACTTCAGCAACGAGCGCCGAAATGTCCGCTAAGCATAGCTAAGACGACCTCAGTTCGAGTCCAAGGCGGCGTGCCAATCCGGTACACATAACGGCACCATTTATAGGTGCCATTATCTTTTGGAGAACGGTTAAATGCCTCTCCAAGGAAGTACAATATAATGTAAAGCTCCCCCGCTTGTAATAACACATCAAAACAGGAATGACAGAATGACCAGCACCCAACAACGCGCCGCACTGCAACGCCAGATCTGGCAAATCGCCAATGATGTACGAGGCGCAGTGGATGGCTGGGATTTTAAGCAGTACGTACTCGGCACCCTGTTCTATCGCTTTATCAGTGAAAACTTTGCCAGCTACATCGAAGGCGGTGACGACAGCATCAATTATGCGGCGCTTTCCGATAAGGTCATCACCCCGGAAATCAAAGACGATGCCATTAAAACCAAGGGCTACTTCATCTATCCCAGCCAGTTATTTACCACCATCGCCGCCAGTGCCAACACCAACGAAAGCTTGAATACTGATCTCGCCGCCATCTTTGCCGCCATCGAAAGCTCAGCCAACGGCTACCCATCGGAGCGTGATATCAAAGGCCTGTTTGCCGACTTTGATACCACCAGCAACCGCCTTGGCAATACGGTGAAGGATAAAAACACCCGTCTGGCTGCCGTGCTTAAAGGCGTGGCCGGGCTGAACTTTGGTGATTTTGAAGGCAACCACATCGACCTGTTTGGCGATGCTTATGAGTTTCTCATCTCAAACTATGCCGCCAATGCCGGTAAATCCGGTGGCGAGTTTTTCACCCCGCAGCACGTGTCCAAACTGATTGCGCAGCTGGCCATGCACAAGCAAACCAGCGTCAATAAGATTTATGACCCTGCGTGTGGTTCCGGCTCGCTGCTGCTGCAAGCCAAAAAACATTTTGACGCCCACATTATTGAAGACGGTTTTTTTGGTCAGGAGCTCAACCACACCACCTACAACCTGGCGCGGATGAACATGTTCTTGCACAACATCAACTACGACAAGTTCAATATTCAGCTGGGCGATACCCTGATTAACCCGCATTTTGGTGATGACAAACCCTTTGATGCCATTGTCTCCAACCCGCCTTACTCGGTGAAATGGATAGGTTCCGACGACCCAACCCTGATCAACGATGACCGCTTTGCCCCGGCAGGCGTATTAGCGCCAAAATCCAAAGCTGACTTTGCTTTTGTGCTGCATGCGTTGAGTTATCTTTCCAGCAAAGGCCGTGCGGCGATTGTCTGCTTCCCCGGTATTTTCTACCGTGGCGGTGCCGAGCAGAAAATCCGCCAATATCTGGTGGATAACAACTATGTCGAAACCGTGATCTCGTTAGCACCCAACCTGTTTTTTGGCACCACCATTGCCGTGACTATTCTGGTGCTGTCCAAACACAAAACTGACACCAGCACCCAGCTCATTGATGCCAGCGGCCTGTTTAAAAAAGAAACCAATAACAACACGCTTACCGACACGCACATCGAACACATCATGCAGGCGTTCGACAGTAAAGCGGATGTTGAACACTTTGCCAAATCAGTGCCTTTTGAAGCCATCGTCGCCAACGATTACAACCTCTCGGTGAGCAGCTATGTCGAAGCCAAAGACAACCGCGAAGTCGTGAATATCACAGCGCTCAATGCCGAGCTGAAAATCACGGTCGCGAAAATCGACCAGCTGCGGACGGATATTGATGCCATTGTGGCGGAGATTGAAGGCGTGGGGCTTGAGGCATGAGCGATGTGAGCCTTATGGAAAAGCTTGAAGGCGTTGAAGTTCAATGGAAGGCATTGGGCGATATTGGAAATTTCATTCGTGGCTCAGGCATACAGAAATCGGACTTCACTGAGTCGGGAGCTGGCTGTATTCACTATGGACAGATTCATACACACTACGGTACATGGGCTGTTGAAACCAAGTCGTTCATTAAGCCTGAGTTCGCTGCACGCCTGCGGAAGGCATATGCTGGCGATCTGGTGATTGCCACAACCAGCGAGGATGATGCAGCTGTAGCCAAAGCCGTAGCGTGGCTGGGCGATAAGGAGGTGGCAGTCAGCACAGATGCATACATCTATCGGCACACCATTAATCCCAAGTACATGTCGTACTTCTTTCAAACCGAACTTTTCCAGTCACAGAAGAAACCACACATCACAGGAACTAAGGTGCGCCGCATATCCGGCGACAGCCTTGCAAAAATCCAAATCCCCATCCCTTGCCCTGAAAATCCTGAAAAATCGTTAGAAATCCAAGCTGAAATTGTCCGCATTTTGGACGCCTTCACAGAGCTTACCGCAGAGCTTACCGCAGAGCTTACCGCAGAGCTTACAGCCCGCAAAAAACAATACAACTACT